>ENA-UOOM01003755-UOOM01003755.1-fermentation-metagenome-genome-assembly--contig:-NODE-3755-length-10620-cov-4.461240_pt1 | contig 10620 bp, 7 predicted proteins | sample MGYA00245781_ERZ724031 | MGnify/ENA primary metagenome ERZ724031 (study PRJEB28704, sample SAMN03018317) | fermentation metagenome | biome: anthropogenic terrestrial biome; feature: soil; material... | reverse complement strand
TTTACGGCAATCGACAGGTTCATTAATATTGAATCTGTACATACTCCAAAACCAGGAACAGTAAAGGCATATGAACCAGTCAAAAAAGCGTTTGATAAATATTACTTTGCTCTAGAGAATGTATTTAAAGAAATGAAAAAAATATAATAAAATATATCAAAATATAAAAATAAATTAGTTTATAATTGACAAAAAAGAGGATTAATATTATAATATGTCATGACATTGATATATAATGATAAAAGAAATAAAACCTTTCATTATAGACAAGTCAAATGACAGTAAAAGAAAGGAGAAAATATGTCGGAAAAATTACTGGAGCTAAAAGCTATATATAAAGAGTTTCCGGGTGCAACAGTGTTAGAAGGTGTAAATTTTGATTTAGAATATGGTGAGTTACATGCACTGGTAGGGGAAAATGGCGCAGGAAAGTCCACTATGATAAAGATAATAGCAGGATTACATCAGGCTAATTGTGGAAAAATTATACTGGAAGGAAAGGAGGTCATTTTCAAAAATCCAAAGGAAGCAATTAATGCGGGAATTAGTACTATTCATCAGGAATTTAATCTTGTTGATAATTTAGATGTTGCCGCAAATATTTTTCTTGGAAGAGAAAATCAGAATATTAAAGGCGTTATAAACGATAAGGATACATACCTCAAAACTGAGAAGCTGTTAGAGCGTGTAGATGCACGATTTAGCGCCCATGATCCAATTTATAAGCTAGGGGTAGCGGAAAAGCAGCTAGTTGAAATCTGCAAAGCTTTATCTGTGAATTCCAAAATCGTAATAATGGATGAGCCAACTGCTGTTTTATCAACTAAAGAGATTGATAAGTTATTTGAAGTAATTCGTTCATTAAAAAAAGCTGGTATTTCTATTATTTACATATCTCATAGATTAGAAGAATTGCCACAGATTGCGGAGAGAGTCAGCGTTTTAAGAGATGGTGTTATGGTAGGCGAATTGAAGAGTTTAGAGCTATCAAAGGATCTCATTACAAAGATGATGATTGGAAGAGATTTAACTGAACAATTTCCAAAGAGCAACAAAAAAATCGGAGATGTGGTAATGACTGTCAAAGATCTTTGCTGTGGGGAAATGGTAAAGAACGTAAGTTTGGAAGTACGCAAAGGTGAAATATTGGGAATATCTGGGCTGGTAGGATCTGGTCGTACTGAAATGGCTCGTGCTCTGCTGGGGATTGATAAACCTGAAAGTGGAGAGATTTATTTGGAGGGGAAAAGAGTAAAGATTAATTCTATGCTAAAAGCGAAGCAATTAGGTGTTGCAATGGTGCCGGAAGAACGAAAATCTGAAGGACTAGTATTACCAATGTCGATTGAGAAAAATATTTCTCTGACATACCTTAAGAAAATGAGTAAGCTTGGAGTTGTTTTGGATAAAAAGATAAAAGAAAATAGTGAAGAAATTGCAGAAAAAATAACTATTAAGCCTAATAATATACAAACTAAAGTGGAGTGTCTAAGCGGCGGTAATCAACAGAAGGTAGCAATTGGAAAATGGATTTATACAGATCACAAGGTCATAATATTCGATGAGCCTACTAGGGGAGTTGACGTAGGTGCGAAGGCAGAAATATATAAAATTATGTTAGACCTTGCCGAAAGGGGTATTGCCATTATTATGATTTCTTCTGATTTACTGGAAATTATTGGAATGAGTGACAGAGTGCTTGTTATGCGGCAGGGAGAAATATCAGGTGAATTACAGCACGAAGAATTGGATGAATATAGAATTATGCAATTTGCTTTTTAAAAGTGAGCCATACATAAAGGAAGGAAATACGAACATGAGAAAAGTACTTGATAACAAACAAAAAGGAATGAATATAAATGGAGCTCTTATTGGCCTGATAGCATTATTTATAGTTTTTGGCATCCTTGCAGATAAGTTTTTTACTGTGTATAACATTATTAATATTGCGCGGCAATGTTCTATCAATCTGGTACTGGCAATTGGAATGACATTTGTTATTCTTACAGGGGGAATCGACTTATCGGTGGGAGGGGTACTGGCACTTGTCGGGACGCTGACTGCGGGTTTTATAACAAAAGGAATGAATATTGGAGTAGCAATGTTGCTGGGGCTGATGATAGGAATTGGATTTGGTACTCTGTCGGGCATATGTATTGCCTATGGGAAGATACCCGCATTCATCACTACAATGGCAATGCTCAGTATTGCACGTAGTCTTGCGTTAATGTATAGCGGAGGATATCCCATCACAGGAATGCCTAAAAGATTCTCTTTTATCGGGACAGGATCTATTTTTGGATTACCGGTGCCGGTAATCATAGCTATTATTATAGTAGCCATTGGAGTATTTATATTAAAAAAAAGTATTTTAGGACGCTATATCTATGCGATAGGGGGGAATGCGAAAGCAGCCAGTTTTTCAGGAATTAATGTTAATATTTGGACTGTAATCACCTATGCTATACATGGTATGCTGACAGCAATAGCGGGTCTTGTGTTGACAGCACGTATGAACTCGGGGCAGCCAAGTGCAGCCTCTGGTATAGAGCTGGATATTATCGCAGCAGTAGTAATAGGCGGAACAAGTATGGCAGGTGGAAAAGGAGGAGTCTTTGGAACTGTAGTGGGTGCTCTTGTAATTACTGTATTAAATAATGGACTGACGTTGTTAAATGTTAATCCCTATCTTCAGGGCTTGATTGTCGGCATCGTAATTCTTGTTGCAGTATTTATTGATAAACGTAAAGAGACAAGGTAAATCGGTGCATACAATAAATGTGTAAAAAAGGCATAAAAAGGAGGAATCATATGATGAAAAGGAAACTATTATCGGCTATTTTAGTATGTTCTATGTGTGCGGCAATAATTGGGTGCTCCAACTCAAGTTCGGATGCAAAGGAAACAGACACTGGTAAAGCTAAGACGGAGGCCAAGACAGACAGTAGTGTGGGAACTATTAAAATAGCACAGAGTATCCCCTCGCTAAATAACCCGTGGTATGTATTATTTTCAAATGGCTCAAAGGATATGGCGGATGAACTGGGTGTTGAAATTACCCAGGTGACAAACCCGGAGGCAAATGCATGGGAGCCATCTGAACAAATCAGTAAAATTGAGAATTTGATTGCATCAGAACCAGATGCAATTTCCATTGATCCAACAAGTACTGATGGTATTAATACTGCAGTTGATGAGGTAATGGAAAAGGGGATACCAGTAGTGATGTCAGGGACAAAGGTATCAGCGGATGTGAGCGCATCTATTACCGCGGATAATTATTCTGGTGGGAAACTTTGCGGTGAATACGTTGCCAAAAAGTTAGATGGAAAAGGTAAAATTGTAATGCTTTTGGGGACGCCGGGCAGAGATGTAATTGAAACCAGGCAAAAGGGGTTCAGAGATACAATTGCTGAACATTCTGGACTTGAAATTGTAGCAGAGCAGGTCGCAAATCTTGAACGAGCAGAAGCAGTTTCTGTAATGGAAACTATATTACAGGCTAATCCAGACATTGATGCGGTATGGGCTGCGAACGATGAGATGGCATTGGGAGCTATTGAAGCACTTCGTTCTGTGGATAAAGTCGGAAAGGTATTAGTAGGTGGATTTGATGCAACCCCAGATGGTGTAGATGCTATTGATAAGGGTGAAATGCAATTTACAGCAAATCAGGTTCCTTATGAAATGGGAGCTAGGGCTATCGCTACAGCAACACTGCTTGCGCAGGGGAAAGAAATTAGCAACCCTGATCTGGAGCTGGAGATGACTTTAATTTCTACAGAGTCTGTAAAAGAATACTTAAACGAGCAGGAACAGTCGGAAAAGGACACTATTCAGAAAGTAAAAGAGGAATACGGTTTATAAAAAATCCCCGGAGGCTGTACGCCTTCGGGATAAAAATAATTCTATTGGAACAAGGAGCTTTTTGATGAAAAATAATGAGTTATGGAGAGTTAAAGAGTTTAGTTTGGAAGATTTCATGAAGTCTATTACGTATCCTCCAGAGTGTATGACTACAAATTTAGCAAGAAAGCAGATTAATGAATCGGAAACAGGTAAGTTGTCGGCACCTATGCGTGAGGCTACTATATTGGATCGGGCAATAGAATTATTGCCAATTGGTATTCACGAGCAGGATATTATTGCAGGAAACTATGGGACGGAATATACGGACAAAGAGAAAAGGGATGCAATTGATAAAGCGGATCGAGAAGAGTATCAAAATAGTGAAGAATATAAAGTTTGGGATGAAGAGGAGCGTACTATCAGTGGAAGGTATATGCTGTTTGGAATTTATACTCCTTCTCATACCTGCGTGAATTATGAGTCTATTTTAAACAATGGATTAAAAGGTTATGAGGCACAGATAAAAGAGAGGTTGTCCCGGGATATTGATGCCTATGGAGCAGAATATCTTAAGGCGATGCTGAAAACAATTGAGACAACGAGACATCTCAGTCACAGATACATAGAAAAAATAAAAGAAGCAAAGAAAATATTTGGCAAAGACAGAACATTTTATCTGGATAGGATGCAGGCTGCATTGGAAAAAATTCCGTATGAGCCGGCTCGAGATTTCTTTGAGGCATTGCAGTCGATGTGGATTATTCACATTATGACACCTGCCTCTGAACGGTCTTGGGCATCTGTCTCTCTTGGTAGGATGGATAAGTATCTGCTCCCGTATTACCAAGACTGGCTAAAAAGTGGCCATACAGAGGAAGAAGCGAAGGAGTTATTATTGGCATTTTTCAAATTGCTGGATTCCTATGGGGACGGTTCCTGCGCATTAAATCTGGGGCCAGACTGGAATGAACTTTCTAGATTATTTATTAAAGTAGAAAAGGAAAGCAAACGACGTTCTCCAATTATCGCCGTTCGCTTGAACGATAATACACCAGAGGATATTTATAATGAGCTTATTCAACTTCATTTGTTCGAAATGGGCCAACCTACATTTTATAATGAAGATGCATGTATACGAGCTATGAATTATAGAGGAATGTCGGAAAAAGACGAGTATTCTGTTAACAGCTGTATGGGGAATGTAATAGTTGGAAAAGAACTGGCTGATATGTGGGGAACATGTATGAACATGAATATCCCATTAGAATTGGCAATCAACGAAGGAAGGCCCTTACATGGTGAATTTCCGCCGTCTCTGCAAACGTATATAGAAGACGTAATTCCATTAAAACCAGTTTCTATAGAAGCTGTTAAGAAAAATTATGAAGCTTATACCAAGGGGGTTATGAAATATGTTGCACATCAGAATATGAAAAAGGCATCTTGGATAGCGCTTAATCGTCCCAATCCTTTTTTGTCAATGTTGTTGGAAGGCTGTGTTGAATATGGAAGAGACCGTGCACACTCTGCGGTGAAAGTACTGCAGGAAGAGGCAAGGCCATTATATTGGGATAGTAGGTATGATTTCGAGGATGTTGCGCAAGGAAGAGGTGCCAAATATCATAATGTAACAACCCTTGCAATGGGATTTGCACATGCTGCAGATGCATTGACAGCAATTGAGGAACTTGTGTATAGAAAAAAAGAGTACACATTGGAGGAACTGAAGGAAGCGGCAAAGAATAATTATGAGAGTGATCTCAAATCTCTTAAAATATTTAGCCAACTTAGGAAATGCCCGAAATATGCAGATGGAAGTGATCAGGCCGACCGAAATGCAGTATTTGTCTTGAATGCATTGGCAGATGCAGCGGAAATGTGTTATGATGGGAACATAAAATTTCTCCCTACCTGCCACACGATAGACGCAAATGTACAATTTGGCAATTGTGTATATGCATCTCTGGATTCCAGAAAAAGCGGAGAACCATTTGGAAAAAATGCGGGACCTGTACTTATGGCAATAAAGAATGCGCCTACTGATCTCATGGTTTCTGCCGGAAAACTTCCACAGTTTAGGTATAGCGGTGGTGTTCCGATTGATATTTATGTTTCGCGAAATATTTTGGAAACAGAAGAAAATAGAAATAAATTTGAAGGGATGTTGAAGGCATATCTTAGTATGGGGGGGATGCAGGTGCAAGTTAATAGTGTCAACGTAGAACTTCTAAAAAAAGCATATAGTAATCCCGAAGAATATCCCCATGTTATTGTTCGTAAGGGTGGTTTTAGTATCTATTTTACTGATATGCTTAAGGAGGTTCAGAAAGATATGATTGACCGTTTTGAAATGGAGTGTAAAAATGGATGAAATTAAATTTATTTGACATACAACGGTTTAGCCTCCATGACGGCCCCGGTATAAGGACTAATGTATTTTTAAAAGGATGTGTGTTATGTTGTCAGTGGTGTCACAATCCTGAATCAATTTGTGCAGCAAAACAGATGCTGTATTATAAAGAAAAATGTATTAATTGTGGTTTGTGTGTACAGGTATGTCCTGTACACGCAAATGTAATGGAAGAAAATATACATAAGTATAAGAGAGAGTTGTGCATAACATGCGGGGCCTGTCAGGAGATATGCCCAGGAGGCGCTTTTGAAATTGCAGGTTATGAAATGGAAGAAGAGGTATTGCTAAAGAAAATCAGCAGAGACAAAATTTTCTACCAACAAACACAGGGAGGAGTTACATTTTCTGGTGGTGAACCACTTATGCAGGCAAAAGTACTTCAATCAATTCTTAGGCGTTGTAAGCAACAGAAGATTCATACTGCTATTGAAACATGTTTGATAGCATCGGAGAAAGTGATTGAAGAATTGATACCCTATATAGATATCTGGATATGTGATATGAAGGCTTATGATTCTGATTTGCATGAAAAATATACCGGAGCAGAAAATGTGTTAATCTTAAGAAATCTCAAAAATCTTGCAAAGAGGATTCCAGAAAAAATGTGGGTAAGAATTCCCTTAATTCCTGGAGTTAGTGCAGAAGAAGAACAGTTTCGCCGCATGGCTTCGTTTTTAAGTCAATATAATTTTGAACGTGTGGAAATTATGCCATATCATGATGTGGGGGTCAGCAAGTATGCAGCTCTTGGCCAGAGCTATGGGTTTAAAAATGAGAAAATTTTTACTTTAGAAGAAGTGCAGCGGTATAAAAAAATATTGATAGAATATAAAGTTAGTAATGTGGTATAAATTTTTTGAAGTAATTATATAGATTATAACTATAGAGGATTCTACCTAGGTGAAGGGTTGAATCCTCTATGACGTTTACTTTTAAGGATGGGTTTTCAATTTTTATACAAGCTGTTCAGTTCGCCTTATCATTTCATTTTGTGCCTGTTCGCCCATTTCTACAAAAAAGGCACTGTAGCCGGTAACCCGTACACAAAGTGTTTTGTATTTTTCAGGTGTAAGTTGCGCTTGCTTTAGAGTTTCGGCGTCTACCACATTTACCTGAATTTGGATTCCTCCATTTTCCATGTAAGTTTGAAAAAGAGCAGTCATGGCATCAAGCCCTTCATCTCCTGAAACAGCAGAAGGATGTAATCTAAGATTCAGTGGGCCTCCGGTGATTTTATCAAAGGAAAGCTTGGAAATAGAATTTAACATTGCGGTAATGCCAGATACATCACTCCCCTCTGCCGGTGATTGATTTTCACTCAATGGTTCCTTGGCTCTGCGTCCATCAGGAGTAGCACCTACAAACAGTCCCATTGTGGTGAAATCCCGATCGGTGGAGAAGGTGGGCCACAGCTGATAGAGATGTTGTGGGCCGTTGGCTTTTTTTAATGCACGTGTATATATGTCAGTAACAATAGGAGCGTACTTATCAACTTCATCAACATCATTCCCAAACTTGTCAATCTTTTTCTTAAATTTCTTTGCCAGCGTTTCACAGCCTTCATAATCAGTTCTCATGATTGTAGCCAGCTCTTCCAAAGTCATTTCTTGTTTTACAAATACAAGTTGCTCGATTGCATAAAGGCAATTAATCAGTGTCGCAACGCCAGAGCCTTGGGCAACAATTTTGTGATATTTTGTTCCGCCTTCAGTCCAAGTGATTTTATTTTCTATAGTATCTTTCAAAAAGCAATCTTCGATTCTCATACGATTTGCAGCGCATTTCTGCTCAATAACAAAATCTTGCTCAAATCCTTTGCGATATTCACTAACTAAATATGTAAGCTGCTCTTCATAAACATTCAGAAAATCTTCCATAGTGTGAATATGTGAAAGCTTCTTGCCCTCAATGCCATAATAAGCCCCAGTCATTAATCCGATCAAACGGTCCTCCATATCAAATTGACATCGTTTAGGTGAGTGAGGTTCACGAGGCTCTAAGGGATAATCACCTTGATGAAGTGCTAATTCCAAAGGTTTGACAAGATTGAACCATACTTGTCGGAGTCCACCTTCGTAAGCTGGTATATTAGGATCATTACATCCAAAAAAGCCGTAATCGTATACCTCGGGTTCTTCAACACCCCATAATTTCAAGGCTGGTATCATTGTTTCATCGTTATAAATAACTAATGTAGTATTTTCACGCATTGCATCACAGCATAGCCTCCAGAAGGATTTAGAAATGCCAGTGTGATAGCGAATTACTATAAAAGGATTCCGCAATTTTAAATCACGTGCAGCCCTAACCATCAAAAAGGATAATTCATTGACTCCGGAAGTGTGGTCCGCGTTTCTTCCTCCCAGAATAATATAGTTGGGGTCGTCATATGCGACTTCCAGTGTATAACTTGTAGTTTTAGTTTCCTGAGACATGTGATCGGTCTGGACCATGATTTCATTGTTTTTAAAATAAAATTCCCGAAGAAGTTCAAGAGCATTTTCTTCAGTCAAAATACCGTTGTTTAAGTCTCTTTGATAGTAATCATATAGATATTGATCCATACGACTAAAATTGAGTACGCCGCATCCGCACACTTTTTGCATAATTAAGGTTAAAAGCCATATAAGCTGTAGGGCTTGTTCAAAAGTCTGCGCCGGTCCTTTTTTTATCTGCCCTAGGTTTTTTGATAAATTTTTCAGCACGAGAGTATCAGCTGCATTTTCATATCTGCCAATAAAGTTAAGTATCGCATTATAAGAAATAGTAACCCCATTTAGAAAGTTAATCTGATTGGATGTGCAAGATTCAGTCAGTTTATCTTCTGCTTTTCTTAGCATCCAAGGTAATCCTTTATTTAAGATAGTTTCCCAATCCATTGCTAGATGCCCAAAGGATGCAAACCAATAGGGACGGCATTTCAACCATCCTTCTGAATAATAAAAAAGTATTTTTTTGTGCCGCTCTTCTATGGGAATATCCCACCATTTTTTATATATCTCTGTGATGGAGGCTACTTCTTCATCTGTAGGAATTCGTGTTTTTACTGAACCTGTAATGTGCTCATCCTCTTTTATCAATACAGAAATTCCAGAAAGTATATAATCTAAAGTATGGGCATATTGTACAGCCCCTTCTTCATGACGAAAAAGGACTTCGGCTTCCAGAATTCGGTCAATTCGTTCCATGAATGTTTCCCTATAATCTTGCTCCAACCAGCTGTCGATTTTTTCTTTCCAATTTACGTTAGACATACCTATTTCCTCCTTAATGATTGTTTGAACTCCCAGGGGCCAATATATTTTTAAGCTTTTCCATTTGCTCTTCCTCTGGTGGCAAAAACGTTTTCATCTCCATTCCAATTCCTTTTGCTTTTTCAATTCCTAGAGTATGATAGGAAAGCAACTCTATATTGGAGATATTGTGCCAAGGCTCTAGAAAGTTATGTAACAATTGCGCATTTTCAATTGAATCATTCACCCCCTTTATAAGAGGCACCCGAATATGAATGTCTATGTTTTTTTCTTGAAATAATTTAACTGCATTTGTAAGAATTTGTTTATTGGATACGCCTGTATGTTCACGGTGCCGAGCATCATCCATCATTTTTAAGTCCAATAAAATTAAATCTGTATAGGGAAGTACCTTTTTAAATGCCGAATATGGCACATTGGCGGCAGTATCAAGGGCAGTGTGAATGTTTTTTTGCTTTGCCGATTGAAAAAGCATTTTTGTAAATTCAGGTTGCAAAAGTGGTTCACCGCCAGAGACGGTTAGACCACCTTTAGAATTGTCAAAATAGCGTTTATCTTTTTCTACAATACGCATAACATTATTTACACTAATCTTTTCCCCCATTAGTTTTATGGCATCGTAAAGACAAACTTTTGTACATGCTCCACATCCAATACAGAATTTACTGTTAATTCGCTTTTGATTAAGCACAAAAACGCCTTTGGAACAGACTTTTGCACAGGCGCCACAAGATGTACACTTCTGTGCATAATATAATATTTGCGGATACGACTGATATGCTTCTGGATTATGACACCAACGGCATCTTAGATTACACCCTTTTAAGAATACAGTTGTACGGATCCCAGGGCCATCATGGACACTAAATCGTTGTATATTGAAAACATTTCCCTCGTATTTTTCCATATGATAATTCCTCGTTAATGCTTTGAATCAATTATTTACAATAAAGTGGCATTCTTTTCCACTCAGAACATCTATGAGGTTTTCGATGGCTGCGTGTGCCATGTTATTGGTGGCTTCTTTCGTATGAGCGCCCGTATGGGGGGTTACAACCACATTGTCTAGCTCAAATAATTTAGAATCGGTGGGTGGCTCTATTT
>ENA-UOOM01003754-UOOM01003754.1-fermentation-metagenome-genome-assembly--contig:-NODE-3754-length-10622-cov-7.315605_pt1 | contig 10622 bp, 4 predicted proteins | sample MGYA00245781_ERZ724031 | MGnify/ENA primary metagenome ERZ724031 (study PRJEB28704, sample SAMN03018317) | fermentation metagenome | biome: anthropogenic terrestrial biome; feature: soil; material... | reverse complement strand
ATGGGAACAGTCAGCCTGCATCAACTGAATAACGCGGGATTTGCCATCAGAACCGCAGACAGCCTGTGGCTGGTGGACGCGCTGCATGATGGGGCCAAGCAGTACGGGGGCGTGAGCCCGGAGGCGCTCACGCTGATCAGGCGCCTGGCGGCAGGGGTGGTCCAGCCTGTGCGGCTGATCATCACCCACCTGCACCCGGATCACCTGAGCGCCAGGGCGGTGCGCAGCTTTGCCGCGGAAATGCCCCTGACTGTCTATACCGCTGACCCGGAGATTGAGGCGCTGAACCTGGGGCGGGCGGAGGTGGAGTTGCTTCCCCTGGACGCCAATGTCTTTGTGGGTGAGAATCGCCTTCGCGCCATTCCCTTGCCGCACCTGAGCCCCCAGCAGTTCAACATCCTGCACACGGCGCTGAGGCTGGATCTGGGCGGCGCTTCCTTGTTTGTGTCCGGTGACGGACTGATGGACGATCATATTTTTGCGCGCCACGAAGCCCTCATCAAGGGGGTGGACGCGGCGGTGTGCCTGTATTCCTATGCCTTCACCCGGCGCAACCTGGCCTTTGCCAAGCAATATATCGATCCGGTCGCCCTGGTGGTGAACCACTTCCCGGATCCTGACCGGGACGAGCATGATTCGGTCAACCGCTTCAAGGCTTTTTCCGCCAAAGTCAACGAGGGGATGCGCATCATCCCCTTTGCCCGGGTGGGGGACAGGTTGGATGTCTGACCCGCGCTACCGGCAGGTCAGCCCGCCTCAGGGCAGCCCGGCCTTCAACCAGGCTTATGAGGAGTTGGTGTTCCACCAGGGGGAGGGGCTGCCCCTTTTGATGCTGTGGCGCAATGAGCCGGCTGTCATCTGCGGCAAGCACCAAAACCTCTATGGCGAGGTGAATGTGTGGCGGGCCAATCAGCAGGGCCTGCCGCTGATTCGCAGGGAATCGGGCGGCGGCACGGTCACCCATGGCTACGGCAACCTGAACTACACCATGGTGCATGCCCTGGCGGGCGATTGGGACGCGGCGGATTTTCCCCGGCCCATCATCGCCTGCCTGCGGGAGCTGGGCGCTGACGCGGCGCTTTTTGACCATGCGGGCATCGCTGTGGGCGGGCTCAAGGTATCCGGCAGCGCCCAGCGCATCACTGGCGGGCGCATCCTGCATCACGGCACCCTGCTGTTTGACGCGGATCTGGGCCAGGTGAATGGCCCCCTTCATCGCAGCGGGCATATTGCCAATTGCCGGGGCACCTTGTCAAAGCCGGCTGCGATTGGCAACATTCGCCCACAGCTGAAGCAGGATATGGCTATGGACGCTTTTGAAGCCTATCTGGTTAAAAGGCTGTGCACCGGCCAGGCGCCTTTTGAGCTGGCGGATATTGAGGCGGTGCATGCCCTGGCCCACAGCAAATATGCAACCTGGGACTGGACCTATGCCCGCAGCCCCAGGTTTGATTATCAGAAGGATTTTATGATTCAGGAGAAGCCCTGGTCGCTTTCCTATACCTGTGAAAAAGGCGCTCTGCACCAGGTGCGCATGGCCGGATACGGCCAGGATAAGCCGGAGCTATCCGCCTTGTTTATGAAACAGCGCTTGGATCCGGCTTCACTGAGTGCCCATATGGCCCGTTTTTTCCCGCCGGACGTGGCGGAAGCATTGCTGCCCCATTTCTTTGGTTGATCACTTCACCGCGCGGATCACATCAATGACAGTGCCATCGCGGTATTCCACCTCGCCCACGACCTTGCCCTGGGGCTTGACGGGGGTGGGGGCGCCGGTGTAGCCTTCCGCCATTTCCTTGAGCTTCTGGATGGGAAAGACCGGGAGGCCGGCTTTGGTGAGGCGGTCTTTCAGCTCTTCTTGTTTTGGGTTGATGGCGATGCCCCGCTGGGTGATGAGGACGTCAACCGTGTCCCCTGGTGTGGTGACGCACAGTACCTTGTCCACGATGATGGGCAGGCGGGCGCGGAAGAGGGGGGCCACCACCATGGCCAGCTTTGCGCCAGCGGCGGTATCGCTGTGGCCGCCGGAGCCCCCGGCGATGATGCCGTTTGAATCGATATGGACATTGACGTTGAAGCCGGTGTCGATCTCCAGGGCGCCCAGCACCACCGCGTCAAGGGCGTTGACGGCGGCGGACTTGGCCAGGGGGCTGGCGTAGCGGGTGGCGGAAATCTCCTGGTGCAGGGGGTTTTGGCGGATGGATTCCACCGCCTTCAGGTCGAAGCACTGCACGTCCAGCAGGGTTTCAAACAGGCCTTCCTCCAGCATCTCGACCAGGTAGCCGGTGATGCCGCCCAGGCCAAAGCTGCCTTTTACCTGCTTTTCCCGCATGATGGGCTTTAAAAACTGGGTGACCGCCAGGGAAGCGCCGCCAGCGCCGGTCTGGAAGGAGAAGCCGTCTTTGAGCAAGCCGCTGTGGGCGATCACCTGGGCTGCGTAGCGGGCGATGGTGAGGGCCACGGGGTCCCGGGTCATGCGGGTGGTGCCGGACACGATGCCCTTGGGGTCGCCGATGGAGGGGAGCTCCACCACATAGTCCACCTGATCCTCTGGAATGGACGCGGGGAAGAGGGGATAGGGCATGAGGTGATCGGTGAGCACCACCACCTTGTCAGCGTGCTGGGCATCGGGCATCGCGTAGCCCAGGGAGCCGCAGGCGGCGGGGCCGGAGGTGCCGTTGCAGTTGCCCATGGGGTCGGCCGCGGGGGCGGCGATGAAGGCGATGTCCACCTTGGCTGTGCCCCTGGCCATGGCGGCGGGCCTGCCGCCGTGGCTGCGGAAGCGCACGGGGCCTGGCAGGATGCCCTCTGAGATGGCGGTGGCCAGGGAGCCGGCCATATAATTGGTGCCGATGTGTGTGACAACGCCATCCTTAATATGCCCAATCAGCGGGCTGTGGGTTTCGAAAAGGGAGCTGGCCTCCACCGTCAGGTTTTTGATGCCCATGGCGGCCACCTCAGCCATCACCTGGTTGAGGGTTTGATCGCCATTGCGCAGGTGGTGGTGGAAGGAAACGCACATGCCGTCCCTGAGGCCGCAGGCCTGCAGGGTTTCTTTTAAGGAAGCGATTAATTTACTCATCCTGCCCTCCCAGCCCCAGCTGTTCCGCAGCCAGAAGCAAGCGCCTGGCCCGGTCAACGATGGGCTTGTCGATCATTTTGCCCCGGAGTGACACCGCCCCCAGGCCTGCGGCCTCCGCCTCTTTGATGGCGGCCATGACCTCCCGGGCATAGGCGATTTCCTCAAGCTTGGGGCTGAACACCTGGTTGATAACGCCCACATGCCGGGGGGAGATGGCGGCCTTGCCGTCAAAACCCAGGCTCTTGGCGAAGGCGGCATCTATTTCCAGGCCTTCCTGATCCTCAACATCGGTAAACGGTGTATCAAAAACCGGGATGCCGCAGGCTTTGGCAGCCATCACCATGCGGCCGCGGGCGTAGAAAATCTCCTGCCCAGCCTTGCTTCTGGCGGCCCCCAGGTCGCTGGTCAGGTCCTCTGCGCCCAGGAACAAGCCCCGCACCCGGGGATCGCTGCCCGCGATGTGAAAGGCGTTTTCCACGCCCAGGGCGGTTTCAATCAGCGGGATCAGGCCCACGCTGCCCGCTTCCAGGCCGTTTTGCGCCTCCAGCTCAGCCATGCGGGCGCTGAGGGCGCGGATATCCTCCGCCCCGCTCACTTTGGTGGGCATGAGATAGGAAGGGGCCAGGGGCACCATGGCCTGAAGGTCGTCCTCCAGGTAAGGGCTTCCCGCCGGGTTGATCCTGATCACCAGCGTGATGCCCGCAAAATCAAGCGCCTTGATGGCGCGGCGCACCAGACGCCGGGCGCTGTCCTTTTCCTTGATGGCCACCGCGTCTTCCAGATCCAGTATCAGGGCATCCGCGCTGTGTATATCGGCGTTTTGCAGCATGGCGGGGTTGTTGCCCGGCACAAAAAGCAGGGAACGGATCATTCTGTCACCTCCGCTGCGCGGGCCAGCGCCGTCTCCACCCGGGCCTTGAGGGTGCAGGTGAGGGCACCCCGGTCATTCACCTGAATAACGCCGCCGGTGACCCCCATCTCCCGGGCCACCTCCGCCACCGCCTGGCGGATGGCCGGGCCAAATTGGGGCAGCACCACCGACTCGATCTGGATGTGCAGCCCATCCTCTCCCGGGCTGACCAGCACCATGGCGTCGCTTGACTCCAGGGTGCCAGCGTGCGCCGCGCGCAAGATTTTCATGGCAGTCCTCCTGGTTCGCTTCTTATTTTGTCTTTTTTAAGTATACATGCTTGAGCCGCCGTGGGCAAGGCGAATGTAAAGTTTTCCTGTGTTTTCGGGGGAATATTGACAGGGTGGCTGTGAATAGATATATTGTGGTTGTGGAACTGCAGATTGCAGAACCACTAGATGTGGTATATCAAGGGACAACAAAAAGAAAAAAGCGGGAAAATATGAATAGTCTGCCAGTTTGAGGGCGGACAAGGGAGTCATCATGATGGTGAAGAGAAAAGCTCACACAAAGGCCATTGTGCTGTTATTAAGCCTTGCCATGGTGCTGTCGCTCATGGCCCCGGCGCTGGCCGGCTCCAGCACCCACAGCATCACCTGGGTGTCGGGGACCGACTCTGTGCTGTCCACGGTGCATGTGACAAACGACTACATGACCACCACCCCGCTGAAGAACTACCAGACCGAGCATAAAATGCGCCTGCAGTTCTCCATCACCGGGGATATGGACGTGGGCCAGGCGGAAATCCGGCTGCCGGCGCATATTTTTTACAGCCGGCAGAACCTGCCCATTGGCAGCTATGAGGTGCCCCTGGTGCCAGCTCCCGCGACCGGGGGCGAGACGCTGTTCAACTACCGTTACGACAGCGCGACAGACCAGATCGTCATCACCAACTATGCGCCGGTTCCCAGCGGCTATTTCCTCACCTTCGACATGAAATACCTCGTGAACGCCTATCAGGTGCGGGATGGCTACACCAAGGCTTTTGAAGCGGATTTCAAGCTGAGCCCCACCGGAGGCCCGGTTGAGACCTATACCTCAAACCCGCTGACCATCCAGTATGAGACCACGGCCGACCTGGACAGCCTGAGCAAAAGCGCTTACGCCACCTATTATAACTGGCCCGGCAGCTGGGGCGCCGCCCCCGGGGACGCGGACCAGTACTTTTATGTGGTGTGGCAGATTTATGCCAATGCGCTGCTGGATGACACCCAGCCCTTTTACTTTGACCTGCGGGAGATCAACCCGGCCATCGGCGGGGTGTATGGGGAGTTTATCGGGTATTCCCGCAGCGGCTCCACCAGCATGACCCGGGCCACCCTGGCACAGTTCCATGCCCTCACCAACCCCGCCTACAACATCACCAGCCCCTTGGGCGGCACCACCAGCTACAACAACCAGAGCTATTGGACCTATTATGTCTATTTCCGCTATCCCCGCACCATCCTTGAGCAGAAAACGCCCGGGGTGTACAGCGCCACGGTGGAGAACCAGGCAGAGGCCCAGGTGGAGGGCTATGACGGCGCCGGCAACACCCTCAAAGCGGTTGCCACCTACCCATTTTCCTACAACAGCAACCCCACCCCCACCCCGGCTCCCTATACGGTGCCGGTGCCCACGGCCTACGCCTACAAGTATAACTATGGCACCAGTTATGGCTATATCACGAAGCTGGAGCAGCACCGCAGCCCCTATAGGCTGCTGACCACCATCACAAACGGGCCGTTCTATCTCTCCGGCTCAGCCCAGGGCTGGCAGCTCACCCGGGTGGACGGGGTGTATGACCAGCAGGATTACACCAACGAGATCCTCGACCGGCGCATCGCGCTGTCCGCCAGCACCACCAGTGCCGGCACAGCGCTTGGGGCGGGGGATTACCAGCTGACCACCTTCACCTTTTACGGGTACCAGGAGAACATCCTCATCAACCCCGCCGCCGGCACCACCGCGGTGCGCCCGGCAGCGGAGCATGCCCGCGTCTACCTGGCGGTGGAGGTGAATGGGGCCTTCCAGGACTATGGCTATTTCCAGCGCGTGCAGGTGGGCACCGGCATCCAGTATGCCTTTACCCCCATCATGGCCGGCGCCCCTGCCGCCTTCACTGCCGCGGCACCCCTTGTCCAGCTGCCGGCGGGCACCACGGGCATCCGGCTGCGGCACACCAACCGGGCCTACTCCACCTCCTATGGCGGGTATTACCTGGGTGTAGAGGTGCTGGACAGCCCCGCGGTGCTCAGCCTCATTTCCGGGCGCACCAGCATCTATGTGCGCAACACCATGGAAACCCGGATCTATGACGCCAGCATGACGCTGCAGCGGAGTGCCACGGCCTCCGCCTCCCACCAGATGACCCGGGTCACCCCTCAGAGTTATATCTCCAAAACCCGCACGGAGCCGGTGAACGACCCGGCAAACGGGCGTTACTGGCTCAACTATACGGTGCAGGCCTATACCCAGGCCACCAACCCTGAAACCACCCAGGCCGAGGCGGCCGCGATGAACTACGTCCTGGAGCAGCGCAACAGCACCTTTTATGAGCTGCTGCCCCCCGGCACCCAGGTGGATTACAGCAGCATCCTGGTCAAGGGCTATGGCAACAACACCTACTTTCCCGCCAACTTCGAGGTGTATGACAACTGGCGGGGCACCGGACGCACCATGCTGATTATCCGGGCCACGGTGCCAAGCGGGATGAACAACTATTCCTTCTCTGGAAACCTGGGAGGCTACAGCACCATATCAAGCGGCATGATCCTCACCTTCAAGCTCTACAACCCCTGGAGCAACGTGCGGGACAACGGGCCCATCATCACCAACTATGTGGCCTATGAGTCCCGGGACGGCAGCCTGGCGGGGGGCTATGCGGATGTGCCGCCCGCAAGCGTTATCCCCTCAGCGCTGAGCGCTGCCATGACTGGTCTGAGCGACATGCCCGCCACCTGGACCAACATGCTCTATGCCAGCATTCCGCTGAACTATGATCCCCTCACCGCGGCCAACGCCGGGTTTTCAAAGGCGGTGGCATCGCCTGAGCATCCCGCCTTTGCGGGCCATGCCCAAGCCCACGCGGCTGGCCAATACACCTACCGGCTGCGCTTTGAAAACGCGCAGACCATGCAGTCCAAGGACATCGTTTTCTACGATGTGCTGGAAAACCAATACGGCACCAACCCCTACTGGCAGGGCACCCTCACCTCGGTGGACACCAGCGCCGCCGCCGCCAAAGGCATTGACGTGAAGGTGTATTACGCCACCCAGACCACCGATGACCTGGCGGCAAACAGCCTGGACAACAACCCGGGCTTCTGGCAAGCGCTCTCTCCCGCTACTGACATGCGCCTGGTGAAGGCTGTGGCCATTGACCTGAGGACCAGGGCTGACGGCAGCCCCTATATTGTCGCCCCCGGGGAAATTCTGATGGTGAACCTGGTGATGACAGCCCCGGTGGACGCGGATGGCAGCCTGGTGGCCAACGGCGTCCTGGCCTATAACGCCTCCCATATGTCAAACCGCAAGGCGCCTGTGGGCTCCAGCATCTGGGATCCGGACCTGGCGGTGGAGCGGGGCAACACCGTCACGGTGGAGCTGATAAGCAGCGGGCTTGACCTGCACAAAGCCAGCCTGCCCGCCTCCGGCAGCGCCAGTGAGCCCAGGCAGGTGTACGCGGAGGATGGGCTGCGCTACCTGATCAGCGTGAGCAACACCAACACCGCCCAGGCGCTGGACCGCATCCAGGTGGAGGACAGCCTGCCTCCGGGGCTCACCCTTGACCCCAGCCTGATTACGGTGCGCGTCAACAACAACCCCGCCACCGACCAACCCCTGGCAAACCACCCCCGGGCGCACCTGGTCTCTTTTGAGGGCGGGAAGCTGGTGTTTTACCTATCCTCGCTGGCGGGCGGTGAGACCATCACCTTTATCCTGCCCGCCACGGTGGATCACATCGCGGGCATCACAGACCAGCGCGACTTTGTCAACCAGGCCCGGGTGACACGCCTGGGCGGCCAGGCCTTTCTGCTGGAGAGCGAAACCACCTACCACTGCGCAACAGCCGCCAGCCTCACCCCGGCGGGCCTGAAAACCCTGACCGGCAGAGAGCTTCAGGCGGGGGATGCCTTCAGCTTCCAGCTGGCAGACAGCCAGGGTCAGGCGGTGCAGACGGTGAGCAACGCGCCGCCGTCTGGCGCCTTCGCCTTTGACCCCCTGCATTTTGACATGGCGGGCAGCTATGTCTATACCATCCGGGAAATGCCGGGCATTAACGACAGCGTGGTGTATGACCCGCGCGCCATTACCCTGACGGTGACCGTGGCACCTGATGCCAGCGGGGTGCTGCAGGCGGCTGCGGCCTATGCCGCGGAGGGGCAGGTGCTCTCCCAGGCGGCCTTTGAAAACAGCTATCATGCCACCAGCCTCAGCGCCACCAAGCGCTGGGCGGGGGGTGAGGAGCCCCGGCCGCCCATCACGCTGCGGCTGCTGCGGGATGGCGTGCGCTACGGCGACTGGGTGAGGCTGGAATGGCCCGAGACCAGCTACACCTGGGAGGGCCTGCCCAAGTACCGGGCGGACGGCAGCCTCAATGAAGACGGCAGCCGGCAGGAGTCGGTCTACCGCGCCAGCGAGGTGGCGCCGCCGCCCCATTACCAGCTCAGCTATGACCCGGACGGCACCATCGTGAACACCTATCGGCCGGGCACCTTCTCTGCCCGGAAAGTGTGGCGGGATGTGCCGGGGGCAAGCGCCACCTTCCAGCTGTGGCAGACCATCCTCAACGACCCCAACGCGGAAAGCCCCTATGGGAAACTGCTGGACACGGTGACGCTGCATGGCGTGCCCCAGGCTGATGACGGTGTGAGCGGCGGGGAGTTCATCGCGTGGCTGTACACCTGGCGGGGCCTGGATGCCAGCGGTGTGGTGGAGGGATACCCGGACCGGGTCTCCTTTGAGTATGAGGTGCGGGAGCCCAATGCGCCCACAGGCTATGTGGTTGACGCCACCTCCTCTGCCAGCACCTACATCGCCAATGTGAACACCACGGTGGCCAAGACCGCGGTGAAAACCTGGGTGGGAGGCGCTGAGGATGAGGCCCGGCCGCAGGTGAAGCTCCAGCTGCTGCGGGATGGGGAAAAGCTGGGGGATCCGGTCACCCTGGATGGGCAGGTGGACGCCCCGCTTTTGCCGGATGGATCGGGCGAGCGGACGCCCTGGACATATACCTGGGCGAAGCTGGAACGCTTTGCGGGCGGGTTTACCGGCTCCGAGCATGGCACGGTGGACGCGCAGGGCAACCCGGTCATCCCGCCCAGCGTTGAGCATGTCTACAGCTTTGAGGAAGTGCTGCCGGTGGCGGGCTATACCACGGAATATGGCCTGGCCGGCTGGGAAGTCATCAACACCCGCCTGGCCCGGGTGGGAGACTTCGTCTGGTATGATGCCAACCGCAACGGCATCCAGGACCCGGGGGAGGCGGGGGTGCCCGGCGTGCGCGTCAGCATAAGCGGTGAGCATCTGCCCGCGGGCTATGCGGCCAGCCAATTGACCGATGCAAACGGGAAATATCTCTTCCCCGACCTGCCGCCGGGGGAATACACCATCACCTTTGATGAGAGCACGCTGCCCGCGGGCTTTGCCATCACGCTGACCTGTGCTCCAGGCGCCACCGCGGCGGATGACTCCAACGGGCTTAGCACCACCCTGACGCTGACGACCGAGGATGACCTGAGCGTTGACCTTGGCGTTGTGGAGGTGCCCACCCAGCCTGACATCACCAAGTACATCAACCAGTCCATGACCCACCTGGACATCAACAACGGCTTTAACTATACCTATAACCTGATCATCACCCTGCCCAACGTGATTGAGGAGTACAAGAGCTTTGTGATCACAGATACCCTTGATGACAGGCTTGAGCTGGTTTCGGCCGCCTTCGCCCGGGACAAGGGGCAGTACTTCGACCTGAGCGTCCAGGGGCAAACGGTGCGCGCGGCGGTGAAGTCGGGGGGCTTTGTGCCGCTGGGGGATTTCGCCTCGGTGGAGCTGGTGATCACAGCCAAGGTGAGGCCCGGCGTGATCGATCAGAACATCCCCAACGTCGCGGCGCTTGCCTTCACCGACTTCGCCGATGTGACCGGCAGGATGGAAACCTCGCCTGTCACCGTGTCGCCCATGGGGATGAGGGTGCTGCCCATCGCCTGGAAAACTCTGACCGGGAGGGAGCTTCAGGAGGGGGATATCTTCACCTTCCAGCTGACAGACAGCCATGGCCAGGCGCTGCAGACCGCCAGCAACCAGCCGATGTCAGGCGCCGCGGTCTTTGAGAGCCTGCTCTTTGACACCGCCGGCACCTATACCTACACCATCCGGGAGCTGCCGGGCGCGCTGGACAGCGTGGTGTATGACCCAGGCGCCATCACCCTGACGGTCGCCGTGGCGCCAGACCCAATGGCCGAGGGAGCGCTGGCGGCCACAGCCGTATACACCGCAGCGGATGGCCGGGTGCTTCCCCAGGCGGCCTTTGAAAACAGCTATCACGCCACCAGCCTCAGCGCCGCCAAGCGCTGGGAGGGGGGCGAGGGGCCCCGGCCGCCCATCACGCTGCGGCTGCTGCGGGATGGCGTGCGCTACGGCGAC
>ENA-UOOM01003751-UOOM01003751.1-fermentation-metagenome-genome-assembly--contig:-NODE-3751-length-10638-cov-10.078333_pt1 | contig 10638 bp, 10 predicted proteins | sample MGYA00245781_ERZ724031 | MGnify/ENA primary metagenome ERZ724031 (study PRJEB28704, sample SAMN03018317) | fermentation metagenome | biome: anthropogenic terrestrial biome; feature: soil... | reverse complement strand
CAGTCACCGGTCTTCAGTCACCGGTCATCGGTCGAAAGTCTAATGTCGGCCGTCGGTCAATCTTCATCAATCTCTTTTAATAATACGTATGTACGATATCGATCAGGTTCGACTTGGCCATATCCGCCGGATTCGTGCCGGGCGCACCTTCCGGCACCGGTGTGTGGAGCCGTTCGAAGTGCTGAATCCAATACGGATCGATTTCTTCGGTCTCCAAATTTTTAAACGACATCGCCAGCGGCTCGAAGAGAGGTTTTCCCAATGAGTCCGTGAAAGCGTAACGAACCAGTTCGCTGCAATAATACGCATCGTTGTCCTCGTCGTAAGCATAGTCGTAGGGCTTGCCGATGTGTTTTTGAGCGTTTGTGATCGCATCGCGAATACTATACCGAAAGGGCTCCTTCAGGCGGCCTACAGCCATAAGCGATTTGCCGTCAATCCTTGCGGTTTCTTCGAAAAAGGAATCCAACGGTGTGATGACGACGCCTTGGGGCGAGGTCGCTTCAAGAACGAACAGTTTGTCGTTTTCTATATGCACGATACCCACATGCGAAAAGGGGATCTCTTGCTTGCCTGATGTGCTGTTTTGAATAGCTTTCAACAATTCCGATTCGCCTTTGCCGACGGTAAAAAGCAGATCGCCTTCCTGCAGCACGAAAGACTGGTTTCGGCATGCCGGCAGGAACATCAGTATGCACACGATAAATAAGAAACGGATACGGGTCATATTATTTTTTATTTTCTGCAAAATAAGCGGTTTCTGCCTGACAAAACAAACAAACGCGACAGTTTATTTACTTCGGGAAGTTTTTTGTTGAATAGCGCGCTTGTACGTGTCGAGGGCTCGTTGCCGGGCTTTCTTCATGATTCACCTTCGGTTCGATTGTTGGCTTTTATCTTAGTACACTCGGCGAGAATCGAACTCGCATCGTCGGAACCGGAATCCGATATTCTATCCATTGAACTACGAGTGCAGGATGACACGTTATTTAAATGTCGACTTATCCCATTTCAGTATGATCGAATCACTTTTTAAAAACGGCTCGACCTCGGCGGCCATGCTGTCGGAAAGATACGATTTGTAGTCGAATACCAGTGTCAAATCGTCCGCTCCGTTTACAAATTCCGCTTTGATGGGAGAAATGTCCGGCAAAGATACAGCATATTTATAATTTTCCGCTGTTTTTTTCGAAGAATCGAAGAAAAAATTGCCCGATAATGTCGGAAGAAACCGTTCCGACGGCAATTCTTGCCAGTTTATATCGTAAAAAGAGATGTAACTGTCGCACATTTTCGCGCAAACGGTTTTAATGACGCACACCACTGTCGAATCGTTGTCATAGTCGAGCAGCTTGATCTGCGTACTACCCGCCTTGGAGGTTCGCAGCAGGAGGTAATCATCCGATGCATATATCTTCTCTATTTCCCCCAGCGCATACGGAACTGTTGTTTTGCCGGTATCCACAAGCAGCATTGTCTTTGTGCTTTCTGCGAGTCCCGGTAAAATGGAAGCGGGAACAGTAGAGAACACGTCTTTAATTGTTTGCGCATATCCGATAGAAGATAGCGCCAAAAGTATCAGTATGAATATTTTTCTCATTGTTGTTTATTTTGTCAGGATTTTTATTTGAGTAGGAGCGAAAGGGGCGTTTCCTCCATCGATACCGACCAGTGACTGAAACCGTATGAAGCGGGTCTTGACCTGTTGCTTAAACATCACACGCTGTTTAATCGGATTGTTTTTGATATTGGCAAATTCATTGTTCCGCACCTCTTTCCAATTTTTTCCATCGTTGCTTATTTCAACCGTATAGGCAAAGACCGACTCTTTCTGCGGATCGGGCGTATACGTGAATCCCTCTATAACCATCGTTTTACTCATATCGAGGGTGAGCGGATCATTCGCAATTACTTTCCAACCGGATGGATTATTGCTTATCGGCATCGAGTTGAACGAGTCGTCGATAGCGGGTGCGAAATAGGCGCCGACTCGCTTCATAGCGGCTTTTTCGCGTGTCTCGAGGATGGTGACACGTATTTTAGAGGGAGTGCAATCGTCAAATTTTATCAATCGTTTATATCCGATGGTCGTGCCTTCGCCCAATTTGATCCATTCACTGCCGATAAGCCCTTCCACTTTGAAGACTTCCACGCGCTGCCCCTTTAGAATATCTTCCTGTAAAAGAATTGTATTGATGGGGTCGCCGTCTTTCATGTCGAATTCTTTAAAGTCGCCCGGTTTGGCTCGCCAAGCATTGTGGCCGTCGCTCAGTTTGTCGTTCTTAAATACGTACGAAAGGTAGTCTCCGAATTCTATAAGCCGCCTACTGTCTATTTCGTGCAATTGTCCGCGTGTGTCGGGCGGGATATTCAGCAGGAGAACCGAATTCAGTCCGACCGATTGATAATAGATATCGACTAATTGCGCAAGCGTTTTCACCTGATGATCTTCTTCCGGATGATAAAACCATCCCGGACGGATGGATACATCTACTTCCGACGGATACCAATACAATGCCTTCGCTTCGCCGATCAGCTTGCGGCTGCCCAAATCTTCCGACATCGGGGATACCCCCAATCGTTTATTTTCTTCGACAATCGATTCGTTGATATCGGGTTGCAAAGGAGTGACACTCCATTCCGTTTGGCGGCCCAATCCGCTTTCGTTTCCGACCCACCGGATGTCGTTGCCCATAATCGCTTTTACCGATTGAGGCTGTAAGCTGTCGATGACTTGGTAAAAACGTTTCCAGTCATATATCTGCCGTTTGCCGTTAGGGCCTTCGGCATTGGCGCCGTCGAACCATACTTCGTCTATGCGTCCGTATTGGGTGAGGAGTTCGGTGAGTTGTTGAATAAATAAATGATTATATGCCGGAGAATCACCGTAACTGCGAGCATTGCGGTCCCATGGCGATAGATACACGCCGAATTTCATATTATATTTGTCGCAGGCGTTTTTTACTTCGCGCACGATATCGCCCTGTCCGCCCCGCCACGGACTGGAAGCGACCGAGTGTGCGGTGGTTTTAGTGGGCCATAAACAAAAGCCGTCGTGATGTTTGGCTGTAAGAATGAGCATGTTGAATCCTGCTTTTTGAAGGACCGACACCCATTGTTCGGCATTAAAGTCTGTCGGTTGAAAAACCGAAGGGTCTTCGGTGCCGTCACCCCATTCCCGTCCTGTAAAAGTATTCATCCCGAAATGAATGAAAGCGGTGAGTTCGAGTTGTTGCCAAGCATATTGCTGAGGGGTGGGAGTCAGATAGGCGGAGAGCTTTATTTTTTGCTCGGGCGTGATTTCCTCGGGGAAGATAATTTCTTTTTCGAAGTAGGCTCTTTCTTTCTGACGGCAACCATCAAAAAGAACAATGGCCGCCAGCAGGCTTGCAACGATTAGGATTTGTCTCATACTTTTTATCAATACAAATGTCATTGTTCGGTAATATAAACTTTATCGAGACTTTCTTGGGCCGATACTCTCGTTTGTTCGGTAGCAAAGGTAGTGATTTTGTAGAAAAAAGGCACAAAAAAAGCCCCCCTTCTTTTGGGTGGCTTCTTATAAACGTTTACGGCCGATATTATTCGGCGGTAACAACAGAGTCTTGAGCCAATGTGTCAACAGCCAAAGCTGCGATACTGTCGGCTTGAGCCTGTGCAATGCTGTCTAATCTTGCTACTTCAGCAAGACTGTCTTGTCTTGCTTTTTCTGCATCAGCTTGTGCATTTTTGCAAGAAACAAATCCTAATGTTGCTACTACAGCAACTAAAACCAATACTTTTTTCATTTTCCAAATACTTTTAAACGATGAATAATAATTGTTCTCAATAAAAACGGTACAAAATTAGATGAAAAAAGTGTTCTATAACATGTTTTCGTAAAAAATCTTAGTTAAAAAAAACTAAAACGCCTTTTCAGGCTATTTTGTCGATAGCCTGTGATAAAGTAAAAGCCTGTTTTCAGCTTCGTGTTCTATTTAAATGCTTTTATTGTCAGTCTATTAGGCCTTCGGTACTCTCAATTGGTACTTTTTATTGATATAAAAAGCGTTTAATGCTTTTTTTTGGGGTTTTTTCAAATTCTGTCTCTACAATTTCTATTGCCTTAATTTTTTCATACAAAGCGACACTTTTATGGAGCGTTTTTATATTTTTATTCATGATCTTTTGGATGTCGTCTCGCGAAATGCCATGGGTTTCCAACGCTGCGTAATCGGGATGTATTAAAGCGACTAAGCGATTGTTCTTTTCTACTACCAGGCTTTCGGCGATATAGGGTAGATTGTTCAGCCGGGATTCGATTTCCTCGGGATAAATATTTTGTCCGTTTGCCGTCAGGATCATTGTTTTAATCCGGCCTTTAATATATAATCGCCGGCCTTTCATAATCCCCGAGTCGCCTGTTTTTAGCCATCCGTCGGAGGTGAAGGCCGCAGCCGTGGCTTCGGGATTCTTATAATAACCTTTCATTACATTCTCTCCCCTGACCTGAATTTCACCGGGGACATTTTCCGGATCTTCCGAGTCGATTCGAGCCTCCATAATTCCTTCTAATACCGATCCGCACGAAGTCGGGACGAAATCGTAATGATGGTCGTATGAAATAAGAGGGGCGCACTCCGTCATGCCGTAACCCACGGTAAACGGAAACCCGATCTTGTGGAAAAAATTTTCTACGTCCCCATTTAAGGCCGCACCGCCGATAATTACTTCCCTGAAATTTCCTCCTAACCCGTGAATAATGGAGTGTCTGATCTTCTTATAAATAAAGGTATTGATGAGAGGCACTTTCAGCAGAAACTTTACAACCGGCTTTTCAACGATGGGAAGGATTTTCCTTTTATAAATCTTTTCGAAAATAAGGGGTACGCTAATAATCAGCTTCGGTTTGATTTCTTCAAATGCTTTCAGGAGGTTTTGAGGCGTAGGCATAATGCCTAACAAAGTGACATGTACGCCTACCGAAAGAGCGTACAGAAAGTCGAAAGCACAACCATAGGCATGAGCCATCGGAAGAAAGGCCAGATGAGGTTCGCCTTCGAAAAGTAAATCGAGTTTGGCGGCGTAAGTCACGTTTCCGGCGAAGTTATTCGCCGTAAGCATCACACCTTTGCTGAAGCCGGTCGTCCCAGATGTATAATTGATACAAATGACTTCTTCATTGGAAATTTCGGGATAAAGAATATCCTCTTTCTTAAATCCCTGGGGATATCGTTGATGGAATAGCTTCTTCCATTCTCTGAATTTCTCGGCCGTTTCTTCATCGGGACTTTGCATCAATGAAAAAGAGGGGATGTTGACGATGGGTATATGAAACTTATTTTGGTCGAGATGTTCCCAAATGGATTCGGTGACAAACAAAAGCTTCGATTCCGAATGGGCCATCAGTTCATTCATACTCTCGGGATTGAATTCGTGCAGAATAGGAACGATGACCGCACCGTAGGTTATTGTGGCCAAAAAGACAATCGACCACGAAGAATGATTTTTTCCGATTAAAGCGATCTTGTCACCTTGCCGGAGATGTAATTCGGAAAATAATACGTGCAAGCGGGCAATCTCTTCGGCTAATGCTCCGTACGTATAAGTAAGACGTCGTTTCTTTATAGTCGGTGATGGCCGGCAATTCCCAATTCTTCTTGAAGTTGTTTTCATAAAGTTTTATGAAATTCTGCTCGATCATAATTGCACATTATTATTAAATATGTGCAAAAGTACGATGATAATTTAGACTATCAAAGAAAAAGGAGCAATAAATCGTGCTTTTTGTTGTATTTTTGCATTTTTGAAATAAGAAATTCTCAACGCCGGAACTCTTCTCCGGTCGATAAAGATATGATTGATCCGACAATATTCGAAAATAAAACCGCCGCCTATTATACTTTAGGATGCAAACTGAATTTTGCCGAAACTTCGGCTATCGGCCGGCAATTGATGAATGCCGGTGTAATGCGCGCCCGTAAAGGACAGAAAGCCGATATTTGCGTCATAAATACGTGTTCGGTAACGGAATTGGCCGATAAAAAAGGACGGCAAGCTATTCGGCGCATGATTCATCAACATCCCGATGCATTTATTGTGGTTACCGGTTGTTACGCCCAGCTTAAGCCGGAGGATGTGGCGGGAATAGAAGGAGTGGATTTAGTGTTGGGCGCGGAACAGAAATTAGATGTCCTGCAATACTTGGATGATCTGAAGAAAAATGAGAAGGGAAAAGTCATCACGACCAAGACAAACCGCATCCGTTCTTTTGTCCCTTCGGTTTCGGCTGACGACCGCACCCGTTATTTCTTAAAAGTGCAAGATGGCTGCGATTATTTTTGCTCGTTTTGTACCATCCCGCATGCGCGTGGACGCAGCCGCAACGGTTCGATTGCCGATCTGGTCAAACAGGCGGAGGATGTGGTTCGACAGGGGGGGAAAGAAATTGTCCTTACCGGAGTAAATATCGGCGATTTTGGCCGGACTACCGGTGAAACATTCCTTGGCTTGGTATGTGCTTTGGATAAGGTCGAAGGTATCGAACGCTTCCGAATCTCTTCTATCGAGCCGAACTTGCTTACCGATGAAATCATCGATTTTGTGTCGCGTTCCCGTCGTTTTGCTCCGCACTTTCATATCCCGCTGCAAGCAGGGAGTGACGAGGTGTTGCAACTAATGAAGCGACGCTACGATACGGCGTTATTCCGTCATAAAATAGAAAAAATAAAAAGCATTCTTCCCGATGCCTTTATCGGGGTGGATGTGATTGTCGGTGTGCGCGGGGAAACCGACGACTATTTTGCTCAGAGCCGACAATTTATCGATTCGCTCGATATCTCGCAACTACATGTGTTCGCCTATTCCGAACGGCCGGGAACGAAAGCTTTGTCTATCGAATATATTGTTGACCCGAAGGTCAAACATGCCCGCAGCAAAGCCTTGCTCGATATTTCCGATAATAAGCTGATTGCTTTTTATGAATCACAAAAAGGGACGCGCCGTAAGGTATTGTTCGAACACACGAAACACGGTAATCATATGCACGGCTTTACCGAAAATTATGTCAAGATGTATGCCCCTTACGATGCATCGCTCGTGAATAGGGTCGTTGAAGTGGAAGTAGGCGAGTACAATGAAGATGAAATGGCAATGAAAGCAGTTTTTCCATCATGAAACATTCTCGAAAAAAGAATATCACGTTTTATATTTTATACGGAATCAGTTATCTGCATGCCTTACTGCCTTTTTGGGTATTGTATATACTGTCGGATATATTATTTGTTTTTCTGTATCACGTCGTGCGTTACCGGAGGAAATTGGTAAAAAAGAATTTACATAACGCGTTTCCTGCCAAATCGGTTTGGGAGATCAAACATATCGAGCGGAAGTTTTACCGCCATTTTTGCGATTATTTTGTGGAAACGATAAAGACCCTGAAAATTAGTGATAAGGAAGTTCAAAAACGAATGAAATTCGAGAATCCCGAGCTGATCAATCAATTGACAAAGGATGGTAACAGTTGTTTCCTTTGCATGGGGCATTATGCTAATTGGGAGTGGATAACCTCTTTGGGATTGCAACTGCGCGACGATATCGAACAACGGCCTATTTATAAAGAATTGCATAATCAGTCGTTCGATGATCTTTTTTTACGTATCCGGTCGCGTTTCAGCCCGAAGCCTATCGAGATGAATAATGCTTTCCGTATGATCATCAAGCATCGGAATATGGGTAAAACAATGCTGATCGGTTTTTTAGCCGACCAACGGCCGCCTTTTTATTCCGATCACTATTGGACGGACTTTCTCCATCAGGATACTTTGGTGCAGACCGGCATGGAACGCCTTGCCCGGAAAATGGGCTTTTCGGTCGTTTATCTGGATATGCAATGCGTAAAGCGAGGCTATTATACCGGAACTCTTTCGGTTATTACGTTCGATGCTTCCACTGAACCGGAATTTACCATCACCGAAAAATATATGCGGGCGTTGGAGAAAACCATCTTACGTGATCCGGCTTACTATTTATGGACACATAATCGCTGGAAATTCAAGAGGCAAGGATGAATGATGAATTATGAATTATGAAGGATGAGTTATGAAGGATGAGTTAGTTATGAATGATGAATGATGAGTTATGAAGGATGGGATGACGATCGGAAGAATAGAAATAATCCCTCTGGGTTTTAAAATAAAAATTAGATGGGTTTTAGAATGAAAAAGACTTCGGTTATATTACTGAATTGGAACGGGCGGAAGTTGCTTGAGCAATTCCTGCCGCTTGTGCTACAACATAGCTTGTCGGATGACTGCGATGTGTGGGTGGCGGACAATTGTTCTTCCGACGGCTCCGTCGCCTTTCTTCACGAGCAATTTCCCGATGTTCCCGTCATGGTGTTCGACAAGAATTACGGCTTTGCGGAGGGATATAACAGGGCCTTACAACAAGTCGATTCACACTATGTGGTGTTGCTGAATTCCGATGTGGAAACCACACCGGGTTGGCTGAAGACTTTGACGAACTATATGGATAAGCATCCTGAGGTGGCAGCCGTACAACCGAAGATCCGTTCGTACACCAACCGTTTGCAGTTTGAATATGCCGGAGCTTCGGGAGGATTTATCGATCGGTTTGCGTATCCTTTTTGCCGCGGACGTATTCTGGAAACCGTGGAAGAAGATAGCGGACAATATGATGATCCCATCCCTGTTTTTTGGGCTACCGGCGCCGCGCTGTGTATCCGCCGCGAAGCGTACCTTGAAGCGGGCGGACTGGATGCGGGTTTCTTTGCCCACATGGAAGAGATCGATCTCTGCTGGCGGTTGAATGCCCGCGGGCATTCAATTGTTTGTGTACCCTCATCTGTGGTATATCATGTGGGGGGAGCCTCTTTAAATAAGGATAATCCGAAGAAAATGTACTTGAATTTCCGGAATAACTTATTGATGATTTATAAGAATGTCTATGGAAGACGTTTTTTATTTACCATCATGGTGCGATATCTGTTTGATCTTTTGGCTTATTTGCATTTATTGGTACAAGGACAATTCAGTAATGGCTGTGCCGTGATAAATGCGCATCGCGATTTTCTGAAGTTGCTTCCGTCTTATAAACATGCCCGCCGCGAAAATCGGGAACGGACCACTGTGAAGCATATTCCTACTCATTATAAAGGAAGTATTCTTTGGAATTATTATTTCCGGGGAAAGAAAACCTTTGGCGAAATTAAATGGTGAGTGGTGAATAGTAAGTAGTAAGTAGTAAGTGGTGAATGGTCTTTTCAGTCAAGTTCTATAAGCTATTCGAAATGAAAACTTAGCGTAATCATGCGTTGCGTTGCTTTCGATAACGAACGAGGATACTTCTGTAAATTTTCCTGTACAAGATCGGAGCGGTCTTTTTCCAAAACGTTCCTCATTCCGAAACTGAATTTCAGTTCAGGGCATAATTTGAACAAGGGAAGGTAAAAATCACATCCAATGCCGATTTCGATTCCGTAATCATAGGGTTTCAGTAACAAAGGCTCGTTTTTTTGAGGAGCCAGTTCCAAGCTGCCGTATCCGCCCAATAAAATATACGGCTTGTAATTATTGATTCTGTCGGCCGATAGCTTTAGATGTACAGGCACGGATATATAGTTGTTTCGTAAGCGGGTTTTGAATTCTTCGCCCGATTCCTGTTCGCGGAAGACGAAATTTTTATCCCCTAATAGTAAGGTGGGTATAGCACGAAGGTGCATAAACCGATTCAGATACAGATCGGCAATAAGTCCCGCGCTGAATCCGGGGGAATAAGACGGTATTTCGGCAAACCAAACTTCCCCTTCGGGGGTAGCGGCCCCTGAATGATAGAGAATCAAATCCTGCGTATGCAATCCAACGGTGAAACCCAAATGGAACATGCGCTGATCGGCATACGGCTGGTTTTGGAGTTTGCGCTGTTGGCCCATGACGCTCGAAGCGATCATCCACAATGCCAAAACAAAGAAATAACGATATCTTTTTCCCATTACCACATAAACGATGTTCTTTCCCGAATATTATGTAACAGAGATAAAAAATCCGTAACCGGCTTTCTATTTATTTAGAAAGCATAAAAATTAGCAGCGCCGTTGGTTGTGCAATATTTTGGGAATAATTGTTTTGAGCATATGAAAGTAAAGCCGGTTGGTAATTTCCGGGAGAGCCTTCGCAAAACATTTTTTTGTTCTTCGGAAAATCGTTATCTTTGCGGGAGTTAAAATATAGTTAATATTCAATTAACCACTAACTAATAAAATATTTACATTATGGCTTACGTAATTAGTGACGATTGTATTGCTTGCGGAACATGTATTGATGAATGTCCTGTTGAAGCAATTTCAGAAGGTGATATTTATAAAATAGATCCCGATGTATGTACCGATTGTGGTACGTGTGCAGAAGTGTGTCCTTCAGAAGCGATTCACCCGGCATAGTAGAGCGTTATAAACGATTAGAAAGCTGAACAAATAATTTGTTCGGCTTTTTTTGTCTGGATGATAGGGGCCTTCGTCGATAAACGTTACGCGCGATGATGGGGCATTGGAGACAGAGGAACCCTTAGGGACAAAGGGACAGAGAGACAGAGAGACAGAGGGACAGGGAGACAAAGAGACGGGGAGATGGAGGGACAGAG
>ENA-UOOM01003750-UOOM01003750.1-fermentation-metagenome-genome-assembly--contig:-NODE-3750-length-10639-cov-3.029856_pt1 | contig 10639 bp, 10 predicted proteins | sample MGYA00245781_ERZ724031 | MGnify/ENA primary metagenome ERZ724031 (study PRJEB28704, sample SAMN03018317) | fermentation metagenome | biome: anthropogenic terrestrial biome; feature: soil; material... | reverse complement strand
GCCTTGGTGGGGTTGGGCGATCGTTCTGCTGTCCGGGGCGGGGGTGGGCATCGCGAAGGCGGCGCTGCCGGGGAGCGGCATCCTCGTGACGGCCCTCATGGTCATGGCGCTTCCGGCTCGGATGGGCGTGGCCGCCATGCTCCCCATGATGCTTGTCGGGAGCGTGGTTTCAGTGAAGAAGTACTGGCGGTTCACCGACAGGAAGCAGCTGACGGTGCTTGTCTCCTCGGCGCTTCTCGGGCTGGGAGCCGGCTATCTCATCCTTCGCAACACCAGCAACGAACAGCTGAAACCCGTCATCGGCGTCATGATCCTCCTGATGCTCGCCTTTCAGCAGGGGAACGAATACCTCAGGAGAAGACGGGGCGCCGGATCCGCCGGAGAGTCGGGACAGTCCGTTGCTCCGGCGCTCACCATGGTCTTCGGAGCCCTGGCGGGCATGGGCACGGGCATGGCCAACGCGGGAAGCCCCATCATCAGCCTGTATCTTCTCATGGCGGGCCTGCCGAAGCTCCCCTTCCTGGGGACGTCCACCGCGTTCTTCTTCGTCATGGACTTCCTGAAGATCCCCATGTACCTGAGCCTGGGAATGCTCACCGGACAGGTCCTGAGAGTGAGCCTGCTGACCCTGCCCTCCCTGATTCCCGGGATGTGGCTTGCCTTCTGGATGGCGGGGAGGATCCCCCAGGGGGTCTTCGTGCGCCTGATCCAGGTGTTGACGGCCGTCGCGGCGATCAAGCTGCTGATGTGACGGAGGAAAGCACGCAGAACCCGTACTGTTCGAAAGGGTGTCGATCTTCTGATGGAGTTCCTGGAGTCCTTCACGGGGCTCCACCTGCCTTGGTGGGGCTGGAGCGTTGTGTTGCTGTCGGGCGCGGGGGTGGCCTTCGGGAAGGCCGCGGTGCCTGGCAGCGGCATTCTGATCGTGACGCTTCTCGCCACGGTCCTGCCGTCGCGCATGTCCACGGCGGTCATGGTTCCTCTCGTGATCGCGGGCGATTTTTTCGCCGCAAAGGAGTACTGGCGGTACGCCGACAGGAGGGAGCTCGCCGTGCTCGTCCCGTCGGGGCTGCTCGGCCTCGGCGTAGGGTACCTCATTCTCCGGTGTACGACGGACGCGCAGCTCAAGCCGATGATCGGATGGCTCGTCCTCGTCATGCTCGCTATCCAGCAGATCACGGCTTTCCTGGCAAAACGGGGCGGACGGAATAAGAGAACGGAGGGGCCGAGGGAAAATCCCTGGATCATATCGGCCTTCGGAGTTCTCGCCGGGACGGCCACGGGGATGGCCAACGCGTCGGGCCCCATATTGGGGATGTATCTTCTCTGGTCTCGCAGGGAGAAATTACCGTACCTCGGGGTGACGGCCTGCCTGTACGTTCTGCTGGACCTCCTGAAGATCCCCATGCACCTGAGCCTCGGGACCCTGACGGTCCAGAGCCTCAAGGTCGGCCTCGTGGCGCTGCCGTCGCTCTTTCCTGGCCTGCTGCTCTCCTTCTGGGTTGTGCGGCGGTTCTCCCAGGACTCGTTCAGAAAGGCCGTTCTGTTCTTCACACTCTTGGCGACGATGAACCTGCTGCTGTGACGGTGAGAACCCGAGTGCAGGGTGGATTGGCGGCAGTCCGCGGAAAAACAATAGGTAAGGAGGGCGAGCGGCGGAATGGACTTTCTTCAGACCTTCACCGGAGTTGACCTCTCTCTCGCGGCGTGGGGGCTGCTCTTCCTCGTCGGACTGAACGTTGGCATCATGAAGACGGCCATTCCGGGCGTAGGAATCCTCAACGTGACCGTCCTGGCTCTGGTCCTGCCATCCAGGCTCTCCGTGGGCGTTCTGCTCCCCATCGTGATGATCGGCGACCTCTTCGCCATGGGGAAGTTCCGCGGCAACGCGAACAGGAAGGTGCTGTTCGCCCTCATGCCCTCGGCGCTCCTCGGCCTGGGCGCAGGGTACCTGATCCTGAAGCATGCGAGCGACGACCATCTCAAACTGCTTATCGGCTGGGTCGTGCTGGTCCTGCTCCTGTTCTACGTCGTCGTGGAGGTCCTCGAGAGGCGAAAGACCGTCCGGACGGAGCGGAGGGACTCCATCGTCCTGGCCGCCGTCTTCGGCTTCCTGGTCGGCGCGGCCTCGGGGATGGCCAACGCCGCCGGGCCGGTGATGAGCGTCTATCTCCTGCTCATCGGCGTGCCCAAGCTCGAGTTCATCGGGACGAACGCCTGGTTCTTCTTCGTGGTGAACCTGCTCAAGCTCCCCATGTACCTGAGCCTGGGGCTGATCAACGGCGGGACACTCCGGCTCAGCGCGGCGGCAATCCCCGGCATCGTGATCGGCGCCCTGCTGGGGTACAGGATCGTCCGCCATATCCCGCAGAAGACCTTCAACCGGATCATCCTGGCGGTGACGTTTTTCACGGCCCTTCGGCTCGTGCTGTAGCTCCGGCCGCCGCTTCCGGGGAGGCGGCCGCGAGGTCCACCCCGGGCCGGTCATTGTTGTGCATGCTGTTCGAGGTCGACACACGGTCCGCTCAACCGGGGGGCGGGACGAAATATAATGCAGAAAATATTATGGGGCGGAAAGGAGGGCCGTAGCTTATAATACGGAGCGGACGGGGGAACAGTATCTTACTATTCTCTGGAGGTGGCACGCATGACGGAAATGGGCAAAGAACAGATGCGCAGCAAGAAGGAGACGTGGAGCGTCCTCATGGGGGCGGCGTTTCTCATGGCGACATCGGCCATAGGACCCGGGTTCCTGACCCAGACGGTGACCTTCACGAACCAGCTGAAGGCGGCGTTCTCTTTTGCTATCATCCTCTCCATACTCATCGACATTGTGGTGCAGCTGAACATCTGGCGGATCCTCGGCGTCTCCGGCATGAGGGGGCAGGACGTGGCCAACAAAGTCCTTCCCGGTCTCGGGTATCTGCTTGCCTTCGCCGTGGCCCTGGGAGGCCTGGCCTTCAACGTGGGGAACGTGGGCGGCGCGGCCCTGGGCTTCCAGGTCCTCTTCGGAATGAGCCAGACGACGGGGGCGATCATCAGTGCGGCCATCGCCATCGTCATCTTCCTGAGCAAGGACCTCGGCAAGGCCATGGACAAGTTCACCCAGGTCCTCGGATTCCTCATGCTCGCCCTGGTGTTCTACATCGTGTTCGTCACGAAGCCGCCCTTCGGCGAGACGGTGAAGGAGATGGTCCGGCCTCTGGGGAACTTTGAGGTGCTCAAGGCCTATCCCTGGCTTGTGGTGCTCACCCTCGTGGGCGGCACGGTGGGCGGCTACATCACCTTCTCCGGCGCGCACCGGATCATCGACGCCGGGATCACCGGGCAGGAGAACATCGGTCAGATCAGCAAGGGTGCCGTGAACGGCATCTCCATCACCGGCGTCATGCGCTATCTGCTCTTCCTCGCCTTCCTCGGCGTGGTCCTCATGGGCCAGCAGATCGACATGGGGAACCCTGTGGCGTCGGCCTTCAAGATCGCCGCAGGACAGATCGGGTACATCTTCGCGGGGGTCGTCCTCTGGGCGGCGGCCATCACGTCGGTGGTGGGAGCGTCCTACACCTCCGTCTCGTTCCTCAAGACGCTCTTCGGCGTGGTGGGGAGAAACGAACGGTACTGGATCATCGGGTTCATCATCGCCTCCACGGCCATCCTCACCTTCATCGGCCGGCCGGTCCGGCTGCTCATCGTGGCTGGGTCCCTGAACGGGCTCATCCTGCCCCTCTCGTTGACCTGCGTGCTGCTGGCGGCCTACCGGAAGGACATCGTGAAGGAGTACCGGCACCCCATGTGGATGACGCTCCTCGGATGGGTCATCGTGGTCTTCACGGCGTGGATGGGCTTCAACTCCTTCAAGGGCATTCTGGCGCTCTTCAAATAGGCGTTCGGCTCCTCAAAAATGGCAGGAGGTGATCGCGGCGTGAGCGACACGACATATCCGCGCATCCTGACCGCGGGGGACGGCTGCGTGGTGGTGGAGTTCGGCGACACCATCGACATGGCCGTGAACGGCCGGGTGGCGTCCCTTGCGGCGGCGATTCGGAAAACCCCCTTTGTCGGTCTGCGGGATTTGGTCCCCACGTACCGGTCTTTGGCGGTGTACTTCGACCCGGAGACGACAAACGTGGAAAAGACATACGCCAGACTCGAGGCGCTGAGCCGCGACGCCGGCGAGGGTCAGGCGGGCGGGGCGAAGCGGACCATCGTGGTCCCGACGCTGTACGGCGGGGAGTTCGGCCCCGATATGGGGGACGTGGCGGAGCACACGAAGCTCTCCGAGGACGAGGTGATCCGCCGTCATACGGAAAGAGACTGCTACTGCTACATGCTGGGCTTCACCCCCGGGTATTCCTACCTTGGCGGGATGGACCCGGCCCTGGAGGTCCCGAGGCTGAAGAACCCAAGGGAGATCATCCCGGCGGGGTCCGTGGCCATCGGCGGCAAGCAGACTGGGATCTACTCCATAGCGAGTCCGGGGGGGTGGCGCCTTATCGGGCGGACCCCCATGCGCATGTTCGACCCCGGGAGGGACCCCGCCATCATCCTCGAGGCGGGCATGTGGGTGCGGTTCCGGCCCATCGGGCAGGCGGAGTTCGACGAGATAGAGGCCGAAGGGGCGAAGGGCGCCTATCGCCCGGAGATTCTGGAAGAGGAGGTGACGGCATGAGCGCCCTCGTATTTTCCGTGTCGTCGCCGGGGATGCTCACCACGGTCCAGGACGGTGGGCGGTGGGGGTTCCAGGGCAAGGGGATGCCCGTGGCGGGCGCCATGGACATGCAGTCCCTGAAGTTGGGGAACATCCTCGTGGGGAACGCCCAGGAGGATGCGGCCCTGGAGGTGACGATCCTGGGGCCGACCCTTCGGGTCGAAGAGGGGGAGGGCGTGGTGGCCGTCACGGGCGCGGAACTCTCCTTCACGGTGAACGGGGCGGCTGTTCCGAACTGGACGGTGGTCCGCGTCGGAGTGGGAGACGTCCTCGCCTTCGGCGCGCCCCTGACGGGGTGCAGGGCGTACCTCTGCGCCTCGGGCGGCATCGACGTCCCCGTGGTCATGGGCAGCCGGTCCACCTACACGCGGGCGAAGGTCGGAGGCCTCGAGGGCCGGGCGCTGAAAAAAGGCGACACGGTGCGCTGCGGCGCGCCCGGGGCGCTCTGGAGGCAGTGCGAGGGATTTGCCTGTCCCGGAGAGCTTCGGTCGGTCTACGACCCCGAGGCTCCTCTCCGGGTGATCCCGGGGCCTCAGGACGACTGTTTTACGGAGGCGGGCAAGGAGACCTTCTACGGTTCAGAGTATGTCGTGTCCAACAGTGCGGACCGGATGGGGTACCGCCTCGACGGTCCCGTCATCGAACATGTCGGCGCCGCGGATATCATCTCCGACGCCATCCCCCTCGGGGCCGTGCAGGTCCCGGGACACGGACAGCCCATCGTCATGCTGGCCGACCGTCAGACCACGGGGGGCTACACGAAGATCGGCACCGTCTGTTCGGTGGACATTGCGGCCCTCTCCCAGCGGCTTCCGGGGCAGAAGGTGCGCTTCGAGACGATCGACCTCGATGGCGCCGTCGCGCTCGTCCGGAATGAGGGCAAGAAGCGGGAGGAACTCCTTCGGCTCAGGGCGCGGTGGCGGTCCGTCCGCGATGACGGGCTCTGCCGTTCCGTCCGGGGCGGTACGCCGACGAAGGGGGAATTCCTTCTCGGGGTGGATGGCGCGAACCATCGGATCTCCTGGGAAGAGGTGCACGAATAAGGAGGCGATAGGTACGATGGGTAAACATCTGATCGACCTGAACAGCGATCTCGGCGAAAGTTTCGGCGCGTGGAAGATGGGCATGGACAGCGACGTCATGAAGAGCGTCTGTTCGGCGAACGTGGCCTGCGGCTTTCACGCCGGGGACGCGCTGGTGATGGTGGAGACCGTGAAGGCGGCCAAGCAGAACGGGGTCGCCGTGGGAGCCCACCCGGGGCACCCCGACCTTCAGGGTTTCGGCCGCCGAACCATGGCCTGCACGCCGGACGAGGTCTACGCCTATACGCTCTACCAGATAGGGGCCCTTCAGGCGGTCTGCGCCGCCCAGGGGGTCCGGATGGAGCACGTGAAGGCCCATGGGGCCCTGTACAACCAGGCCGCCAAGGACCTCGCCATGGCGAAAGCCATCGCCCAGGCGACGAAGGACGCCGGAGGCGACCTGATCCTCCTCGGGCTGGCCAACTCGCTCTTCGAGCAGGCGGCCGCCGAGGTGGGCGTCCCCTACGCCGCCGAGGCCTTTGCCGACCGGGGGTACATGAACGACGGTTCCCTGGTCCCGAGGAGCAAGCCGGGGGCCTTCATCCACGACCTCGCCGAGGCGGGGCGGCGGATGGTCCGCCTTGTCAAGGAGGGCGTCGTCGAGTCCGCCGAGGGGAAGGAGATCCATCTGAAGGTGCACTCCATCTGCATGCACGGGGACAATCCGGCGGCGGTGGAGATGGCCCGGTCCATCCGCAAGACGCTCGAGGAGAACGGCGTCATGATCGCGACCATGAGGGAGGTGCTGAAGGGATGAAGGCATCGGACTACGGGAACGCGTCGCCGAAGGAGGTCCGGCAGCTTATCCGGGAGGGGAAGTGGACCCTGCCCACACCGGGCATGTGCAAGGGGCACGTCCAGGGCAACCTGGTGATCCTGCCCAAGGACCTCGCCTACGACTTCCTGGTGTTCGCCCAGAGAAACCCGAAGCCCTGCCCGATCCTGGACGTCACCGAACCGGGGAACCCCGAGCCGAAGATCGTGGCGCCGGGCGCGGACATCACCACCGACATCCCGCGGTACCGCGTCTGGAAGGACGGGGAGTGCGTCGAAGAGCCGACGGACGTGAAGAAGTACTGGCGGGACGACCTCGTGGGCTTCCTGCTGGGATGCTCCTTCTCCTTCGAGGGGGCGCTGCTGGAGGCCAACATCCCCGTGCGGCACATCGAGCAGAACCGGAACGTCCCCATGTACATCACGAACATCCAGTGCACCCCCGCCGGGGCCCTGAGCGGCCCGGTGGTGGTGAGCATGCGCCCCATCCCGGCCCGTCAGGTGCCCAAGGCGGTGCTCTGCACGGGACGGTTCCCCGCCGTGCACGGCGCGCCGATCCACATCGGCAACCCAGCCGACATAGGGATAGCGGACATCAACAAACCCGACATGGGCGACGCCGTGGACATCCACCCGGGGGAGGTCCCCGTCTTCTGGGCCTGCGGCTGCACGCCCCAAGCGGCGATCATGGCGGTGAAGCCCCCCTTCTGCATCACCCACGCGCCGGGGCACATGTTCGTGGCTGACCCGAGGGACTCGGACTACGCGGTGTTCTAGATTTTCAGGAAACAGGGGAGCGGAGGACGGCCGAGGGCCGTTCTCCGCTCCCTTTTTGAACCCGTCCTGAGCGGGCGGAGGCGGCGGTTATCGCCCGAATTGCCGATACGTCACCCGGCCCCCGTGGGGTAAGATGGTGGCAAGAGTGTTCTCGAGGAGGAATCGCAATGAAGAAAAGGAAGAACATCGCAGCTCTTGTCGTCGCTCTGTCGCTGTTCGCCGCGACGCCCGTGGCTTTCGCCGGTCTTGGCGACATTCTGAAGGACGGGGCGATCATCTTCGGGGGCGGGGCGCTGGTGAAGACCTTCGCGACCCAGATCAACGACTTCATCAACACGCTGACCTTCAACAAGGGGGTCGGGTACGAGGGGTACACGAAGGTGGTCCCCATCGTCTCCATCGGCAGCGGAACGAGGATCGGGGCCGCCCAGGTGGGCGGCGTCACCAAGGCCGCCGTGGACAGGACGAAGGCTGTGGGGCAGCTTGAGGGGACCTTCAGCCGTGTTCGGGCGAAGGCCCTGATCCCCATCGATTCCGAGAATCCGCTGAAGCAGTTCAAGCGGGTGCAGGGCGTCGGGGTGACGGCGATCATCGACGTGAAGCTGTAAGGCTTGAAGAAATCCTCTCCTCCAGACGGGGAGAGGGGCTCGCTGCGGAGTGGGGCATGAAACCGGACGAGTAACACGCCCTGCGTTGTCGCAGGAGGAGAGCTTCGGGGTGAAAAGCAGCGTGCCGGGAGCGGGGGTCGACCTTGACCCCCGCTCCCTCTGTGCTCTGCCCTCGGAAGGTGGAACTCAGCGCAACTATGTTGCAAAATGATGCCCTTCCGGCTATACTCGCCTGGTACAGGCCGAAGCCCGCTTTTGTCCGAGGGCTTGGCACATCGTCCCGAAGGAGAGGATCGGTCATGAAACGTTGTGCAGGCACTCGTCGTTCCTTTGCGCTGCTCTTGATCGTGGGCTTCCTCGCCCTCAGCCCCGCGTCGGCGTATGCCGTCGAGCTGTCCGTCTTCGCCGCGGCCTCCATGACGGAGTCCATGAACAGGGTCGCCGAGGCGTACCGGGCGATCGTCCCCGAGGTGACCATCGTCTACAACTTCGATTCCAGCGGGACGCTGAAGACCCAGATCGAGCAGGGGGCGGACTGCGACCTCTTCATCTCCGCCGGCCAGAAGCAGATGAACGAGCTGGACATCACGGCCGACCCCGCCGTGAACAAGGGGGGCCTGAACTTCGTCCGGGAGGGAACGCGGTTCAACATCGTGTCCAACCAGGTGGTCCTCATCGTCCCCAAGGGGCAGAACAAGAGGGGCATCGCGGACTTCAGGGACGTGACGACGGACAAGGTCGCCCTCGTGGCCCTGGGCAACTCCGACGTCCCCGTGGGGCAGTACTCCGAGGAGATCTACCGAAATCTCGGCCTCTGGGATCAGTTGAAGGAGATGAACCGAATCACCTACTGCAGCAACGTGAAGGAGGTCCTCTCCCAGGTCGCGGCGGGCGCAGTGGATTGCGGCATCGTCTACGGCACGGACGCCGCATCGGCGGCGGATAAGGTCGACGTCGTGGCCCAGGCGCCGAAAGGGTCCCACAGGCCCATCGTCTACCCGGCGGGCGTCATGCGCGCCACGCAGAAGCCCGTCGAGGCCATCGCCTTCGCCAAGTACCTTCAGAGTCCGGAGTGCGTCGCCATCTTCGAACGCCACGGTTTTTCGAAGCCCGGCGAATAGACCGCATCGGCGCCCGCTCGTGACGGGGGCGCCGCTTCGCCATGGATCTCTTCCCACTCTACAACTCGTTGCGGGTGGCGGCGATTTCGACGGTCATCACCTTCTTCACCGGCATCGCCGCCGCCTACTATATAGCCAAGACGCCCAGGGTCGTGAAGGGCGTCCTGGACTGCGTTCTGACCCTTCCCATGGTGCTGCCGCCCACGGTGGTGGGCTTCTTTCTGCTCAAGACCATCGGCCCTCTGGGCCCCGTGGGCTCCCGCGTGCTGGAGCTCTTCGGGGCCAAACTGGTCATGGTCTGGTACTCTGCCATCTTCGCCACGACGATCGTGACCTTCCCCCTGATGTATCGCACGGTCCGGGGGGCCTTCGAGGCCTTCGACGAAACGCTGCTGTACTCAGGACAGACGCTGGGGCTCTCCAACACCTATCTCTTCTGGCGGGTCATGATGCCGAACTGCAAGCAGGGCATCCTCGCCGGGACGGTCCTCGCCTTCGCCCGGGCGTTGGGAGAGTACGGCGCGACCACCATGGTGACGGGCTACATCCCGGGACGGACGGCCACGATCTCCACGACGGTCTATCAGCTCTGGCGTGAGGGCAACGACATCCTGGCCTACAAGTGGGTGGCCATCAACCTGATCATCTCCGCCGCGGTGCTTGTCGCCGTGAATATGCTCGAAAACCGCTATCGCCAGCCCAGGAGCGCGGCGAAGGACATTCTTTCGGACGAGGAGGGCGTGGGCGTGCCATGACCCTCTCCGTGGATATCCGGAAGAGGATGGGCGAGTTTCTCCTGGACGTGCGCTTCGAGGCGGAGAACGAGGTGCTGGCTCTGCTCGGCTCCTCGGGGTGCGGCAAGAGCGTGACCCTCAAGTGCGTCGCGGGGGTCATGGCGCCCGACGAGGGGCGGATCGTCCTGGACGGCCGGGTCCTCTTCGACTCGCGGGAGGGGATCGACCTCGCGCCCCAGGAGCGGGGCGTGGGCCTTCTGTTCCAGAACTACGCCCTCTTCCCCAACATGACCGTTGCGGGGAACATCCTCTCGGTCTTGAGGAGGGAGCGGCGGGACCGTCGGCGGGAGAAGCTGGCCGCTCTGTTGGAGACGTTCTACCTTCAGGGGCTTGAGTCCCACTACCCCTCCCAGCTCTCGGGCGGACAGCAGCAACGGGTGGCCCTGGCCCGCATCCTCGCGAGCGAACCGGGGCTCATCATGCTCGATGAACCACTCTCCGCCCTGGACAGCTACCTCCGGTGGCAGCTCGAGACGGAGCTGGTCCGCCTGCTGGAGCGGTTCGAGGGGACGACGCTCTACGTCTCCCACAACCGGAGCGAAGTCTACCGGATCTGCCGGAGGGTCTGCGTCATGCACCAGGGGCTCTCCGAGCCCGTGTGCGACGTGGCCGCCCTCTTCGAGCGGCCGGGCACCCTCGCGGCCGCGCTGCTCTCGGGGTGCAAGAACTACTCCCGCACGGAGCGGATCGATACGCACACCGTCCTGGCGATGGACTGGGGAATTCCGCTGACCTGCGGCGCGGCCGTTCCGGAGGACGCCCGGTACATCGGCGT
>ENA-UOOM01003748-UOOM01003748.1-fermentation-metagenome-genome-assembly--contig:-NODE-3748-length-10655-cov-5.753868_pt1 | contig 10655 bp, 12 predicted proteins | sample MGYA00245781_ERZ724031 | MGnify/ENA primary metagenome ERZ724031 (study PRJEB28704, sample SAMN03018317) | fermentation metagenome | biome: anthropogenic terrestrial biome; feature: soil; material... | reverse complement strand
TTGCATAGTTTTTGCCTTTTACATCCATAATTTTGACACACTTAATGCTATTACCTTACATTTACTCCGTCAAAGGTTGCATTTACTTTGTCCGCCCACGTTTATTGCAAAAGACTAAAAATGAGTCTGTTTACGTGACTAGCTATATCATGCTTCTCCCTATCGAGTTCTTGAATAGAGCGTTCTCAACATCATCGGATTCAATCATAGCCAATACCCGCTCGACTTTATATGGCGACGCTACATTAGTGCATTGTGGTTTTTCTTTTCCTTTCGTTGAAAGCAAAGTGCTTTTTTACTGATAATAAAATGCAGTCTTGAAATTAAATCGCTTTATTTCTACGAAACTCCCTGAAATCTATTTGCAGTTTGATTTCAATTTGCCGTTCAACACTACTGTTTGATGCTTGTAATTAAAAAAACAATAAATATTATGATTGCCATAATATTCAGTTTCACTGCTAATTTAAAATACTTGTATTTGTATGACGTTATTTTAGAATTTGTAAAAATCTCCTTGGCATAATCTACTTCTATTTTTTTTAAGTCATTTATATTTATCTTGGTTCCCAGATAATGTTTATAAATGTCTCGCAGATATAGTAATGAACTCTCATATTTTCTTATATCTTCATAAAAAACCAATACCCTGTCACTATGCGAATCGTCATCATCCGAGCTATTCACTTTATCCTTGCATACATCGGTATTCGGAAAAAATGATTTTAATGATATTAGTATTGCCGAGAAAAATACAGCTGTCATCAGCCATAATATTAAAACATTTACTCCTACTTCTTCTAGGAGACCAAATATATAGTCGACTGACTTAAAAAGGAATAAGCCATTAATACCAATTAGTGCACCATGTTTGGCTTCAGCAAATTGTAACCATCTGTTTATATTCTCGAATATTTCTTTTAACATGTTTAGAGCTTCATTGCCTGTACTCACATCATCCTCAGTACCCAAACTAGATCTACTCGCTTTATCTTTATTTATCATAATGCTTTCCTTCTCTCTTTAACTGTAATGTTGCATCACTTCCGTGGCTCAAATCTTTTAATATCCATTTTTTTGTCTTTCGAAACTCCTTATACTGTTTATATAATTTCCATGCACTTGCTAAAACTGCAACAGTCTTATCCTTTTGTTTAAATGCATTTACCTCTCCACTGGGATGATGAGTACATAGAACTACCCTTTTAGTAACAGGATGTTGGGTTCGATGTATATGTTCGTCTGGTATTTTACTCCAATCTATCTTCTTGTAAAAATCTTCTACATATATATTGCTGTCTGGATAATCGTTAGGATATATTCCTAATATATAAAGCGAATTTCTTTCTATGTCGTTTGCAGTTATACATTCGTCATGTACATCCTTAGGAATCAAATCACCGCTTATAAATATTTCTTTAGGACGTTTTGTAGGTAAACTAGTTATCTTTAATAATGGAAAGTAGTCTATCACAATTTGGAAGTCTTCCATTACCATCTGATAATACTTACTAAAATCCTTGTTAGAAGGGAAGTCGGGTATAAAACTTGGTTCTATACACTTGTTCTTAAAGTTTACCATACCCCACCTCTTCCCCAAGGCCTTAAATTTGCTTTTGATGTTCTGCCAGTAGAACTTTTTATAGTCTTAGCACTGAATACTTCACTAGATTTATTGGCAAGAGCCTTTTTCTGGTTTACCTTTTCTTCATACTCCTCGATAGTTGCAGTAGATTTATAATAACCAGTAGTGCTAATTGAAGTAAACAATTCTTGCAAAGCCAGATACTTTGGATCCTCTGTTTCATCTGCTTTACTATCGATCTCTTCCTTCAAATGTTTCCAAATTACAATCTCATTGGATTCAGCATACTTATCTTCACATATATTTGCTCTTTTATATGACTCGCTTAATATAATGTTGTCTTTATTTTTATTCAAGCCTAATCTGGTTGCAATAATTTTATCATAGGAACATCCGGTACCTATAGAAATTTTCTTATTATTTAATTTCTCCGTAACATCGGATTCATCGTTTAACTCTTGTATTTTGCTGTTTAACGTAAAAGCTGCTTCTAACATTCTTACAATAGAATCCTCCCCATCACTAAAATCGTTATATACAGCAACAATTCTATCACCCTGATATTGGACTTTAGTTCCTTCGGTGTCATTTATCACACTACCCATAATTTCATATACTTTTTCCATAACATCTTTCAAATCGTCTAAATTTTGATCGTTAACAAAAAATAACTGGGTAAAACCCCGAATATCCGCACAAATAACTCCACCTTCTTCTATCCTCTTGTTTTTACCTTTCAAGGATAATCCTTCGAAGGACAATTGCTTGGTACAAGACTCGAAGGTGATATCTCTTAAATTTAGACTCCTTGATTCTTTTTCAACTCTTTCCTTAACATCAGCTAACCCTGCTTCTATTTCCTCCATATAATCTTCATCAAAAATGTTCTTATAATATGCCTTATAAAACCTATTACTCCTAATCTTTTCGCTAAATTGTTCTTTTTCTTCTTCTGTAAGTTCGATAAATTTTTCCTTCATGTCTGAAGATAATTCACCCATAAACTCTTGTGTTACATAAATGCAATCTTTCGGAGCACAGGTCTGTATTTTAGCAGAATTATTTGCTACGCCACCAATAGTTGTGTATTCATCATCTGCATCTACTTTATCATCTATATAATAATCAAAATAGTCGCCATAATCCATACCAGCATGCATACTAAAACTAGGGTATAAACTGTATTTCGATAAATTGTTAAAAATTTCATTATTGAATATAAAACAAGCTACTGTTGTTTCTAATATTGTTTCATAAGATATATCAGAGTCATCAGTTAGTTCAAAAACTATATGAGACCTTCCCCTTGTGTACTTCTCAACTTTAGCGCCATATTGCTTGATCAATATAGAATGGCCTAAAAAATATGTTTGTAATCTATGCAGCGTTCTTTTTAAATCATCATCTTTTTCTTCTTCCTTCTTTATTAAGTCCATTAAGTTCTTGATGTTCACATACAAATGAACTCCTTTAGTTTTATCCATATGTTTTCATACCTCCATAAATTTATTTGTCATAATGAATGCTATAAATCTTACTTTCCTACATATACAATTATACAACGTTATTACTCTGGATTTGCTCCATAAAAACAGTTGTATAGATTTACACATTCCGCCTGTAAGCGCACTAGTGAACACAACGGCAAAAAATATAGTTTTATAAATCTATTAACCTAACATCAAAACACATATAATTTCACATAAATAGTAGCTGCTATCCCCCTCTGCTTCCCATAAATCAATCATACTTTAACAAATTTATCCATAGCTCACACCCGCCTTTACTCTTCCTCATCTAATGCCTTAATAAACTCCTTCCATGCCTTCTCCGTTACATCTTTATCACCTTCAAACTCTTCTTTTTTACGCGCTTTCCTAAGAGCAGTTTTAGCTAAGTTACTGTCTTTTATATACTCGGGTAAATCCATGGGTATTTCATCCCTGTCCTCTGATGCCATATCTATCATTTTATCAGTTTCATTTTGGGACAGCCCCAGTAGCGTTGCTAACTCTTCAAGTATAGTAATGTTGGGAGGATTTCTTCTGCCTTTTTCAATATCACTCCAGTAAGATGGCGATAAGTCTAGTAATTCTGCCATCTTTCTTAGGCTTATATTTTTAGTCTTTCTTTTTTTAACTATAAATTTCCCAAATTGGTTTGCACTCATTGCTACATCACACCTTAATTTATGGTTCTTTTCTTTCTCTAATAAAAATTACATACATTAAAAATCTAGTTTAAGAGAGTATTGCCTGTTTTCTTGCTCATCTTTGACGAAACCTAAATCCATTAGCCTGATTTTTGTTGCTGTTAAAGATACATCAAATATATCAGCTATTTCATACGTTATCTCTTCTAGACGTACACTTTGTTCAAAATCGGTTCTTATTTTATAATACCTGCTTCTGATACCTGCTGAACTGAACTTATCTTTTACAACGTTGGTAAATGCTTTCTTAGGCATAAGCAATGCTGCTGCCATATGATCTGCATGATATTCTATCCAGTCATCATCTGTTATAAGCTTTTTCTTGCTGTTAGATTCTATGTTTGTAGCACGGCATTTAATAACTGGCTGGCTTTGTTTATCGTCGAATATCGATACCTGATTTTTGTCTGTTCTATACTTTTCTTGGTGCAAAAACCAATGGCTAACCTCATGGCTAAGCGTAAAGCGACCTCTTCTTAATTGATCTTCTGCTAATAGGCTATTGTCTAGTAGTACTGTTCCCTCATGTACTGGAATTTTCTTAGCTTTATTATGTACAGCATCATACACAGGAATGTAGCAATCATTAAATACAGTCATTCCTAATATGGATTTATTATTTGTTAAATCTTGATAATCCAATTCTAACTCAGCATAATACTCCGAAAAATGTTCTATATCTAAAGATTTAGGATTACTATAAATATCTTCGTCATAATCTCTGATTATCATCTCAGCCATTTCTTCTATTTCATATTTTGATAATATGGGAACACCATTCTTTTTTGTTCTAAAGTTTAACTTAACCATTTTACACCTCTCATAAATGCATGTACGCTTTGCTGAGTACATTATACTATGGAATATATTTATTGTCAATAGCAAAAGCCCAAAAATCATAATTTGAAAAATCCGAAAAATCCGCCCTAAATAAAAGGAACCCAGTCTTGACTCTTTTAACTGAGTTTATATCCCAAATCTTTTATAGAGCTTCATTCACTATATCAATTTCAAACTGTCAGTAATTTGCTTGAAAAAGTCTGCGCACCATAAAGCTATAACTGATGTGTCTCGTATGAAAGGTTCGACGTCACTTTTTGCCTGCTCATAATCAATGAAATCAAATCTTCTATGCAGCATTTGCTTTATTTCATCTAATGAGCAAGCTGTGTCATCAGTAATATAAGCAGACTGCAATAATCTTTCCCTTAAATGCTTTTGATTGACCTCAGATCCGCGCGCAAGATAGAAAACATAATCATACAAATCTCTTCCCTTTACACGGTTTTGCCAAGCTCTGCAGATAACTGCATGAATTTTTCCCGCAAACAGCGACGGTACATCGTAAAGTTTTACTTCATATGGCACTGGTGTCAAACGGTATTTAGTCTCAAAAGCTGCAAAACGCGGTGGGTTGATATCAACCTCAAACTTTATTTTTATTACTTCATTTGCCGGTACGCCTATGCTTGCAGCATTATCTGCATAGAACATAAGAAAATGTTCTTTCGTGTTTCCCTTGAGAAATGCAGACATAATTTTGGTATCCTTTGTTTTTTCTTTCTCAGATACAGTCATATTCAACCCATATGCCTTAACTTCCTTTTCAAGAGTCGGAAAATACTGTTTTAAATCAAAAGCTTCATCTGCTGTAACAAGAGAAAAATCAAGATCCTCGGAAAAGCGGTCAAGTCCGTAAAATATTCGAAGTGCGGTGCCACCATAAAAAGCAGCAACTTTGAAAAAACCTGCACGACTAAGACCACATAAAACAAGCTCTTGCATGACTTCCTTCATGGCGTTCTTCTTGTCATGTAGTGTTTGCGTATTATGTGATTTCAGCATTTGCCCGATCATGTTATTCATATCAAGTCCTCCGCATCAATTGACTCAGTTTCTGGACATTAGTGCTATGATATCTTTCTTCCAATATTAGAATATCGTTATATCTCAGCCTATCGAACTCCTGTTCATCAATCCTCATATTTTCAAATAAGAGATTTTGAAACTCCTTTTGATTAGCAACCGGACTTTTTGTATAGAGTACATCGCATATTGCCTTTTCCGGTGATGCAATCCAAAATGAATAATCACCTTCCTGGACAACCTCTACACCTAGCGGATAGGCATCTCTGGGAACATCCCTGTATGTAAAATTTCCGAAGGGAGTTTCAAACTTTTTCTTCTTTTTCTTACCATAGGTAGCAGAGGTAAAAGTGTAAACCGCTTCGGGAATCAAGCCATGATAAGCAAGTGCAAACTCAAAAGATAAGTATGAAGGTCCATAAATACTTCCCGCTAGCAGATACCCGGGTGTTGAAGGATCTGTTTCATATAGACCTTTTACAATCCTGATATAATCACCATTTTTAACCATGCGCGAGAGTTTGCTTGCTGGACTTGCATAACTATTTAGTTCTTCTAATATAATTGCAGTTGTTTTTATCATATTTTCACCTCATAGTCGCATTATATTATATTATGTGGTGAAAATCAAGTAATTATACTTTACCCTTTTCTCCAGACCATCGTGTTTACTATCCCTGTATAGCTCTGAATTATCTTAACTACCTTGGTGCTGACATTCTCATCAACATAATCTGGTACATCTACGCCCATATCACCATTTTGAACCATGGAAACTGCCATGTCTACCGCCTGGAGTACCTGCTCTGTTGTAATGCTTCCAATGATGAAGTTGCCTTTATCGAGGGCTTCAGGCCGCTCTGTGCTGGTTCTTACGCAAACTGCCGGAAAAGATTTAAAATAAGAAGACTCCTCTGGAAGTGTACCGCTGTCCGATACTACGCAAAAGGAGTTCAGCTGCAGGTGATTATAGTCTGAAAAGCCAAAGGGTTTCAAGCTTCGCACATTGGAATGAAATTTGAATCCTCTTTTTTCAATCATCTTGGCACTTCGAGGATGTGTGCTGTAAATAACGGGCATGTCGTAGGTTTCAGCCATTGCATTAACTGCATTCATCAGAGCGAAGAAATTCTGCTCATTATCAATGTTCTCTTCCCGATGAGCTGAAAGCAGTATATACTTACCCTTCTTCAGACCCAGGCTTTCTAGTATCTTACTATTATGTATTTTATCTATATTGGCTGTAAGCACTTCTGCCATAGGTGATCCAGTGACATAAGTACGCTCCTTGGCGACACCTTCATAATTCAAATAGCGTCTGGCGTGCTCGCTGTAGCATAAGTTGACATCAGCGATATGGTCAACAATTCTACGATTCGTTTCTTCCGGCAGATTCTCATCAAAGCAACGGTTGCCTGCTTCCATGTGAAAGATAGGCACTTTTAGTCTCTTGGCAGATATAGCGGATAAGGCAGAGTTGGTATCACCCAGGATTAATAAGGCATCAGGTTTTACTTCCGACAACAGCTTGTAACTTTTAGCAATGATATTTCCTATCGTTTCTCCCAGGTCAGCACCAACAGCTTCCAAGTAGTAATCAGCTTGTCTTAAACCCAAATCCTCAAAGAAGATTTCATTCAGTGTATAATCCCAGTTCTGGCCGGTATGGACTAGAATGTGATCGAAATATTTATCGCATTTCTTAATGACCTCGGAAAGTCGGATAATCTCCGGTCTGGTTCCAAGGATTGTCATCAGTTTAAGTTTTTTAACCATCTTATACCTCCAAGTAAATCGTGTCGGGCTTATCCGGATTAAAGATCTCATTGGCCCACATTATGGTGACCATGTCCGTATCACCTAAATTTTCAATATTATGTGTATATCCTGTTGGAATATCAACCACTTCCAATTTATCTCCGCTGACATAGTATTCTATAATCTCACTTGAGTCAGCCTGTCGGAAACGTATAACACCTTTACCGCTGACCACAAGGAATTTTTCATTTTTTGTATGATGCCAATGGTTCCCTTTTACAATACCGGGCTTTGATATGTTCACAGACACTTGCCCTCTGTCGGCAGTCTTAATGAACTCAGTAAAAGAACCTCTGTTGTCAACATTCATCTTTAGTTCATAGCTGAAATTATCTGTTGGTAAATAGCTTAAATACGTACTGTACAGCTTTTTGACAAAGGGATCAGCCATGTTTGGAATGGATCGCTCCTCACGACTGCTCTTGAAGGAATGAATCAAGTCTGCAATTTCACCAAGGGTTATTGTATGAACGACAGGAACCCCACAAAAGTCTCCAGCAACATGTTCCCTGCCATTCAAAGCATTGATGAGCTCAAATATTACGTCGTCTATATAGACTAAGTTCATTACAACACTTGGGTCATTTACGGTAATAGGTAAATCATGAGCAATATTGTAGCAGAATGTGGCAATTGCGCTGTTATAGTTTGGTCTGCACCATTTGCCGAACACATTGGGGAATCGATATACCAGCACCTTTGCTCCCGTTTCCTTTGCATAGGTAAATAATAAATCTTCTCCGGCTTTCTTGCTCTTTCCATATGGGTTGTCAAGAGCAGCCTGAATTGAAGAAGAAATCATCACCGGACAGGTATTGTTGTATTTTTTAAGCGTGTCCAGCAAGATTGATGTGAAACCAAAATTACCTTCCATGAACTCAGATTGATTCTTCGGGCGGTTCACTCCAGCCAGATGAAAGACAAAATCCGCCTCTTTGCAAAAAGATTCCAATAGTGATGGGTAGGTATCAATATCATATTCCAGTATATCTGCATAATTCTGATTTTTAAGTTCTGCAATTAGATTTTTACCAATAAAGCCCTTCGCACCTGTTACCAGAATTTTCATACACGGTTCCCCCAAGCATCCAACTCATCTTGAATATATTGTAGAGCAAATAATTTTTCTTTCGTTTGTTCTACCGTCAGCAAATCCGTATTATTGGAGTTAAACTCGGTCAGCCTATTCCCCTCCTGCCTTCCTTCTTTGAAATACTTGTCATAGTTCAAATCACGTTTGTCTGCAGGTACACGGAAAAAATTTCCCATATCGATGGCATTGGCACATTCTTCGTTGGTAAGCAATGTCTCATACATTTTCTCACCATGCCGAATTCCTATTATCTTTATCTCGTTGTTTGCTTCAAACAGTTCCTTGACCGCTTGTGCCAAAACCCCGATTGTGGTTGCAGGAGCCTTTTGAACCATTATATCACCGCTTTCTGCATGGTTAAAAGCAAAAACAACAAGTTCAACAGCTTCCTCCAGACTCATTATAAACCTGGTCATTTCGGGGTCGGTAACAGTAAGAGGCTGTCCGGATTTTATTTGCTCAATAAACAATGGGACAACCGAGCCGCGCGAACACAAGACGTTCCCGTATCTTGTCCCGCAAATAAGCGTTTTTTCAGGATCTACTGTTCTTGACTTGGCAACAAACACCTTTTCCATCATTGCTTTCGAAGTACCCATAGCATTTACAGGGTAAGCAGCTTTATCTGTGGACAAACAAATTACTTTCTTGACGCCTGATTCAATGCAAGCCGTCAATACATTATCAGTTCCTATAACATTGGTTTTAACAGCCTCCAGAGGAAAGAATTCACAGGAAGGTACCTGCTTCAATGCTGCGGCGTTAAAAACATAATCGACTCCATACATGGCATTTTTGATACTTGCCAAATCGCGGACATCGCCAATGTAGTATTTGATCTTGTCATTATTGTATCTGTGGCGCATATCATCCTGTTTTTTCTCATCACGTGAAAGGATACGAATTTCTTTTATATCCGTATCCAAAAAACGGTTAAGCACAGCATTTCCAAAGGAGCCTGTACCACCGGTAATTAATAGAGTTTTGTTTTTGAACATATGAGTGCCTCCAAGTTAGATTAATCCAGTACGTTTTTTATTATACTATTCTTTCAATTAAATTTAAACCTCTGTGGCTGCCATTAAAAAAAGGGGTGAAAAAGGTGGACAGAGTTGTCCACCACTACATTTTTGTTAGTATACCTCTCACCGCCGTCTGCATCTCTTCTCCATGTATTACACTTTCTATATCCTTTCTTATAAATCTCCATTCCCGACCCATTTTAACTGGATTTAATCGGCCATCTTTTATCATATTGTAGACTGTTTGAGAGCTTACTCTAAACAGGTCTGCTACTTCCTTAACGTTTAACACCTCAGGTCGTTCTTGTTCTAAAACAGCTAAACTTTTACTTAACTCTTGCATCATATGCATTTCTTCAGATGAATACACAGTTTCACCACATTCAGGACAGACAAATGCATTAATGCCACCTAATGTAAGGTTATATTTACCCCACCCTGCCGAAGTGGATACCGTTTTTTCTTCCATTTTTGTGCCACATACATAACAATTTCTTTCAATCATACTCTTTGCCTCCTTTTTAAGATGCCGTTACTATCCCCCCAAACCTCAATCATGGTTCTACATACAGTAACAATTACAGGATTGGGATAAGCTGCTGCCACTATTACATATATTTCTGGTTCTTTGTCTGTTGCCTCTTGAAAAAGCACATGAACATCCTTATACTGTTTTTGATATTCGATTACTTTGCCATTCAATATACAATCCACAACTTTTTCATCTTCAATTTTTCTTTCGAGCATTCTAGATTTTGCATGAAACGAATAATCAAGATCCCCCTTTTTAACACAAGCTTTGATCCATTTGTCAGAAGCGTTCTTCATAAGTATGCCTCCATCTCTTATATTATATTATAAACTATTATAAAATGCTATAAGATAACATAAATTATTTATCTCTCACACATCAGCCCATAGGAAAAATGATTTAATCTAGCACCTGGTTCACTGTTGTATCAACTTACGGCTGCATACTCACAGTATAATTTCAACCTGTACTCGGATGTTATTGTCAAGTGAAAAATCCCCCATATTTCAGTTGAAAAGTCCCCCACT
>ENA-UOOM01003747-UOOM01003747.1-fermentation-metagenome-genome-assembly--contig:-NODE-3747-length-10665-cov-3.293402_pt1 | contig 10665 bp, 8 predicted proteins | sample MGYA00245781_ERZ724031 | MGnify/ENA primary metagenome ERZ724031 (study PRJEB28704, sample SAMN03018317) | fermentation metagenome | biome: anthropogenic terrestrial biome; feature: soil; material... | reverse complement strand
CAATGAAAAATCATTCCTACTCCCCCTAAAGGATTAAGGAAGTGTAAACAAGACACTCATATTTTTATTTAAAACTTTATATTTTCAGGGATTACAGAATTTTTATTAAATAAAAAGCAATGCTCCCCTGTTTTCTGACATAATAGAATCACCACAACACACTTTCTCAGAAATAGAAAGGTCATTGTTATGTCTTCAACTATAACATATTTGCTAATGTATAATCAATATTTAATTAAAATAGGACGATTAAACACGTCCCAATTGCCAAAATGGGACGTTATTGAGCATTTTTGCTCCGTGGAGTTTTCTCCCATTACATAACCACTGTGTATGTCTATAGATAATTTCCTCCTATTACAATAGAATATAGGTGAATTTTAAAGTTCTTTTCACATTTTCATATCAACCTCTTACACCTTATATTTCATGATTGTATTTTGGATATGATTACATACTTCATATTGTTATGGTATATATATCAACACTTTTCTTTCTAATCGTTGATTTAATTCATATGAAAAGATATAATATAACCTGCACAATGGTTTAGTAACGCAGGGAGGAAAATATATGCTGATATCTTTACTTGCAATTATTGATGATGAAGGTGACCGTCAAAAATTCACAATGATTTTTAATCAGTATCATATCCAAATGGAGAAGGTTGCCATGCGTATATTGTCGGAACAGAAGGATGCAGAAGATGCTGTTCAGAACGCATTTATTCAAGTTATAAAGCATTTTGAAAAAGTTACAGAAATTCCTTGTGAGGAATTATTGTTTTGGCTCATTTCTATAACAAAGAACGAAGCTCTCATGATTTGGCGAAAAAACAAAAAAACAGTACCGTTGGAGGATTGGAACGCATTCACGTCAGCATCAGATAACGACTTTGATTATAAGGCATTAGTGGCTCTTTTTATTCGTATGCCTGAAACATATCGTGCGGTACTTGAAATGAAACTTTTGTTGAATTATACAGATCGTGAGATTGCTCAACATTTAGGTATCACCGAAACTGCAGTCAGCACTCGTGCCAGCCGAGGTCGACTGTTACTGCAAGATCTTGTGAGAAAAGAGGGGTTTCACATATGACTGATGAAGAAGTTGATAAACTTATGCGCAGAATTTTATTGGATTCATTGAAGTTGGAGTGGACTGATTACTTAAAAAATACTCCCCCTGTGGAAACATCAAAACAATACCGTTATGCAATGCAAAAAATGTTAGCTGACCCTCAGGTGTGGTATCGAAAAAAGACTCGTCCAATATGGAAAAAATCACTTCAGGTTGTGGCATCCATTGTAATTGCCTTCACTATTGCTCTTGGCTTGCTTATGGCTGCAAGCCCTACTGTTCGGGCTGCAGTTCTGCAATGGGTCAGAGAATGGTATGAGACACATATTGTTTATCAATATTCAGGGGAAGCAACACAGGAAGAAATGCCTCAATACCAAATTGCAGATTTGCCAGAAGGTTATGTGGAGATTAATCGAAGCGAATTACCAGGCTATGTAAGTGTGACTTATCAAAATACAGAAGAAGAAATTATATATCTGGATTACTCATTTATCCAGCAGGGTGCAGCATCTGATTTTGTGACGGATAACATGGAGATATCTGAAATTACAGTCAACAGATGTCCCGGACAACTATTTCTATCGAAAACACCGGAGCAGACAAATGCTGTCACTTGGATTGACATGGATAAAAATCTACAATTCACTGTGGATGGTTTCTTGAATGAAACAGACATTTTGAATGTAGCTGAGAGCGTTTTTGAGAATAAAAAATAAAATAAAAAAATATAGAAAAATTTGTGAGAAATTCACCTTCTGCTACATTTACATATCAGAAACACAAAAAAGTATTATCTGTTAAAATGTAGAAGGAGGTGATTTTTATGAAAAAGAGTATTTTTGCTATTGCGTTACTGCTTGTGCTGAATGCGCACGAGCATATGGTGAATATGCTCACTCCACTACCTCTTCAGGAACAATAGATATTTCTGTAATGGTTAGTGAAGCAGGTTCAATTACTGTTTCTTTCAGCCACTGTAAGGGTAACACCAAAAGAACGCTATGGGGATATAAACAAATTATTTTTTACAATGATGGCACATCTCATAAAGAATCCTAATTTAGTGCTAAATAACATAATATTAATAGTGCAGGACCTCGTTAACGGGGACCTGCAAATTGAAATCTTTGAGAGAGGAATATATGTATGGTTAAGATGTTTTGGAAATCCGGTTTTTTGATTTGCTTATTATTTTGTTTAGTTTCTTGCCAGACAAATATTAATAAAGGTTTAATAGCCCCTACCACATACACATGGCCAGTTGCCGACTCATTATCAACCGAAATAGAGTATAGAGAAGGAGGAGAAATTAAATATGTACATACTCGAACCGGTTATGCGGATGCAAGCGGTATCTATAAAGATGTAAATTACTGGACTGTCTATATAGAAAATGTAAAGCTTGGAGATATTGAAAACTATATTGCCCAGCTGAAATCACATGGATTTTCGTATTTTAGTTATAATGACTCTGAGGAAGAACCTAATGTAGAATTTGTATGGCCAGGATATTTTATGTGGAATGGCACTGCCGAAAAATATTTCATTAAAATTTATTTAAACGAAGAAAAACAAGAAACGAATAACTTGGAAACTAAAGAATCATTCAATTATAATTTGCGTATAGATGTAATAGATAAAAATATATTCAAATCAGATTAATTAACAATTTCCTTGTGCACGGTTGCGCTATGTATGCGGGTTTTTTCAAAAACCTTGTCTATTACTCCTCAATTTCTGTTTTAATGTTTGAAAAATAAAAAAGCGGAACGCAGCTTATATTAATTATTACTGCTGCCCACCATGCTTGTACAAAAATTATAGAAATTATACCCATTATGGATATAAAGGTTGCCAGCATTTAAAGATGCCTTATAAAATAAATGCATCAAGATTTTTATATTTCAATCCTTGCGCAAATACTATCCCTATAAAGAACGTTTTTATTCATTATCCGTTAACTGCCTGCTGAGGTCTTTTGAAGAAATTTTTCCGGTCATCCAAAACAACAACTGCCGCAACCATCGTACAAACTAAGTATCCACAAATAACCGGTATCGGTATATAAAACAGGGTAAATCCAGGATTCTTAATTCCGCTTAACCCCTTGTCTTTTGCAAGAAGAATTTTATCTGTTAGAACGCCGTTTTTACTCATAGCAGTTACAATAAGCATTCCTTATCTGTCATTGATAAACACTCATCCTCACTTTTAGTTCAAAATTCTTAGTTTTTAGTTTTAATAAATTCAAGCTGCGGAAGCACTATCAGCGTTTCATCCTCACGATCTTCCTGTTTCCAGTATAATATATGGTTTACTCTTGCAGACAAGGGGTTATATCCCTTATCTATATATTTTTTCATTTCTTCTCTGAATTTCACGGAGAAAATAATTATCCTGTTACCTTTTTCATCCATGCACCCATTCTCATCAAATTTCATAACATCTCCGCTGATTAATTCTTCAACATATTTTCTTGTTTTATAAAAGTGTGATAAGAATACATCTTTATGCTTAAGCTGAAGTGCTATAAATTCTGAGGGTGGATATAAGTTATTATCATACTCATATGAAAAGCCTCTTAAAATCATGTCAAGAAATCCTGTTTTTCTTGCAAGATAGTTTCCGTTATAATGAATAGATAAGGTCTTTCTTGCCCTTGTCATCCCAACGTAAAGCTGTCTCTTGGCTTCCTCGGAAGCAGGAGTCATATCCTTCAGCATCATGATTACATGGTCAAACTCACGACCCTTTGACTTATGGATTGTTGAAATGGTTATCCTTTTGTCATTTCTGTAAAAATCCTCTTCGGAGGACTCCTCAATGAATAGCATAAAATCCGTCTTGAATTTTATTTTACCCGCGATATATTCAAAATCTGTAATTATTTGATTTAAAAGATCAAAATTTTCACTTCTTTGAAATTTTCCAAACGTCTTTCTTTTGGCAGATTCCCACACCTCATCTCTTATTACGTAAATTTCATTGCTTAATTTTAATTCCTCTATAAAGCTTCGTACTTCTATCAGATTTCTTAGATTATATTTTTCTCCACGCTGAATCATCCCCGCATTTATACCATTCTTGTCAAGCAAAGAAAATATTTGTAGAGCTTCTTCATTTGTCTTAGCAAGAATGCAGGTTGATCCGTATATTCCCTCATTCAAAAGCTTATTTACCAAGGGTACTATTAAATTGCCGTCCTGGTATTGCACTATTCCCACACTCCCTTTTTCCTTTGAAACAGCCGAAATAGGAGTTTTCTTGAGACGTTCTTCCATAGTCTTTACAAAATCATTACTGAATTCCACAATACTTCTGCTGCTCCTGTAATTTTCTACAAGCTCATACAGTTTTGAATTTTCCATGTTTAAAATATTGCTCATATGTTTCGAATCAGAGCCTCTGAAAGAATAAATATTCTGATCATCATCTCCCACTGCTATTACCCTCATATCCTCATTTTTAGCTATGAGAGCTTTTACAAGTCTGTACTCATTATTATCCATGTCCTGGGCTTCATCTATTACAAGCACAAGTTTTGTAATCTTTGAAGGTTCAACTTCTCCACTTTCTATGGATGCAGCCGCACTACTTATTATGTCAGACGACTTCTCCACATTTCCCACCTGTCCCAGCAGGTCAAAGCAATATGAATGAAATGTTTTTATCTCAACATAATTTGCAGCACTTCCTATAAGATCTGTTAATCTTTTCTTGAACTCCATCGCTGCAGATCTTGAAAATGTAATCATCAGAAGCTGTTCATGCTTTATATCTTCCATGAGTAAAAGTGATGCAAGCTTGTGTACAAGTATTCTTGTTTTTCCGCTGCCAGGACCTGCAGCAACCACTATATACTTAGACTCCTTGTCATTTATGATTCCCAACTGTGCCGGAGAAAGCTTTCCGAACAACTGCCTGAATTTTTCGGGTGTTATGTTCTGCTGTATTTCATCTCCCTTTGGACCTTTAAAATATTTTTTCAAAAATGAGCTGTATTCAAGGCGAAAATAATCATCCACAAAACGCAGTGCTGCTTTGTAGTCATCCATCATCTTTTTTGCATACTCGCCGACTATATGTATCATTTCCATTTTCTGTTTGTAATAATTTTTAAGATTTTTATAATCTTCTGTTTTATACCTGATTTTATTATCCTTTACAAGCCTTTCAATACTGAAGGCGTTGTATGTTACAAGAAAACCCCCGTCCAGCTTTAAGGCTCCTATTTTGGAAAGATAATAAAGGGAATCCTCTATCTGTTTCGAAGTCGCATTTTTATTCATGAGCTGCATACTGAAATTGTATTCTTCCATGAGTTCCAGCACCGAAAATTCTACCGTAGATTCTTTTACCGCATTAATTTCATCAAGATATTTCAATATATATTCAGCAATATTCCATCTGCTCTCTAATTCCTCTAAAGCCTTTGAGTTATCATTCATAAGCATTATTCTAATATGGTTTTTGGAATATTTGGATACTTCTCTCTTAATAAGCCCTTTAATTGCCCAAAAATTCAATACTGTCTTAATTTTATCAGTATTGGACTTCTTCACCCCGTTTTCTCCTGCAAGCTCATTCAGTTCCTTTATATTTTTAATAGACATTGTCCGAGAAATCTGCGAAAGAATAAAACGCTCCAGCTCAATGTAGCCTAAAAGAATGCCAGCGGGCTTATTTCCGAATCCACTTTCCTCGGCATATACGGTAAGATCCTTTGCATCTGCTAAAATTCCGGCTTGCCGCATTAGCTGTATGATGTGCAGTACTTGAACCTTTTCTATTCCCAAGTGATCGGAAATATAGTCAACACGTGCCTCTGCATCCTGGTCGTTTCCCCTGCTGCGGCTTCTTGCGGAAATAAGCTTGTTTATTATCCTTATTGCCTGCTCTTCCTCTTTCCTATTGAAGAGTCCTGACTTTCTTATTTTTTCCGCAGCCTCTATCGAATTCTTAGCCATTATACTGTCCGCATACACCCTGGGCATATTCTGCCCGCGTTTAATATATCCGGCATCCTCCAGCGCGGAGATGGCTGTTTTTACTCTTGTTTCAATATCATTTAAACCGTCGTCCCAGCCTGCGTACCTTGCTATTTCCAACGCCGAATTTGACATGCGTGACCTTGTCCTTGTGGTGTCCTTTATAGCTTTCCACACCTGCTGAATTTCCTGTATACTTATTTTATTCTGATTTAAAAGCAGAAAATGCTTATTTAAATCCTCATCGTTGAACAGCACAAAGCACTGGGCATTTATATTTTGATCCCTGCCTGCCCTGCCGGCTTCCTGAACATAGTTTTCAAGAGAATCAGAAATATCATAGTGGATTACCATACCCACATCCTTTTTATCAACACCCATTCCGAAAGCCGAGGTAGCAACCATTATATCTACCTCTCCGGCGATAAAATCGTCCTGATTCTTGCTTTTTTCTGTTTTATCCATTTTTCCGTAGTATGCTCTTGCGGGATATCCGTCCTGAGTCAACCTCATGGCAAGATCCTTTGATTTCTTTGTTCTTGAAACATAGATTATGGTAGGGCATTTATTATATTCAAGAAGTCCCCTGACAGCATCATATTTTTCTGACTCTTCCTTTTTTATTACCTTGTATGTAAGATTTTTCCTCTCAGAGCTCGCCGTATAAAGCTTAAGATTCAAGTCTAAATTTTTCTTAAAATACTCTCGTATATCATCTATAACATTTTACTTTGCAGTCGCAGTAAAGCATGAAACGGGAATCATATATCCAAGGTTTTTCTTTTCACATATTTTCTTTATAAACTCAGCTATGTAAAGGTAATCAACTCTGAAGTCCTGTCCCCATGCTGAAAAGCAGTGGGCTTCATCTATTACAAAGCGTGCTATTTTACGGTCTAACAAAATCTTTTCAATAGATCTTGACCTCAGCGATTCTGGAGAAATATACAGGATGTGAGCTTCTCCGCTTTCAACCCTCCTGATTGCCTCCATTCTTTCTATTGGATCAAGAAGTCCGTTAATCGTCACCGCATCGGTTATGCTGCCCCTCTCCAGATTGTCAACCTGGTCCTTCATAAGAGACTGCAGCGGTGATATCACCACCGTGAGAGACTTCGTATTCTTTCCTGCCATAAGTGCAGGTACCTGGAATGTAATTGATTTTCCTCCTCCGGTAGGAAATACAGCAAGCAAAGAATCCCCATCTACGGCTGCTTTCACAGCCTGCTCCTGCAAAGGCACCCCGTCAAAGCTCCTGTAAGCATCATATCCGAAAAACCTCTTAAGACCTCTTACGGCATCCATCATTTCATTACAAAATACACAGCCTTCCACACATCTTGTTCCTCTTAATTTATTCATTACAACATCCACATAAGGATATCTCATAAGTATCCACGGAGGAGTTATGGAATATTCATCATCCGCATATATCAGTGACAAGCAGTAAGCAAGCTCAATACCATGCTCACTCACAAGTTTCTCAACATCGGCATGTTCACATATCTTCCCGTGAAAATACTCTCTTATTTCAATCTCTCCCAATGATTTGTCACACTTATATTCAATATATGAAAAGAAATCCCTTAACTCCTTCTTGTCTCCCAGCAATATGAAATATATGCGCTTCATTTCATCCGGAAGCGACCTGAATGTTTCAACCTCATCGTAAAAAAGATCCCTTGCCTTCTTGGAATCATTCAGAGGATTATTGAGCTCGTCAACCTGAAGCTTGTCATCCTTCACCAATGCGTGATACGGTCTTTGAGGAAATAAAAGGGCAGACAGAGGCAAGGTGTCAATGACACCCGCACAGCTGAACTGCCCTATATTTTTATCCAAATATTTCATATCATGTTCTATGATATTATGTCCGCACAGAAAATCAGATTCCCTAAGAAACTGCCTTATAGCTTCCAAAGAAGCATCATGTATGTTCTCGCCGCTTGACCTTATAGCCCCGAAATCTGCTATTTTCCCTGTTTCCGGCACAACTTCCGCATCTATAAACGTAACTGCTCTCATAATTATGACCCGCTTCAAACAGATTATCTAATATTTTAATCCATTATATACCATAAGGCAGGTGTTTTCAAGAGGTAAAGAGGATTGGTATTATATTAGTATAGTAACCTTCTTAAAAATGCTTTGAAGTATCCTTGATTGCATCAACCTTTTCTGATGTCGGATATTTTTTGGTTGTTTTAGTTTCTTTGCTGCATTTCTTATTTATAAATTCTCATCAATCATACCCTTTTTACCTTTGTTCCCTTTACGTAGAAAATCCAATACACCAATTTCTGAAAGGGTAACAGAATCGCCTACACCAACTATACTACGATCTGGGATAAGATTTCTTAAGACTTGAAGTAATTCTTGTTCATCTTTTACAAAGATTCCTTTCATATTATGTTTTTCTAAAGCATTCATAACTTTTTCAACTTGTTTCTCTATATACCAAAAAATATTTTTATCCATCTTTCCTCCTAATTACCCCAAAAATATCAAATGTTTTTTCAAACAAACAATAATTAATCATATCTACGTAAACCGCATCCTCACGGAACATTGTATCATATTTTTCAATAAAATAATGCATGAAATCTAACGTGCAGATGCATGCAAATACATTTGCATGCATCTATAATATTATAAAGCAAAAAATTATTTACAAAATGATTTCTATTTTATTTGGCATGCCATTATGAAACATCCTATCATGGTAACCAAATAAATTAAATAAAATAAGTATGTAAGTGTATACTAATATCCATCCGCTTTCCAACTCTAATTATGACTTTTGAAATTTCGATACGCAAATGGCAACAATACCATGCTTGATGTAATAGCAAAAGCAAGGATAATTTCATAAGGCTGAACTACTACTCCAAACAAATTTATTGAAAATACACCAGTTATATTAGTAAGATAAAACATATTTACAGGAATAAGATTGAATAAATGATATATCCATAGTATGTCTTCTGATCTACTAATAAACATAGGTAAAATCGTAACCACTGTCATAATTACAATAACAATAAATGGTGATTTTAGTTTTGAGGATAACAACATTGCCAAAGTTGCTGACAATATATTTCCAAATAAAATTAAAACAAAGTACAACAATGCAACCTCTCTCATTGTTAATGGATGTATTGATAGTGGTAAAAAAAGTTGAATTGGAGAATTTCCACCTTCCCAGCCGTAAAATGCCATCACAGTAACTAAAGACACCAATGTAAGCATAATACTCACCAATATAGAAAATGATATGCCTGTAAATAATTTTGCATATATAACTTTATTTTTACCATATCTGGATGATAAAATAAGGCTATCCATTCTATCAGTATATTCACCTGCAAATAATGGAGCGATACAGATGGAACAGATAAAACAAATTAAAATAGCCGTTGTATACATTTGTGAGAAAAATCTTTGATATCCTCCTGTGTACGAATAAATAAATGGTGTTTCTACTTGTTTGCTAATATAAATAGAGTTTTCCTTTTCTGCAGAACTCATTGTTGTATCTTCTATGTTTCTTTCAACCATGTTTTGACGCATATTATAGAAATTGTTAATGTTTTCTTTGGTAAGCAATTCTATTTCTTCCCAATCATTTAAATTATATACTTTTCTAACCATATAGTAAATTTCGCTATATGGGCGAGCATACTGCTGATATTCCCGGGTATCCGTATATTTACCATCAGTAGGTGGAATGCGAGAATAAGCTTCTATCGTTTCTGAAAGCATTTCGCTATTTATTTCTCTGTCCGACATATTTCTTATGTATTCCCTGTCTTTTTTCATACCGTCATAATTGCTTTCAAACACCTCTCCTTTTATGTAGTAATTTCCCATTAATGGACCAATACAACTAAAGGCAGTTAAAAAAAGAGCAATCAGCAAAGTGATTATATTACTACGTTTTCGTAAAATTTTCCTGTATTCAAACCTAACTAATTCACAGAAACTATTCATCTTTATTTACCCCCTCATTAAAATAATATAAGTACAAATCTTCTAATACTGCTGGCACAACTACCGCAGTTTCACATGGGGGTTTTTCAGCTACTAAACGTAAAAAGGTTACACCTGATTCTTCTCTTACATTTATAATCGGATAACTGGCAATTAGATTAGCAGCAACTTGATTGTCTACCGAACATTCAAACACCTTTCCCTTTATTGCAGTAATAATTTCTTCAAGGCTCCCCTGATGTATAATTTGTCCATCTTTCATCAAGAGAATTTCAGAAGCAATATACTCAACATCTGACACAATATGAGTAGAAAGTAAGACAATTTTGTCTTTACCTAATCTGGAAATTAAATTACGAAAACGAACACGCTCTTTAGGATCTAAACCAGCCGTTGGTTCATCTAAAATCAAGATTTTTGGGTTATTTAGTATTGCTTGTGCAATACCTAAACGTTGTTTCATACCACCTGAATATGCTTTAATTTTCTTTTTTGCAACATCAGAGAGTGCCACAAGTTCTAAAAGTTCATTTGCCTTTTCCCTTGCTTGTTGCTTTGTAAGCCCCTTTAAGCTTCCCATATAGAGCATAAAATCATAGGCTGT
>ENA-UOOM01003746-UOOM01003746.1-fermentation-metagenome-genome-assembly--contig:-NODE-3746-length-10666-cov-5.406088_pt1 | contig 10666 bp, 4 predicted proteins | sample MGYA00245781_ERZ724031 | MGnify/ENA primary metagenome ERZ724031 (study PRJEB28704, sample SAMN03018317) | fermentation metagenome | biome: anthropogenic terrestrial biome; feature: soil; material... | reverse complement strand
TCTACGATTTAATCTCAGAGGCTGGTGTAGATGTTGGTGTGGATTTATCTGATAAAGAATTTATGTCACTGATCTGCAGATAGTACAAAAGGGTAAAAAGCATCGCCGATGAGGGATTTCTCTAACATCGGCGATAGCCATGTACGGGCGTATTTGACGCTTACCTTGATGCATTGTAACCTTCAATTTTCCGAACGCTGTTTTTATCCAAGATAATCCACTCCTGTTATCATTATGTTGGATATATTCGGCATAAATTGGGATAATCCTTTTGGAAATAAATGTAGATACATCTCTAATTATTTGACATGCGGAGACTGGGTATGAGGGCTATGAGTTTGGATATACACGTGTTGAATTTAGGTTAGACAAGGTACAATTTGTTTGATTATATCAGAAACTCACCCTCTCAAAATTTCTTCAATTTGTTCAGATTCAATCCTATTTTTTAAATAATTAATTTTTGTCTCAACATAATTTTTATGCTTTATCCACTTTAACCCTATAAGTTCAGGAAGTAATAATTCAAAGAATTCAATCCAAGCAGAATACATAGGGATAGCACTACCTGACCAACTCCATGATGTAGGAGTTAAAGGAATTCTTTTGAAGTCCTCAAATGAATGATTATTCCCAAGAAACAACAAAATATATTCTTTCTTTCTACTAATCTCCAATTTGGATATAACCGAAAACAAACAATACATCTTTGTTCCATCATCGGAGAATAGTTCAATACATTGTCGAATCCACTCGTCTTGCCTTCCTAATAAGTTTTGTTCATTTTGTGTTGGCAACAATATAAATTCTAAAAAGTGTGGCACTGACATCTTAGGAAATTGATAACCTCCTATTAATTGCACAAAAATTCTATTATATATTTCTAAGAAATCATTTAATTCAAGAAAACATCGATTCCTTTCTTGACCATAACTAAAAGTACCACTTTTTTCATTTACCAAGTAATCAATGTACTTGTTCAACGCAGATGGCCTAACCAAATAAAGTTCTTTTAAAAACTTGCCATTATTATCATGGTGACTATCATATGGCAGCATTGCACAATAAATTTCTTCGAGTAAATCCAAGTTGCCATAAAATTTCTGGATAACTGCCTGTGGTGTAATATGAATGTGATTAAACAGTAAAGCAAAATAAATATGCACAATAAAGGGTGAGTACTCCATCTTAGAAAAAATAATTTTACACCCTTTTATCATAACTCCTTCATCTATAACATTGTATTTCTCAAAAAACTCCACATCACGTAATGTTGATGAAGTAATAACTCCATCAGAATTATCTGCCAAGAAGTCATAAAGTCCCTGCAAATGGTTTTCGGTAATTAGCTCTGATGGCAATTCATGATAATACGCATACAACCACATGTTTTTTTGGCTGTATTCACTATTAGAAATTAGACTATACACTTCCCCATCAGGCAGAATGGAAAAGAGATTATTTATTAAGTGATATGGATGCAAATTATTTGGTGTATCTTTTTCTATGTAGTACTTAATTGCATCAATATAGTAATTTTTTTTGTGTGAAATGGCTTTAAAGGCAATCCCTAATCCCTCTCCAACTCTCCAAGTAGTATGGTTATTCAAGTCATTTATGTCATAGCATACATCAATTAACCTCTTGAACATTGCTAAATCACAATTATAAACGTATTGTTCAATTGCTTCCCGTTTTAAGTTTTTACTTTCTTTATAATCAAAGTCTTTTTCATAATCAGGTCCTTTAAGAAGGTGATACAGACGAAAGAGTTCTCCCTTCAAATAATCAGCAAATAATGATTCGCAAGAAATGTTCATACGTGTAAAAACTCTTAATAATCTGTCTGCTAAAAGGCAATTCCGCAATTCGTTTGCTGGAAAATTTGATTTCAAGATAACCTTATTATATGCCAAGTCATATTGCAAAACTGGATGGCTTATTTCCTCAATTGTATCTCCATAAGAATCAAGAATTTTTCTGACTTTTTCTTTATACTCATCCATTTTACAAAGATCAAACAAGGATTGCCAAATGAGGTGTCGATATTTTTTAACACCTTCAGATATGACTAGTGGGATTTGATACATAGTAACCGTATTTTTACGTCCTTCCTCCATTGAAGAAAAATGCAGCTTTAAAAATTCTTTTGAAACTTCTAAAAAAAGAATAACAATAGATACTTGTTTCCAGTCTTCTGAATATTCTCTTATCTTCTCAAAGAAAGTTATTTGTGTATAAAATTCATAGCTCATAGAATCTTTTTTAATACCAAAGTATAGATTAGCTGCGTGATAGAATTGCATATATAAATCAGGTCGTTTTAAATAATATTGGAAAAATAAATCTAATGCTACTGGCAAATCATTCATATCTGCAAATCCACCTAGAATTTCTATTATACCATTCGTTACATTCTGATAGTTCTTTCCTTTTTCAGTATCAATATCAGAACTCTCAATAACCACGCTTTCTACAAGATCAATTTCATCTTGCAAAATCAAAAGTGCTTCAATGGGACTAACACGAAAAAACACTTTGACAAATTCAAAGAAATATTGAGATTTATCTTGTGAGAATTCATTCCACACTATTTTAATTTCCTTCACAATAAAACAGTAGAGATCTTCTTTTCTGAAAATATTAAGCAAGGTGTTAATGGACGAGATTGTTCGCCCCCTATAGCTTTGAAAACAGGCTCTAATCATAGCTGATAGACTGATTAATTTTTTATCGAAGAAAACGTATTTAACTAAATAATTGGATAGACATTGCTCAGAAAAGCTAACAGCTTTATCATTGCAGATATCAACAATTTCTTGGTCATGAAGTTTACGTATATTTTCAATAAAACTAGCCCTGCACATTCCTTTAGCCTGTATAATTGGCAATAACGAATCAATATGTTCTAAATGTATTGCACCTAAAAATGCAACTATACCAGCCGTCATACATAAATTATTATCAATAAGCAATTGATGTTCTTCTAAGGTAGAACCATAATAATCTTCGTACAATTGTGATACATCATTAATAGAGTCCAAGCGATTTGTGTTACAGGCCACTTTCCCCGCCAGTATAGCAATTCGTGCGTTTCCCTCTGCTATTCTTATAATCCTTTCTTGATAATCCGTACTGGAAATTCCTAATGCTGTTTCAAGCAATATCTTAATTTCATCATCTGTAAATGCGCTAATATTAGCGTTTTCATAAGAAGCGATTTCCCGAACGTCGTTTATCACTTTTTGAAGTGCATAATCTCGCACCGTAATAAGTATTTTTACATTATACCCTTCGGGTTTCATGGTTGTATAACGGATAATATGCTGTAATCCTAACAATTGATTTGCATCATCTATAAAAAGGAAATAGTCCCCAGGACTATCTATGAAAAACTTCAAGTCTTCATATATAGGCAAAGCATTACTATGTATACAGTAGAGCTTTTCATTATGAGTATCTGAGTAGGTTTCCGCATAATGCAAAGCCAATCGGGTTTTCCCTGTACCCGCCGCTCCACTTAGTATTACTATGTCAACTTTTTGATAAGCTTCATTGATATCTCTAATTTCTTTCTCTCTAAACATAAATTCAGTATCAATTGGCGCTGCCATTCTGTTCGAGTTATAATCTCGGACAAAATCATCACGTGACTGAATTTGGTCAGTGCTTATCGATATACCTAAAAAGTCTCGAACAATAACAGGATGAAAAAGATATAAATCTTCAACGAGTTTATCAATTCCAATCATTGTAAGCTTAACTCCAACATCTGCGCATAAAGTTTTTACTTCACTATCTTGTGCAGGTGTAATATTGGATGAAGTATGACAATAAATGATTTCAGAAATTTTATCGTGACTAATACCTGTTTTTGATGTGTCTAAACATTTAACAATGTCGTCCTTAATTTTTTTGAAAAGACCTGGTTCCTGAGTAGTATATTCTACAAATATATATTTTCCGTCTGATGTATTAAAATAAGTATCAGGTGTACCAAGAGTAGTTTTTCGAGTGCCTGCTTTTCCACCAAGAGAAACTATATTGGGATAACCAGTTTTGTATAAATAAGAGTCACAAAGATTTTGAAAAGTTCCAGCATCCAATTGTTTTACTTTATCTTTAATGCTTACAATATTAGCCATGGTTTCACCTCTGTTTCACGTATTCAATTGCCCAAAATCAAAGTGCTTAGGCAACAATTAATTCATCGTCAACCAGTACACTCACATGCATAAGGATCCCGCCAGTAATCCTAGTAAAAAGTTTATCTGGAGAGTAATACTCTTCTAGTAAATGTGTCAGTGGTTCTGCAAAGTCTTTCAGTTCTATGACAATAGCTAATCAATTGTCAATATTGTCAACGACAACATCATAATACTTATCTGCTGTATACCTTATTGGTATTAACAGTTCATTCAATTTGTTTTTTGGTTAATGAATTAATGTCATATTGCATATCCTTACCCCGTTAATTCCCTTTCGTTCCTACAATCGTTCTTTGTAAAGTGCTATATTCTTAATCTTTATTTTCTTTAATCTACACATTCCACAGCTTCATCATCTCTGATTCCTCTGTAGTACTTGCATAAGGCAATATGAAGATCCTTAATTTCGTCATAGTTTTTCACTTCAGACAGAACATCAATTTTGAATTTTCTGCAAGTATTTATATCTTGATAAGACAATGAATACTTCTTTATAAATTCTTCTCTAATTTGATCATTATCATCCATATACCCGAATCTGTCTTCAGAATCGGAGAAATAAGGATCTTTTAATGTCTTTTTATATAACTCTTCAATAAATGGCTTAACAAGTTTCTGCACTCTTTCTATCATATTTATGTACTTAGAAATTTTTTCATCTATCGTAGACTGAGAGGTAATTATAATGTTGCCATTTGCATGTGCATATTTATTACGTTCCTCAACTAGTTTCTTAAGTTCACCCTGAAGATCTGAGTCCATACCAGCAATTTTTAACAAAAGAAATACATCACTTTCCCCTAGAACTGCAAAGCTACCAAAGTATACTGCGTTGTCTCTCGTGTTGCTAGGGCCATAAAAGTCTCTTACACGATTTTTGTCCTTAATCATAAAGAAGAGAGCGTTTTCGATTTCCGTAGGTGCAACCTCATTAATTTTCAGTAACATATAATAAATGCACACCATAAAAATCATATGGAGTTGTATATATGCGAACTGGTATATTCCATTCGAATAACTGATATTCAGTGCCTTAAATAATGTTTGTACATATTCTCTTTCGTTGTCATTTTTGTACATTGATGGAAGATAATCTTCAAGTAAATAAATTTCCTCATTCACTTCCATCTCATAGGTAGATTCAATGATACTATAGTCCATATTACTCACCCCAAACTTCAGATATCTTGTCCTGGATTTTCTGCTCAAATAATTCAATAAGAAGTCTGTTTTTTTCTATAATCTCCATTTCTTCATTAACTTCCTCAACTATTTGTTTTTGTACAGCTAGTGGAGGTAAATGAATAGGATAATCTACAACAAAATTCTTTGTGAGTCTTTGAAGTCCGCCAGTACCTGTCATGTTGTCTTTTCCTTTTAATAGGAACTTAAAATCACTTACCATGTAATAAATTATTTCAGGTAATACCTTATTAGGTTGAGCCCTTAATACATAGAATTCACTCGAACCAAATCCAATACCATTCCTTAAATTTCTTGCAATTGCAGCTTTCCCATTTTCAAAGCAAGGAGTCACTTTTGCAAGTAAAACATCACCTTCTCTAAAATATGTGTATCCAGCATAAACCTTAGAAATTAGCCTTACTTCTTTTGGCGTAAATAACATTTCATGCTCATTAATATCCGCCATTGGTACAAAAGAAACTTGTGTTGCATCTTCTAAGTCCCTCACCTCTGACTTTTTAGGATTCAGTTCGCATATATCTCCTAACTTTGCAACCTCCCAACTAGCATCTATTCTAATAGAAGGTCTATAATTCTCAACAACCTGTCTTGCTCCGTCGACAATCTTTTGATATCCCTCTATTTCCTTCACGATTTCTTCTTGAATATATGAAGGTGGTAGGGGTATTTTTAATGTTGCAATATTTGATTTAGATATCTCTTTAAAAGTCCCTCCAGAAGCTAAATCAATCATCCTTGGTACTAGTTTAGACGCCATTAATGCAACAAACTTAGAATTCACATTTTTCTTATCTCTTATGATAATATTTTTAAATCCCTGATTTGTAGCTAACTGAGTTTTTGCAATTCCAATCCGTCCAATAGTTGCCCTTGATGATATAAGTACAGTATCCTCAGGGAGAAGTTTTGCTGACGAATTTTTGAGCCCTTTATTGCTTATATGTCTTTCGGTATCTATAATCTCACTTATAATGTTACCTTGTGGTAAGTCAGCCAGTGTTACCCATTTAATTTCACCATTCCAATATTCCGCAACAGATGTAGATGGTGTTCCTCCAGATTCAATATTAAAATAATTTTCATCACCCAGCGCTATCATTGGGTAATCATTGCTATAGACAACAGCCTCCTTATATCTCTCACCTACCAAGATATAATCCTGCTCAGCTATATCTTTTTTGCTCGCCACAGTAACAAGCTCATTATATGATACATCCTTTCCATTCAAATAATCCTTAACAATCCTGATAACCTCTGGAAGATCACTGCCCTTAATCTCTCGTCTTTGAGCTCCTAAATCAAAACCATCATTATTGATTTTCACAAATAGAATTTTATCATTCTGCTTTGCAAAGATCTTGTCTATGAGTAGGATGCTAGTTTTAACTCCGCTATAAGGATTAAAAACGCCTGCAGGCAAAGAAATCACTGCATAAAGCAAATCATCTTTAATCAAATATTTTCTAAGAGCCTTATATGCATTAGCAGATTGGAATACAATTCCCTCTGGAACAATAATGCCTGCTTTGCCAGTTGGATTCAAATGTTCTGCTATATAATCTACAAACAATACTTCTGCGCGTTTGGCACGAACTTTGTATCTGTTATGAGGAATGATTCCACCTTTAGGCGTCATAAACGGTGGATTAGCCATAATCACATCAAAAGTTTCATCCCATTTTTCAAGACTTGTCAGGGTATCATATTCACTAATTTGAGGTTTCGTAAATTTATGCAGATACATATTCACCCTTGAGAGTCTTACCATATCCGGCGAGATATCATAGCCTGCAAAATTCTCCGTCATCCTTTTTCTATCGTCAGCTGATAGTGTACTATAACCATCTTTGCTCTTGTTGTTTTTTAATATGTGATTGTAGGCACTTATCAAAAATCCTGCTGTTCCACATGCAGGATCCAATATGCTATCCGTTTTCTGGGGATCAATAATTTCCACAATCATGTCAATAATGTGCCTAGGTGTTCTGAATTGTCCAGCCTCACCTTGACTACCCATAATAGAAAGCAGGAATTCAAATGCATTACCTAATTTTTCACTGTTGTCATATTTAATATCATTGATTTCTTTCAAAAACATATTTAATGTTTCTGGGTCGCGATAGGGAACATATGCCCCTCTGAATATATCTCTGAATAGTTGTGGTAAATAAGGATTAACACTCATTCTTTCTATGCCCTCAGCATAAAGATTACTTCTTTGCTGACCACTGTTTTCTGACTGCATAATATTTGTCCAAGCATATTTATCATATTCTCCTTGGAAAAATTCTCTGTTACCACCAAATTCCATTCCTTCTAAATCCATATCATCCATAAACTTATAGATTAAAGCAATTGTGATCTGTTCTACTTGTGCCTTTGGGTCTGGCACTTTACCCACCAATATATCTCTTAATGAGTTGATTTTCCTTTTTACATCACCATTTAGCATTTCATTACTCCTACGCAATAAATTTCGAAACGTTTACATTATCATTAATATAATCAACAACTTGGTGCATGTTTTCTGCACCTAGTTTTCGTAAATCCGACATAGTATAAGTGCTGACCTCTGTGCCAAGCAACTGGTACTTTTCGTCCTCAATAATTCTTCTGACATCCTTATCCATGATATAGGTTTCAAAAAATGTCTTTATATCTACGTATTTATCTGTTGGAACTGGTTTTGTCAGCAAGTAGCTTTCAAACTCATCTTCAATCAACTCTCGCTTTGATTTAAATGATGGTATAGCTCCAAATATTTTATCTAAGATTTCTTTTACTGTTACACGCCTATCAATTCCAATGGAACGCTTTATTCGCTCCCATGTATAGTACTCTGACGGTTTATTCAAAATGTTTTCTTCTATATAATGCTGTACTGCTGCATAATTGCCCTGCTCATATTGTTCCTTCGCTGTTTCATCTTCCTTTACTTCACTTTCAAACTTATCAAAGAACATTCTGTCTATCTTCATTCCCTCAAATCCTATTTGCGTCTCTTCCATAAACAAAAGAGGATCGGGGTCATAGTTCTCATACCAACCTTCTACTGGTGGCGGTGTTGGCGGAAGACCACTACTTTCTTTAGGTATAGGTAATCTTATTACTTCGTCATAATTGAACTTTTCTTCAAAATACTCACAATTACCAAAGAAATCAAAGAGCTTGAATGTGTCCTTATCTGACTTATGCTCGTATGTAATGCCTTGTACTTTTTCCTTAAATATAAATTCATATTTCCTCGTACCCCTACCCTTAATTTGAATAAAGTCAGTAGGAGAAAATATAGGTCTTAATAACACAATGTTTAATAAATCTTCACAATCATACCCTGTTGTCATCATACCTACAGTAACGCAAACTCTGGTTTTGGAAGATTTATAGTTCTCTAAAAACTTGGTTATACCACTTAAATTGTTGTTTTGAAAGTTAATTGTATACGCCTGTGCATTAAGAATGTCAGAAGTTATCTGCATAGCAAAGTCAGAGTAGTATTTATCTGGAAACAGTTTGTCTGCAAACTCATTCAGTATCTGTGTAATCTTAGCTGCATGTTTGCGACTGACACAGAAAATAATACTTTTTCCAATCTCTCCTGTTAATGGATCATGTTTTGCATTCTCCATGAAAGTTTTAACAAAAATTCTATTGGTTTCTTCAGAAAAGAAATTACGCTCAAAATCCTTAACAAAATAGACTTCCTCTTCCTCAACACCATCTTCACTCTTATTTACAATTGCATATCCTTTATCGGCTAAAAGCTGTGTTGTAATTTCCGTTCTTGCATCCACTACTCGTGGATTTACCAGATATCCGTCTTTCACACCATCTAATAGAGAGTATCTGTATGTTGGCTCACCACTTTCACAACCAAAAGTTTTATAGGAATCTAAAAGTTGCCTTTGTTCCCAAGCCCTTGGGTCTGTTGCCTTCAGTTCGTCGATATTTACATTTTTAATATAATCCTTTGGAGTAGCGGTAAGTCCCAACTTATACCCCAAGAAATACTCAAATACTGCTCTATAATTGCCATTTATTGACCTATGACTCTCATCAGCTATGATAAGTGAGAAATCCGTTGGCTTAAAATAGTTTTTATACTTATTATTAAAACTCAAGGTTTGTACTGTAGATACCACGATTTCAGCTTTGCGCCAGTCTCCTGTGTTCTCTTTGAATACTACTGTATGATAATCAGGGGATAGATAGTTTTGGAAATTCTTTTTTGCTTGGTTTTCCAATTCTATTCGATCGACTAAAAACAACACTCTATGGGCATTCCCGCTACGTAAAAACAGTCTGATTACTGCAGCTGAAGTTAGTGTTTTGCCTGTTCCAGTTGCCATTTCAAATAAAAACCGTTGATTTCCCTTCTTAACGGATTTCTGCAAGGCCTTTACAGCATTAATTTGATAGGGCCTCAAAAACTTTAATCCACTTTCTTTAAGAAAGCTTTCTCTTGTTTCAGTATTTTGATACTCTGGTGCTTCAGCATATTTGTAATTCTTTACTACAGCAATGTAATCCTCTTTGACATCTTCGTTATACAGTCTGGCTGGATCAGCATTAAATGCTTTGTTCTCTTTTATACTCCGACTACTTGGGAAGCTGGTGATTATTTGGGGATTACCTTTATATATATTCCAAAAATAATGCTGGTTTCCATTGGATAGAATAACATATCTAATGAATAGAGACTTTGCATACTCTCTTGCTTGCTCTTTACCCACCAAAGGGTCTTTATCTTCTGATTTAGCTTCAAGCACTATGAATGGATGGCCTTTATCGTCAAGTAACAGAAAATCAACAAAACCGTTCTTGGCCTTATGAAAGTTTTCACCCATATCATCTATTTGCTTCCTGGAAATTTTAACATTAGGCTCAACCTGAATACTCGCTGGCTTCCCATCTTCATCAAAAAATCTCCAGCCTGCTTCTTCAAGTAATTTGTTTATTTTAATTCTTGATTTAGCTTCTTTTGCGCTCATAACATCACCCACAAACCATAATTCTATAGAAATTGAATTTTCATCAGAAACAATTTCCATAATATCACCAATATCACAGTTCAGCGTTTTGAACGTCTATACAAATATGTTCAATTGCCTTATTTTCATGCAATATATACATTATAAGACAATTAATAAGCAAACACAAATAAAAAACAACTAAACAACTTTTATTGGTCTTTATTGGTTACTACTATGAAACCATACTACCGTCAGCGAAAAGAACAAAAAACACCCTCC
>ENA-UOOM01003742-UOOM01003742.1-fermentation-metagenome-genome-assembly--contig:-NODE-3742-length-10679-cov-4.070971_pt1 | contig 10679 bp, 10 predicted proteins | sample MGYA00245781_ERZ724031 | MGnify/ENA primary metagenome ERZ724031 (study PRJEB28704, sample SAMN03018317) | fermentation metagenome | biome: anthropogenic terrestrial biome; feature: soil; material... | reverse complement strand
GTCTCTGCAGCCTTTTTGAAGTAATTACTCCCGGCTTTTATCTGGCTTTTATCCAAGAATAGTAATTGGGATCAACCCGACAGACGGGCGTCCCGGGGCGGTGACCTCCGCAAGGATCCGGTTCATGGGCTCCACCTTTTCATTCGCGGTGATTTTTGCCGACCAGATCGCCGATGCATTGCTGCTGTGGGGCAGGTATACATCCCGCCACCAGCCGTCCGCACTCCAGCCCTCCGGCAGGAAAAGCCGGATATGAAGGTGCCTGGCTTCCCTCGTTTTATTGAAAAAGCGGATTTTGATCCGGATACTGCCCATGGGCTCCATTACGGGCTTCGCATCAAACTCCACCCTCGCGCTGGCATAGATGAAGTCGACAGAGTAGGAATATCCCGGCATATCGTAAAGCCTGGCTGCAAATGTGGGATCTGACAGTGCCTCCACTTCCTCAACGGTCATTTCCCTGCCGGATTCGATGGCTGGATCGACGAGCTGTACGGCTGCCTGATTGGCCTTCAGAACCGTGGGAATCATGGAACAGACCCGCTCTGTCAATTCCGTGCAGGATTTGGCAAATCCAATGCAGGAGTTGTCCAGGGATACGGTAACAATATCATCTCCGATATGCCCTCTCCAGTCTTCTGGGATTCCATCCATGCCGCCAAGGATGCCGAGCAGGGCTCCCACCGTGGCGCCGGTGCAGTCCGTGTCATCCCCGCAATTGATGGCAAGGATCATGGAACGTTTGAAATTCCCATTGCCATAGAGCAGGCCCAGCACCACAAACCCAAGGTTTGCCGGCGCCTGGAACCAGCCGAGATCCGCACTGTCCTCCACCAGACGGCTGCGGGTGGTTTTCCAGTCCAGCCCCTTGTCATAACAATCCAGGACCAGCCGGATGCTTCTGGAAACGCGGCAGCCGGAAGGAATTTTCGAGAGGCCGATTCCAATCAGTTTTCGGATGTCCGAAACCACGAACGCTGCACTTTCCATGGCAGCGGTGAAGAATTCCGCATAGGTGCCTTCTCCCATACCGTGATCCACGCAGGCATCCTGCAGGGCATACCGGATGGCGATGTCCGGGCAGCCGGGCGCCAGGCAGGCCCATATTTCAGAGCGGATCCAGGCTCCGTTGGAATGTTTCCAGTTGTTTTGATATTGTCCGGACAGGGGAGGCAAAAGCCCGGCTTTCAGATTGGCTTTGCCAATGCCGTATTCGTTCCAATGGGGAGTGATGTAGCTGATCCAGTATTCTCCCAGGATCTGTGCGTTCAGATTGTATGGGCCGTGTTCTTCCATGGCAAGCAGCCAGACCAGCTGCAGATCCAGATCATCATTGGGCAGTGGCTTGCCGCTGGGCGTAACAAATCCCCGGATATCCTGCATTTCCGTTTTGCCTTCATACGGCGTTCCCATGGTGCCGCCGATGTTCTTGCCGATCCAGCAGGCGTGGATCCGATCTTTCAGTACGGCTTTGCTGAGTTTCATTTCTTGCTCTCCTTTCGGATGGTTATGTTTTGTATGAATGACGGGAACAGACAGATAAGGAATCGTGGTGTTACCAAAAGTTTTGACGATCAAATCAACAAACCATATTATATCATGATTTCGCTGACCGGGAATGAGCGAAATAAAACAGAGCGTAAATATTTATTGCTGCATATTCTTTCTTCTTTTATACATTGCCTTTTTTCATGGTGCTTCTTCGAAAGTTAAGGAATGCATACTCTTCATTTAGTTTGGCATATTGAACGCGATATTTCGGCAGGATACAATATAAACAGTAAGGAACCGGTTCTATTTCGAAATCAAATCAATGAAAGGCAGAGATCAAGTTGTGAAACAAGTCGCGGCGACGGGGATCCAGGATTATAAAGTGGTTAGGATGGATTCAGAAATAAGAATAAGTGAGGCATCAATTAAGATACCTTCATGGGAGGAATAGATGTGAAAAGGCACAATGGTTTTATGCTTATTGTATGTATCGCCCTTTTTATTTCCATGTTTTCCGGTTGCTCCGAAAGTGGGGGAATCGGTAGCTCAAAAAATACGAAATCCAAACAAGAATCCAAACAGGCGAAGAAAGCCAAATCGAATAGTGAAGGAAAGGATATTTTGTGGCAGGATATGGTCGTTGTTACCAATCCGGAATTTTACGTGAATTCGGATATGTGGCTTTTTCAAGAGATGGAGAAGTCACACAAGATGAATTTCCATATTAAAATGTATGGATACGACCAGTGGGATGATCAAAAGAGCCTTATGTTTGCTTCGAATGAATTGCCGGATGTGCTGATGAGCGGCTTGACGAATGATGAAATCGTTACATATAGTGAGGCAGGTCAGATCATGCCGATTACGTCTTTATTGAAAGAACATGCTCCAAATTATGTGAAGTGCCTTGAGAAATATCCGGATGGGAAAAAGCTTTATGCACCGGACGGTGAGATGTATGGTATGGCTGGTACGTTTACCGGCGGTTCTGCAGAAACGCCTGGTGCAAGATGCTTTATCAATAAAAAATGGGCTGATGTTGTAGGGAAGGAATTGCCCCATACCTATGAGGAATTCTATGCACTTCTAAAAGCATTTAAGGATTCCGATCCTAAGGGAACCGGTGAAGAAGTTTATCCGCTGTCCGGTGTGGTTGGCAGTTATCAGGTTGATCCCTTTGTGGCAAACCCTTTGGGAATTCAATTGAATCAAGCCGGAAAATCTCAATTTCAAGCTGTGGATGGAAAAATACAGCACCTGATTAACATGCCAGTCTATCAAGAATATTTACAGAATATGCGTCAGCTGTACGATGAGAAACTGTTGGATAATGAATATTATACGCAAAATGTTGCTCAGTTTCGGGCGAAAGGTGCGAATCTTCAACTTGGTGCTTATACTGACGATGCTCATTTTATCAATGTCGGTACGACGGATCCCAAAATATATGGGCAATACGAGGTCACATATCCGCTTACCAGTGACTATCAAAAGGAACCTGTCTGGTATGGAGATGTGGTAAGTGTCGGCAATATTTATTTGACATCCGACAACAAAAATCCGGAAAAGACCATTGAATATATGGATTATTTCTGGACGGAAGACGGCTGCAAATTGATTGTCGGTCCGGTAAAAGGAGAATGGGATGGCGAAGGAGGAATCATCTGGAATGAAGATAAAACTTCTTTTCATTATGAGATTCCGGAGGGTTATAATGGTGTTTGGGAATGGTTGTGCAAGGAAGTAAGTGTAACCGGATTTCTGCAGGGTTACTCGCAATACAGTGAGATTAAGTCCAAAGAGGAAAAGGCTCCGGAAGATGCTTCGTTTAAAGATATGATGGAAGAACGAATTGCGCCGTATGTGGTTCCCAATTTTCCAACGTTGTTTTTTACTCCGCGGGAGCAGGAAAAGATAACGCTTATCCTGGATGATGTCACGACCTATTTTGATCAAATGGAAGCAAAAATGGTGATGGGCGATGTTCCCATTGAAAGTGGGATTGAAGAAACCAGGAGTTATCTGGAAGGCAGTGGACTGGATGACCTTGTTGCAGTTTATCAAACTGCATATGATCGTTACATGAGTAACTAATCCGTAACAGCGTGAACGGATGCGAAGGATATATAAACCAACTGCATCAAAGGCTATATTATTAATTGGCTTTTGATGCAGAATTTTAAGAAGTCAGGAGAAAAATATGCGTAAGGAACGCAAAAAATCCAAACTGCATTTGATGTCACAGAATTATGAGATATATCTTATGCTTTTTCCTTGCCTTGTTTATTTTATTATCTTTGCCTACGTGCCAATGTATGGGGTTCAAATTGCGTTCAAAGATTATAATACAGGGCTTGGAATATGGAATAGTCCATGGGTGGGGCTGAAACACTTCAAAAATTTTCTGTCGATGAATCAATTTTATAATGTACTTGGGAATACATTGCTTCTTTCCCTATATTCTCTTTTGGTGAGTTTCCCATTGCCGATTATTTTGGCTATTTCCTTGAATGAAATGCGGTCGTTAGGATACAAAAAGGTGATACAAACTGTAACATATGCACCGCATTTTATATCTACGGTGGTAATGGCTGCCATGATTACCTTGTTTCTTTCACCGACAGCAGGATTTGTTAATAAGTTTATCGAGTCTTTTGGTCATAAACCGATCAATTTTATGTCACAGGCAAACTATTTTCCCCATATTTACGTGTGGTCGGGCGTATGGCAGCATATTGGATGGAATTCGATTATATATGTAGCTGGATTGGCAGGAATAAATAATAGCTTATATGAAGCTGCAACGATAGACGGTGCAAGCCGTTTGCAGCGCATCTGGCATATCAGCCTTCCGGGAATCACTCCTATGATTGTCATACAATTGATTCTCACCATAGGAGGCATGTTGGGCAGTGATTTTGAAAAGGTACTCCTGCTGCAGAATCCATCTATCATGGAAAGAGCGGATGTACTTTCCACCTATACCTATCGGATTGGCATCCGGGGCGGTAAATTCAGCCTGTCTTCTGCAGTAGGGCTATGCGGGTCCATTGTGAACTTTATTCTGATTATAGCAACAAATTTTATCTGTAACAGGCTGGGTGAAACCAGTCTGTGGTAAGGAGAGATTAAAATTGCAGGGAATGAGAAAAGCGGAAATTTTTGATGTGGTAAACGGCGTTATTTTAACATTACTGTTTCTTATCATTTTGTATCCGTTATATTTTGTGGGGATAGCATCTGTAAGCAGTCCTGCTGCGGTGAATTCCGGACGGGTCCTGTTTTTACCCAAAGGGCTGACCATCGAAGGCTATAAATTTGTATTGCAGAGTAATGAGATATGGACAGGATATGCCAATACAATTTTTCTCACCATAGTGGGAACAATAATAAATCTTGCCATGACTATGACTGGGGCGTATGCCTTGTCAAAATCGCATCTTCCGTTTATTCGTCCGGTTATGTTTCTTTTTGCCTTTACGATGTTTTTCTCTGGTGGCATGATTCCATCTTACTTATTAATTTCCCGCACGTTACGGATGCAGGATTCTTTATGGGCACTTATTTTACCCGGAGCCGTCTCCGTGTATAATCTGATTCTCGTAAGAACGTACTATAGAACCAGTATTCCGGATGAAATCCTCCAGGCAGCAAAAATTGATGGCTGTTCAGAATTCCGGTCTTTTATATTTGTAGTTCTTCCGCTTTCCAAACCCATTATTGCTACCATGGCACTGTTTTATGGTGTCGGACATTGGAATCAATTTTTTGAGGCTCTTATTTACATTAACAGTCCAGAACGGTTCCCACTGCAATTGGTGCTGCGTAACCTTCTTCTGCAGGGCAACAATGCCATGACCAACCTGATCAGCGGCGGTATGTCCGCTGAGAATGCAAAATATGCTTCTGAAATGATGCAGCGGGCAGAAATACTGAAATATGCCGTGATCATTGTTTCCACCTTGCCGATATTGGTTGTCTATCCATTTTTACAGAAGTATTTTGTGAAAGGCATTATGGCCGGTAGCTTGAAGGGTTAGCTCTATAACAATAAAAGCGGGGATCCGTTTTTTCACAGGATATAGGAGGGGAGATATTTCATGCTGAAAAAGTCAAAGTCCATGAGCGTTTTATATCGGTATATCTTATCCTTTTTGATGATTTCGATGATCCCGCTTTTTATTGTGTCGATATTCTTTTATCGTTATAATCTGGATGCTGTCAAAAAGAACGTACAGCAACTGAACCGTTACCAGCTGACTCAGATTACAAACATTATTGAAAGGGAATATAAAGAATATTTCTTTATTGCCAAACGATTGGAGCAAGAACCTGAGCTGTGCTACAGGAATCTGACCGGAACCCAGGCAGAAAAAAAGCATGCACTGAATGTGTTTCAATATCATATGGTGGATGCTGTTAATATCGCAAATCCTTTTCTGTGGATAAGAGATGAAAATCTTGTATACAGTAAAAATGGCATAATGGATTACGATGCCATGTCGAGCAAATACTATATGATGACAGTTGAAGAGAAGAATCGATTTCATAAATGGATGAATGAGGAAAATGTTCCTTCAATAGGAAACCTTCAGACCTATGAATTGATAAGTAATCAAAAGAAGGAAGAAGTAGTATTTCAATTTCCCATACGAAATCATCGTGTCAGCGTATTTTTCGTGATTGACAGAAGCGAATACCTGGGGCTTTTTTCAAATATGATTGATAACGTGAATGGCTATGCCTTTGTATTGGAGGGGCCCCATAAAATGATAGCTACGAATAACCCGGATAAAGAAGATTGCCGAATCGCGATAAATTTTCTAAAAGATAGAAGCAATGAAAAAAATGGCCTTATAAAATTAGCCGATGGCAAAGACTATTCAATTATCAACACAAAGTCTGACCGAACAGGATGGATCTGTGCAGTGGCTTTGCCCGAGAGTATTTATCATTCTAAGGCTTTGGAGGATATCAATCGTTTGATTCTGGTTTTCACGGTCATTGAATTTATCTGTGCAGGAACAGGAATCGCTCTGTCATTTGCCTATTACAAACCGCTACGTCGTATTGTTCAGGAAACGGATGTTCAAAAGATTTCTGCAAATGGCAATGAATATGATATGATTTCAGGATATTTCAAGTGGAAAACCGAGCAAAATCAGGAATTACGGAGGATTATCCATTCACAAACACCTTATGTGAAGGACAGGGTATTGGATATTCTGCTGTATTCGGATATCACGCAGGAAGAATTTGATCAGAATATCAAAAATATTGATTTGGATTTTAAGGAACCATATTTTTTTGTAATTACTTTAGAGTTGGATGGAGCTTTTGATGTGGCAGAACGTTCTCATTATATGAAGTTTGTGACAGAGGAGATTCATAAGATACAGAAAAATTTTGTAACGCCATGTTCTATATACTGTATGGAGCATTTTGGAGAGGCCGTGTCATTCCTGATTGTCAATCTAAGGGATCTCAACTATAAACACCTGCTTTTTGCTGAGATAAAAAGGGAGCTGGATCATTTTCCACAACAAAATATAAGAGTGGTGTTTGGCTGTGGAAATGTGTATCCCTCTTTATGGAATCTGCGAAAATCCTATCAGGAGGCAAGAGTAGTCAGCGAATATAATGTTCGGTCCAAAGATAAAGAAGTTTTGGGAATCAATGAAATCCAGGAACTCACGAACATAGGAATTCCGGATTATCCTGTTTCCATTCAATCTCTTTTTATCCAGCAGATCAAGGAAGGAGATTTGAAAGGCGCACAGGACAGTTTTACTGAATTTTGCGCAAGTGAAGTCTTTCAGGATGGAAGGGATTCCATACAGCAATATGCTTTGTATATGTGTGTCAAAGATATCGTAACGCTGGCAAAGGAAGTAAGCTGTGCAGATCCGGAATGTGATCTTTCGTTTATGCTGTCCTATGCATCCAGACAGGCATTGAAGAAAAATGTCATGTTGGCTGCCCAAAAAATTTGTGATGCAGTGAATAAAAGCAAATTCCAGAAAAGAAATAATTTTAAAAAGCAAATTATCCATTATATCACAGAAAACTATTGTAATCCGGATTTGGGGCTGGACAGTATAGCAGAATATTTTGGGCTTTCGCCGGTCTATATGAGTCGTTTTATCCGGGAGCAGACAGGATTTAACTTTAGGGATTATGTGACGGATATACGAATGAAGGAAGCCAAAAAAATGCTTTTGGGGGGAAACATCAGCATCAATGAAATTGTAAAGCAGGTCGGATATTATAACACATCAAGTTTCATCCGGAAGTTTCGTAAAATAGAGGGAATTACTCCGGGAGAGTACCGGGCAAAAATGCGGGGAAAGGAGATGGATGCTAAATTTATATGATTAGGTTCCGTTCTCCAAATCACCGGATCAATTCTTATTCTGTCCCTAAAGTTTTAAAAAAGTCGGGAAAGCATTCTTCCCGGCCTTTTTAAACGTCATAATGTCTGAGATTCATATCAGTAAATTCAAAGACTTTGTATTATTTGAATAAAATGGCCTTTTCTTTCAAATATCTGGTTCTCCTTATTGAATGGACCAGGCTGCAAGGAATCCCTGCCCGACGACATCGCCGACCTGGCTGATTTCCGTGCAGTCCCCCAATTGCCCTGGCTGTTGGATATGCATTGCAGATAGCGTTGGCAAGATCAGGTTCCGGCTTTGTCCCAAAGACTATGATGGAAGTGTCCGAAGCAATTTCCGTGATATTGCCATCACCATCCTCCACTTTCATGCCTTTATCCGTGTAAATTGGAGAATTTTATATTTGGTAAGTTAGGAAGGGTAATCGGCGTCCCAGTGAACCGATGAGGCTTCTCCTATACAGGTATGGTGAACAAGATCGGGTCTGTATATGGCGCTGAACCTGCTATGTTTTTGACCAGCAATAAATGGTTTCGATCTGTAATAATTTCTACTGATGTATGAAAAGAATTTGGGTATGGTGCTGTTATCTATATAGCAGCTATGACAAACATCAATCCCAATTTGTACGAAGCTGCTGAGATTGACGGTGCAAACAGATGGCATAAGATTAAATATGTTACTTTGCCATCCATTAAGCCAACTATTATTCTAATGGCTACACTGGCACTGGGTAATGTATTGAATGCCGGGTTTGAGCAGATTTTCACAATGTACAGCCCATTAGTCTATGAAAGCGGAGATATAATTGATACGTATGTATACCGTATGGGGCTTGAAAAGATGCAGTATAGCTTTGCAACGGCGGTTGGACTTTTTAAATCCGTTGTCAGTTTTGTCTTAATCGTATTGGCCTATAAACTTGCAGATAAGTTTGCAGGATACAGCATATTTTAAGGAGGATGAACAGCATGAGGCAAAAAACAAGTTTCTTCGATGTACTTAACATAATTATATTATCTGTTATGGCTTTGTCCTGCCTGATTCCAATATTGAATGCCATTGCAATATCCTTTAGTGATAAAACCAGTGCGGCATTGGGAAATGTTTATTTCTGGCCAGTCAATTTTAACCTTTCTTCCTATCAGGAAATTTTTAAGGACGATCGTTATTTTACAGCTTTTGGTGTATCTGTAGTAAGGGTAATACTTGGTGTAACAATAAACGTCCTGCTTTCTATCTTCATGGCATTTCCTCTATCCAAGGATAAGCATGTTTTTCCTGCAAGAAATGTTTATATGTGGATATTGGTGTTTACTATGTTGTTTAATGGAGGCCTTGTCCCTACATTTATTCTGATAAAGGATTTAAACTTGATGGATACTATATGGGCTTTGGTATTACCGGGTGCAGTACCCGTTTTCAGTGTTATTATCCTCATGAACTTTTTCAAAGGTATTCCGAAATCTCTTGAAGAAGCGGCTCTGGTTGATGGAGCCAGTCCTCTATATATTTTGCTAAAAATCATGGTACCTTTGGCTAAACCATCTATTGCCACTATAACATTATTTGCTGTTGTTGGTCATTGGAATTCGTTTTTTGATGGTAAGATCTATATAAATACCCCGGCGAAGCAACCGCTTCAGACATACATCCAATCGCTGACTGTCCAGCTCAGCACTCAGGCAATGCAGAATATGCGCCCTGAAGAAATCATTCGGCAGCTTAAAATGTCGAACCTGACATTCAATTCAGCAAAAGCTGTGGTATCCATGTTGCCCATTCTGATCATATATCCTTTCCTGCAGAAATATTTTGTTACCGGACTTGTTATGGGAGCGGTAAAGGAATAGGGTAGAACTGCAGATGATAAGTACTGTTTGTTGATAGTTTTTGCATATTTCTTATGAGCAATAAAATCTAAAAAAGGAAGGCACTCAAGAGAGCACCTTCCTTATACATAGAATGCAGTATAACTTTTTCCATATGCGGGGCTATCAATTGTCATAATGTCCACGGCAGGAAAGGATTTCTAAAGTAGCTCCGCTCACTCGGTAAACAAGTCTGTTTGTATCGTCAATACGGCGACTCCAAAATCCACCCAAGTCGCCCTTTAGCTGCTCTGGCCTTCCAATGCCGCTAAAATGCCCTCTTTCAATATCTTTGATTAGCATGTTGATACGTTTTATCGTTCTCTTATCCTGCATTTGCCAATACAAATAATCGTCCCACGCTTCATCAAACCATATTTTTTTCATTCCTGTCTACCTCAATAGGCTCATGCTCCACACCTTTACCTGCATTCAATGCTGCAACTCCTCGCCTTAAGTGGGCCATATTGCTTTCACTGTAAAATGGGTCTGCGGTCAATTCAAACGGAATGCGTTTCTCTCTGGCAACCTTTCTTAAGAATATGTTGATTGCTGTTGACATACTCAGCCCTATTTCATTGAGAGTCTGTTCTGCGCTTTTCTTTACGTCATCATCCAAACGCAAGCTAATTTGTGCCATGAAATCACCTCTATCCTATACTACTAATATTATATCATTGGACTAGCATTTGTCAATCCATTTGATATACTTTCAATATATATTTGCTTATTTTTCTAGTATTCCGATTTTTGCTTTTCCAATACACAGATTTGATTATGGCGTCAGTCAAATCAGGCTATTTTTTCAGGCATGTCAGATGACAACTATAATCTATAATACGATGGGAGATTAGTTGAGACCTCTTCTGTTAGCGTAAAGTTACCGTAGGGATTAAGAGTAATAAATTACCATAAGGATTGA
>ENA-UOOM01003740-UOOM01003740.1-fermentation-metagenome-genome-assembly--contig:-NODE-3740-length-10681-cov-24.564370_pt1 | contig 10681 bp, 8 predicted proteins | sample MGYA00245781_ERZ724031 | MGnify/ENA primary metagenome ERZ724031 (study PRJEB28704, sample SAMN03018317) | fermentation metagenome | biome: anthropogenic terrestrial biome; feature: soil; material... | reverse complement strand
AAAAATCAGAACTCAGAATATACCTATCAGAGGTTAAGCAATATAAAACAGAATAAAAATAAAATTTATTTATTATATTTATTTATTATAATTATAAATATGAATTAATGGAGCTAATATATGGAATATACTGTATTTTTAGTAAATATTAACCGGCAGTTCACTGGAAAGGAATGCCTATGCTATGAAAGGTTTAAAATTGGGAATGAGTGTGGTACTGAGTATGGCCCTGATCACGGGAGTGACAGGAATAACGCATATTTCCTCGGATGCTTTTGCTGCGGATGGAGCAAAAAGTTTAGAACCTTCCGCCAGCCAAGTATCAACGGAAGGCCGGCTGACAGTCCCCAAAGGTTCTTTTGTTGACGATCTTACAAAAGAACCTTCCCAGCAGCAACGAAACTGTGAATCCAAATTGCAGCCGGCTGCGGTAAAAATTCCGTCTCCTGCAAAAAATCTATTTCCGGCGGGCGCCGTATACTATAAACTAAATTCCTGCATCAAAAGATGGAATAAGTCCTAATAGTTTATCCTATCCATCAGACTACTATAATCTTACAAGCGGGGATTACCATGGTTCGGTTTCCAATTTAGGCGGTCAGCTTTATACCAATTATTATTTTTCAACCGGTTCAAATGGAAAATTATTGGTCACAACAAAATTTGAGTCCGACACCGCAATTGGATATTCGTATACGATCAATTGCTATGATCGGACGGACGGTAACAGGTTAGCCACTTCATGGACGGGAGAAACCGGCACCGAAGGCCATCCGGGAAGAGATTCGATTAGCTTTTACAATCTAAATAAGAGCCATTTTTACTTTTTTGGATTTCAAAATAACTCGTCTTACGGAAAAATAAACGGCGATTTGTCCGTTGGATTTCAAGACTAAAGTCTTCGTTACCGGCACCGCTGCTCTTGTGGGCAGCGGTGCTTTTGTCACTCGAACAAGCGTAGGTGCGAGATGCCGACAGGCATTTCACATTTGCGCTTGTTTTTCGCAATAAGAGGCAGGATTTCCGTGTTTGTACAAGTGTCGGGCAGAGATTACTGTATTTACGCCGGAAAAATAATGTGGTATAATTTACAGCGTGAATCAGGAATATTTTGTTAAGTTTTTCTTATCATACCGCGGATGTAACAGGAGGAATTCAATGATGCGCATCACTTTACGGATAAGGAACAAGGCCGGAGACGTCCGGGCGGAAGCCGCCGCGGAAGATGAAACCAGCCTTGTGTATGACGGGGAATACCAGGAGGGGGATGTGCTGGAAGCAGAAAGCGAAACCCCGGATAGCTTTTTGGTTGTCCAGCTGGATGATACGGCAGCCCCCGCTTTGGTTTTCCTGAAAGGAAACCGGTTCGGGTATCCCGTCCCCTTCGGGGAAAAGCGTGTTTCCCTTTCTCCGCGCGCTTTTATGGGAGAACGGCACCTGCTGTATGCGCGCCGTGCCTTCCCGGAAGAAGCCGCCGCACGGCGGAACCTCGCGTTCAACCCGCTGGATTTCCACGAAAATAAAAGCCTGTTTCCCCACGCTTCGGCAAACGTGGAAACGCGCGGCGAAGCCGTGTTTGCCGCCCGAAACGCGATTGACGGGCTGAAGGCAAACCACAGCCACGGCGAGTGGCCCTACACAAGCTGGGGGATCAACCGCGACCCCAACGCCGCGTTCCGGCTGGATTTCGGCCGGGAAGTCCTGCTGGATGAAGCGGTTCTTTACCTGCGCGCCGATTTTCCGCACGACGCGTGGTGGAAACAGGGAACGCTCCATTTTTCGGACGGAAGCGCATTGGAGCTGAGTCTGAAAAAGACGGATGCCGGGCAGCGCTTCCGCTTTCCGGCAAAGAAAGTGGAATGGATCGTCCTGGATCACCTGATCCGGGCGGATGATTCTTCTCCGTTCCCCGCCCTGACGCAGATCGAATTCTTCGGACACGAAGCGCCGTCTGGCTCCCGCGGGGAGAATAAGCGCTTCTAAGCCCGCGATCCGCTGACTTTTTTGATTTTCCCGAATTTGTGCTTGCAACTTCGGCGGAAAAAGGTATAGAATAGAGAAAAGCCCGCACGTCTGCGGGTATCCAAAAGGGGACAAAAGGGTCCGACACGGAGGTGCCGGGCTCTTTTTAGCGAAAACGGGCAGGCGCCCGTCAGGGGAGGTATGCAATGTGAACCGTTACGGCAAAAATGATATTTTCAGGCTGGTGGAAGAGAACGGCGTCAATTTTATCCGGCTCCAGTTCACCGATATTTCGGGCACGCTGAAAAATGTGGCCATCACCAAAAGCCAGCTTGCCAAAGCTCTTGAAAATGAATGTGTTTTCGACGGATCGTCGCTGGACGGCTTCGCGCGTGAAGCCGAGTCCGACATGTGCCTGCACCCGGACTGCGACACCTTTACCATGCTGCCGTGGCGCCCCGCGCAGTACGGCGTGGCGCGCCTGATTTGTGACGTGTACCTGCCCGGCGGGGAGCCGTTCGAGGGCGATCCGCGCCAGATCCTCAAGCGGCAGGTGCAAAAGGCGGCTGCGCGCGGCTTTGGGTTCAACGTGGGGCCGGAGATGGAGTTTTTCCTGTTCCAGACCGACGACAACGGCCTTCCCACCACAACAACGCACGATACGGCGGGGTATTTTGACCTGGGCACCGGCGACATGGGCGGCGATATCCGCCGCGAGATCTGCCTGACGCTGGAGAGCATGGGGTTCGAAATTGAGGCTTCGCACCATGAAGCTTCCCCCGGCCAGCAGGAAATTGACTTCCGGTATGACACCGCCCTCCGCACGGCAGACAACATCATGACGTTTAAGATGGCTGCCAAATCCATTGCCAAGGCGTCGGGCGCGTACGCCACCTTTATGCCGAAACCGCTTGCCGTAGCGAGCGGTTCTGGGATGCACGTCAACATGTCGCTGACAGACGGCGGGAAAAACCTGTTTGCTGATCCATCCGATCCGGCAGGATACGGCCTGAGCAAAACGGCGTACCGGTTTATGGCAGGAATTCTGGCGCACGCCGGTGCGCTTACGGCCGTCTGCAACCCAACGGTTAATTCCTACAAGCGGCTGCTTTCGGGGGATGAAGCTCCGGTCGCCGTGGCCTGGTCGGACCGCAGCCGAAGCCCGCTTGTCCGTGTGCCTTCCGCGCACGGCAAAGGGGCGCGCATTGAACTGCGTTCGCCGGATCCTTCCGCCAACCCTTACCTGATGCTGGCCTGCTGCCTGGCGGCCGGGATGGACGGCTTGGAAAAGAAAATGACGCCGCCGCCCGCCCTGGAACGTCTCTGCTCGGGCGGAGACGGAAAAAACCGGCCCTCCACTCTTCCGCTCAGCCTGAAGGATGCCATAGAGGCCTTCAGGAAGGACCCGGTTGTTTCCGGTGTGCTGGGCCCGCACGCCCTGCGCAGTTATCTCCGGGACAAAGAAAGCGAATGGGCGTCGTACAGCCGTTCGGTCACGGGATGGGAACTTCGCAAGTATCTTGAAATCTACTGAGCCGAACTGTTCCGGGCGGATTTTTGCGAACTGTATATTTTCGCGCCGCACATATTCCGATATAATAAGAGAAAAAATATCGGAAGAAACGGGGAATTCAAAAATGAAGAGACAAAAACGTGCGCTGGCCGTTCACGATATCTCGTGCTTCGGCCGCTGTTCCCTTACGGTGGCCCTGCCGGTGCTCTCGGCGGCCGGGATTGAAACCAGTGTCCTCCCAACGGCGGTGCTTTCAACGCATACCGGCGGTTTCACCGGCTATACGTTCCGGGATCTTACGGAGGATATCCCCGCCATTGCCGCCCACTGGAAAAAGCTCGGCCTGCGTTTTGACGCAATCTATACCGGATATCTCGGATCGCCCGAGCAGCTGAAAATGGTTTCGCACTTGATTGACGATTTCCGGGGAGAAAACACCCTCGTGTGCGTGGATCCCGTTATGGCCGACGACGGAAAGCTGTATCCGGCGTTCGGGCCGGATTTCCCGCACGGGATGGCGAGCCTCTGCGGCCGGGCAGACGTCATCGTGCCGAACCTGACGGAGGCCGCGTTTCTTCTGGGCGAACCGTACCGCGAAGGCCCGTACGGGAAGGATTATGTCGAGGGGCTTTTGCGCCGCCTTGCCGCGCTGGGGCCGAAGACCGTGGTGCTTACGGGCGTGTGGTTTGAGCCAAAGACCCTCGGCTGCGCGGTTTACGACGCCGGATCGGGCAGTGTGAGCTACGTTATGTCCGAGCGGATTGGGGGCAGCTACCACGGCACGGGGGACGTTTTTGCCAGCGCCCTGCTCGGTGCGCGGATGAACGGTTTTTCGCCCGCCGACGCCGCCCGGATCGCGGTGGATTTCACGGTGGAAAGCATCCGCCGCACGCATAGCGCGGGCACGGATGTCCGTTTCGGAGTGAATTTTGAAGCCGGGCTTGCGCGTTACGCGCAAAGTCTGGGCTTGGACTGATCATAATAAGAGGTGTTGACTATCAAAGTACGGACGGAAGCCTTTGACCTGATGCAGAATTATTACCGCACGTTCCATGACCCGATTATCCGCTGCCTGATCCGCTTTTCGGGCAGGCTGGATGCAGCGGCTCTGGAACGCGCCGTGGATCTTTCCCTCTCCGCCGCGCCGCCGATTGCCTGCGGTTTCACCCCAAGGACGCACGGCTGGGTGTACGGCGGCTTTTCAGCGAAAGATATTCTCAGCGTGGAGAAGAGCGGTACTCCGAAAAGGGAAGAACAAATCCTTCTTTCCAGGCTCAATTTTGAAAAAGGGCCGCAGCTGAAACTGTTTTTAATCCGGGAAGGGGAAGGCGACGCGCTCTGCGCGGTCATGAGCCATTTGGTTGCGGACGGGGCGGGCTTCAAGCAGTACCTTTATCTGCTTGCGGATCTTTATTCCCGCTGCGCGGAGAATCCGGATTATCGAACGGCCCCAAAACCCGGCAGCAGGAGCCTTTCGCAGCTTCTCCGGGGTTACTCTCTCCGCGAGAAGGCAGCTGTTTTTTCGTCCCATTCTGATTATGCCCGATTGGCTCAGCCCATGCCCATGCTCCTGAAAGGGGACAGGAACCGCCCGTTCCTTGTCCGCCTTGTGCTGGAGGAAGAACCCTTTTCCCGTATCCGGTCTTACGGAAAAGCACGCGGGGCCACCGTCAACGACTTGCTTCTGACGGCATATGCCCGTGCCCTGCACCGCTGGACCGGCTGCGCCGATATCCGTTTTCCTTGTTTTGTCGATATGCGTAAATATCTCAAATATCCACAGAAATGCGGAATCTGCAACATGACTTCCCGCTACGGATGCAGGGCGGTGTTTTCCCAGGACGAACCGTTTGAAGCCACCCTGCAAAAAATCTCGGCGTCCATGTCGCGGCATAAGGGAAGCCCCGGATGCCTGAAAGCCCCGGTTTTGCTGGGGTTTCTGTTCCGGATTTTCCCCCGCGCGGTGTTGGCGCGGCTTTCCCCCGTCCTGTTCCGCGCTGCCCCCGTTTCCTTTACCAATATTGGGGTCTTTGAGAAAGGCCGGTTGGTTTTCGGAGATCGGAAGCCGGAGGACGTGTTCCTTTCCAGCGCCGCAAAATATACGCCAAATTTTCAGGTGGCTGTTTCCACTTGGAACGGACGCTGCTCGCTGTGCAGCAGCTTTCACGGCACACCGGAGGATCAGAAGCGCATCCGTTCTTTTTTGGGAGAGATGGAGCGGGAGCTTGTGTCCGCCGCCGCGCCCCGGGACGAATAAGGCCCGAGCCTTTGCCGCATACTAACGCCGGAGGTGGTTGTGTATGCCGAAAGACAGCCAGCCGGACAGAAAGCGTGCCCGAAAGGAAAAAGCGGGCGGAGGGGTTCCCCTCACCCGGGAAAACCAGAACCGCAGCCGCACGGCGAAAAAGCAGTCCGCCGCGCGGCACGGCGCGTAAGGGGGCGGCGAAAATGGCAAAAGCGGGGATGCGCCGTCCCGATCCGAAAGCACCGCACGGAACGGAAAGCAATAAAATCACGCATTTTCCTAAAAACAGGCAGCCTCCGGTCCCTGAAATTCAGGGCCGGGCCAAAACCGCAGGGAAAAAAGCGCGGCCAACCTAAAAACAATAAAGAAACCTGCCTTTCCGCGTGAGCGGGAGGGCGTTTTTTTACCTGAATTTTTCGGCTATGTAGAACATTCAGAAAATATGAGATGACTTACCCTAATTTCCTTTATTTCAGATTAGCAAAGATATTAGGTAGCTCCTAAAAAATAGACAAGGGTTAATAATATAGGGAAAAAACACTTAATTCAGTATAAAGATTATCTAAAAAAAAATAGTATGTTTAGACACTATTGATATTTACAAAAAACATACAATAAAGTAATATTATAACAGTTAGCGAAAACTTAAAAATGAAAATGCATATGCATTTTTATGATCTTGATGTGAAAGAAGATCAACTATGATTTTATTTTGGTCTTCTTTGATGTGCGTAGCACCAAACTTTGCAGATTTCTGCACTCATGCGGTCTACACGAAGTAAAGAATCTCAAAGTCAGGGGATGAATGAGGAACCATTCATTCCCTGACAATTTAATTTATTTGCTTATTTTATTATTTATTATGATGATGATTAATAATTTTACTGATAAAAGGAAAGGAGAATTGCTTTGAAGAGTGTACTTTTAAATGAAAATGATACCATATGTACATGTGGTAAAATGGTTACCCATACCCGAGGAGATACAGTCAAGAATTTTGTGGGACAGGCTATAATACATGTTCTATTGGGGCTAATGGAGATGTATATCCTTGCCCTTCTTTTCAAAAGAAGATATATGCTGCAGGAAACGTAAAGGAAAGACGATTTTCTGATATATGGAATGATCCCAATACCTTTAAGAAATTCCGGAATATCAATATTGTCAGAATGGATCCGATATGTGCAAAATGTGATGTTCGCTTTTTTTGCGGCGGAGGCTGTCGAGCCCAAGCATCAAATGCAGGCGTAAAGCCTCTTAATACGCATAATGCCAAGTGTGAAGAATATAAGCACATTATTTATGATTTGATGTGGATGCTTTCAGACTATCCTCAATTATCGACTTTTAAAACAAAGGTAGGAGAAACCCTTAGAAAATCTATATCTATTTGAAAAAACCATTACTATTCATTACAAACAGGAGAGTACGATATGTTGCAGTTGAGATTGAAGCATAGAACAGGGTGGAAAGTTAGAACTTTTTATGGAATTGTGCTGTTGCTTTTTACGGCAAGCGATGGTGTCTTTATTATCCTGTTCCCTCTTTATCTGAAACAGATCGGTTATTCATACAGCCAGATTGGTTCCCTTTTGGCATCGTCTGGATTGGGAATCGCTGCCTTTAAGGTGATTGTCGGCAGGCATTCCGACTTTGTCGGAAGAAAAATCTATGTTATTCTCTCGCTGCTCCTAAGCGCCGTTTCAACCGCCGCGATTGGATTTATCCGGCCGATGGCTCTGTTGGCGGCCGTCCTTTTGATCCGAGGAATCGCCAAGGGGGCTTTCTTTGCGGTTCGGGCGCCGTATATCCGGGAACTGAGCGCTCCGGAAGACCGGGGAAAAGCGTTCGGGGTCATCAGCGCTTTTGGATCAGGCGGCGGTGTCGTCAGCGGGCTTCTTGCCGGCCTCATCACATTCCGTGGGAACCATGGAGATATGTTTTTGATCCTTTCGGCCTTTTATCTCTGCGGCGCGGGGATCGCTCTGCTCACGCTGCCTGGCCGCACGAGAACAGCCCGTGAGAAAAACGGCCGGAATCCGGAAAGACCGAAATTCCGGCAGGCACTGCGGATGCTGTTCCGGATTCCGGCAAATATCCGGTCGCTGTGCCTTGTCAATGTTATTGAAGGGATTGCAACACAGCCCTTGTGGGATATTGTGTTTCCCGTTTATCTGACGGGTCCGATGAACCTTTCCGATTCGGCAATGGGGGGAGTCTATTCAGCGGACAATATTTTGAGCATTCCTGCCCAGTTGGGAGGCGGGATTCTAAGCGATCGATTTCATAAAAAACGATTGTCAGTCTTTGTCTTCTTGATATTGTCCATGCTGGGATTCTTTCTTTCCAAAATTCATTATCCGGCATTTTTTGTCGCTGTTCTGTTGGCGTTTGAAGTTCTGTTCAGCTTGTCAAACCCCGTTCTGGAAACCGTGGAATCCCTTTCCGCCCGGGAGGACAAACCGGGTTTTGATCTCAGCCTTGTTTCCTTCTGCTATGCGGTTGGAACGCTGGTTGGGGATATCATTGTGGGAAAAATAATGGATTTATATGGCGCAAGTGCGGGATTTGTGTTTGTCGGCATAGCTTTTCTGCTTGCTGTCTTTATCCTCCAGGTGGGTGTGTCAGAGAAAGAGGGGAGAAAAACCTTTCCACAAAAGGATACGCTGTGAGTTGTCCTTCCGTGGGTAACTTTTTCCGCTTTTTGATTTAACAGGGCCGGCCCAAAACCGCAGGGAAAAAAGCGCGGCCAACCTAAAAAAGACGGCGGGGATCCCGCTTTCCGCATGAGCGGAAGGTGGGATCTTTTTCTGCTTTTGTGCTGAAATCTTCAGTTTTCGCGGCGGAACCAGCGGGAAATCTCCCTGCGCTGTGCCGCCGCAATGGCTGCCAGCAGGGTCAGTGCCATGCAGCCGCAGAAAACGAATCCGGAGTCTCCGCCTGCTTTTTCCATGACGGCCCCGGCCAGAAAATTCCCAATGGGCGTCGAGCCCATGTTGAGAAAAGAATAAACGCTCATGACCCGCCCGCGGTACTCATTGGAAGAACTGACCTGATAGATGGAATTTGCCGTATTGAGAAAAATCAGGTTGAAAAATCCGATGAAAACAAAGAGGAGGGCGCTGGACGCAAACTGATGCGAAAAAACGGTTGCAATCTGTGTGGCGGCCGTACCGGCCCCGCTGAGGAGGAGAAGCGGCTTTTTAACCCCGTCCTTGCTCCGGTAAGCCATCAAAAGGGCCGCGGAGAAGGCACCCACTCCTTCGGCGGAGAGCAGCCCGGTGTAGCCGTTGACCCCCATGCCCAGCACTTCGCGCGCAAAAACGGGGACAATGACGCTGACGTTGTAGGCAAACGTACATACGGCCGCCATAATCAGCACATTGGCCACCAGCGTCCGGTTCCGGCGGATATACCGCAGTCCGTCCGCAATTTCCGGCAGCATGTTTGCGCTCCGCGCCGGGCGGGCGGTTTCGTGTACGCGGATCATCAGGATCCCCATAATAACCGGCAGGTAGCTTACAGCATTGATGCCGAAACACGCCGCCGTCCCCAGTTTTGCCATCATCAGCCCGGCTAGGGCCGGCCCGACGATCCGTGCCAGGTTCACAATGGTTGAGTTCAGCGAAATGGCATTCGTCACATTTTCCGGCCCCACAAGGTCAATAAAAAACGCCTGCCGGGCGGGCATATCCAGCGTCTGCGTCAGCCCGAACAAAAAACTGAGCAGAAGAATGTGCCAGTACCGGATAAGGCCGGTGGCGGTCAGCAGCGTCATGGCAGCGGCCTGCGCCATAAACAGCGACTGGGTCAGTACCAGCAGCTTCTGTTTGGGAAACCGGTCTGCCACTACGCCGGCAAAAAGGGAAAGAAACAGCATGGGCAGAAACTGCGCCACGCCTACAAGCCCTACAAGCAGGGGCGAGTTGGTCACCGAATAGACCAGCCAGGTCTGCGCCGTCCGCTGGATCCAGGTTCCTGCCACGGAAATGCACTGCCCACACCAGAACAAGCGGAAATTCCGGTATTGCAGCGACCGGAATGTCGTTTTCAGAAGTTCGGCCGCTTTGTTCCCTTTCAAGATACTGCTGCCCCCGTGTCCAAAAATTAATCCATATTTTATCCGGTCATCATTATATCACTGTTTTCGCGGGCCGGCAAAAACACCCGCGCACTTTTTCAGGAAGGCAGAAAGGCGGAGTTACAGATTTGAAACTTTTTTTTTGACGGGATTATGCTATAATTGTTTTAATTATACAAATTCTATATCAATTCAGGCTGGCCGGGAATCGGCCGGGAAAGGGGCATCAAGGCTTGAAACGAAAAATTGCCGTATTGGCTGTTATATTTCTGACTGCCGCCGTGCTGTCGGGCTGTTCGTTTGCCGGCCTGAACGCCCAGACGCTGATGCACGCACCGCGGCCCACCGGCGAAAACGAGGCGGATATCCAAAGTCTGCTGGAGCAGACCGGCGGCAGCGGGATGACGCTGAAATATCCGGAGACGGGCGGGTACCGTTCCGCTATTATTACCCATGACCTTTGCGGCGATAAAACGCAGGAAGCCATGGCGTTTTATCAGAAAGGCGACGATTCCCTGGGCATCAGCGTCACGTTTATGCAGAAAGACGGAGAATGGAAAAATATCGGCACGTTCAGCAACCCCGCCACACAGGTGGACCGGGTATGCTTCGGTGACCTCAATGGTGACGGAAAAGACGAGGTTGTCGTAGGATGGGGCAGCAGCCAGAACAATACGGCTTCCATCTGTGTTTACTATTTTCAGAATGGAAGAATGGCCGAACTGAAACTCGACCAGGGCTACACCGAAATGGCTGTGGCGGATTTCAGCGGGGACGGTCAGGATGAAATTTTTACGGCCAGCGTCACGGTAGGCGACCAGCCTGCCGCAGCACATCTGCTGCGGCTTAAAAGCGGCGCCGTAGAAGTTATGGGTTCCGC
>ENA-UOOM01003739-UOOM01003739.1-fermentation-metagenome-genome-assembly--contig:-NODE-3739-length-10682-cov-22.712995_pt1 | contig 10682 bp, 5 predicted proteins | sample MGYA00245781_ERZ724031 | MGnify/ENA primary metagenome ERZ724031 (study PRJEB28704, sample SAMN03018317) | fermentation metagenome | biome: anthropogenic terrestrial biome; feature: soil; material... | reverse complement strand
AAGCACATTGTTCTCATTCACTGCTGTTTGGTTTTCAACCGAAATCTGATCGAAATACTTACTCTGCGCGTTAAGGGAAAGGCTTAGCGATATAAAAGCCAAAATAACTATGTATATGTTCTTTGTTTTCATAAGTGCTTATTTAATAAAATAAATGAGTGAAACAGCAGCCTTGGTAACGCCAAAATAATCGTAATCGCCTTCATCGAGCATGGTTCCGCAATTCTGACACGGGTATTTTTCATAATGAATGCGTGCGTAACCGGCACCGAGATTTAGCTCGAAATTCCAACGAGGGCTCATTACCCACTGGTAACCATAGCTGAGACCTCCTCCATAAAGATAACCCTGATAGCGAAAATCTTTTAATTCTTTCAATCTGCCAATGGGGATATCCCAGCCTCCGACATTGAATTGCGATCCGTGTCCATGAAGTCCGAAAAAGTGTCCGTTGAAACGTTCACAGGTCCAGTACCTAAACTCCGGCTGGATAAGCCAATGTTTTACTCTTTTGCTATCGGCAAATTTGAACGGATTAAAGCCCCCTGCTAATTCGAGTGTGCTCTTTTTACCTAATCCGATTTCTAATCCTAAGTTTGGAGTTGTTGTAGCCCAGTAAGCAAAATTTGTTTTTACACCTATATTCTGCGCTATGGAAGAAAAAGTGAATAAAAAAATGGTTAAAGTTGTAATGGTAATTTTTTTCATACACCAACGTTTTAGTTGATGCAAATTTATGATCAGTCGTCAAAGTAAGTTATAACTAAAACGACATTATTTTGTACATTTGCGACACTTGAAATCGTTAAATTTGTACTATATGAGCAGGACAAAAAAAATATTCAACTGAATACTATGAAGTTAAATATGCACTTTTTTTACAAACTTTATGACCGAAAAAGGTCAAATAGTTTAACAAAAGAGACAAATTTTAAAAAATAGGCCAAAAAACTCATTATGCTTTAATAGTCTGTTCATCAGTTAATTATGCTATTTCCTTCATTTAAGAGACTTTTTTCAATTTTATATTTTTTTCTGCAAAAAAAATAAAACTCCCAAATAGTAAAATAAAATTCTCAAATCGTAAAAGAAAAGGGTATTATAATGGGATAAAATTTGTAAGAAATTATTTTTTTTCCTAATTTTGGGACAAAATTAGTCTTTATGTTGTACCTGATCTTTTCTATAATGCCCATGTTTGTTTGTGTCTTTTGGATACTCATGCTGGTAATTGATAGGAAGAAAAACACATCTAAGAGGTTTTTAGCCTTTTTTTTCACATTTTTATTGATCAACTTTTTTGCCCACGCTGCATATTTTAATCATAAATATGAATTATACACTGTTTTAGATAGTATATGGGTACTTACATCGTTACTCAGTTTCCCTTTTTATTACTATTATGTAAGGTTACTGACAACAGACACAAAAATACAGTTTAAGTGGTCTTTATTGGCTCTGCCTTCTGTGCTGTTAGCAATTTACAGTGCAATTATATACGTTCTTATGACACCTGGAGAGATTGAAGCATATGTTCAGGGGGTTATGTACCAAAAAAGTGGATATGAGCCTTATTCCAAGTTAGTTCAACTACAAGTCCTTCGTACATATTTGGTTAAAATAATTTTTTCCGTACAAGTAATCTTGTCGGTTTATTTCGGTTTCAAGCTTATTGATAATTATAACAAGAAAGTAAGAGCTTTTTACTCCGATATCGGTGGAAAGGATTTAACTCCCATGAAATGGGTGCTTGTAGCTTTCATTATTGCCTCGTTAATATCCGTGGTAGTAGGTAATATTGGTAAAAGCTTTTTCATTTCTCATCCGTTACTCATTTTTGTACCTTCAATAGGTTTTTCTGCCTGCATGTTTTTTAGCGGTTATGTGGGATACATGCAGCGGTTTACAATTGAGCATTTTACCCGTAACGTCAGTGAATATGAATCGAGAAAAAGTTATCCTGAGAAAAGGGGGGCTCCTGATTATATTCCCAATTTGAATGATCAGGAATCACTACAGGATCGTTTGATATATTTATTGGAGAAAAAAGAGATTTTTAAAAACCCGGAACTTAAGCTTTCCGATGTTTCTCAATTGTTAAAAACTAATCGTACATACGTTTCCAGGGTGGTAAATGAAGAGTTAAATACCAATTTTTGTGAATTGGTTAATAGCTATAGGGTGAATTACGCTGAAAAATTACTTCGCATATCGTTGCAATCCAATTCATTGTCGATTGCAGAGATTGCAGAACAATCAGGATTTTCGAGCGAGAGTTCGTTTTACAGGGTTTTTAAGAATAAAAAAGGAATTTCACCGGGTGTTTACAAGCAGCTCAAATATAATCTGGTACCAGTTGAAAATTAATAATAGACTAACTTTGTCATCTATATTTAGTAAGTTGTAAACAAAAAGAGGTGGAATTAATCCACCTCTCCTCCAATATAGTTATATCATTATATTATTATTCAGCCGGAGGACAATCAATTTTTTTACGGACATCTAAATGGATACCGAGATATCTGCAAACCGGAATTGTCCATGTCAAACTGGTTCCTTTGTATTTAAAGTTGCCTACATCCGGATTTCCGCTTGGTGCAGGATCGTAGCCATTCATTTTTACCGACTCGTCATCATCGATTAACTCCCATCCATCTTGTAATGTTATGGTAACAATTATTCTATTCGCTTCGGTTGTGCTCCAGGCAAATTGAACTGTTCCTGCAATTACTGGATTATTCTTCGGATTCCCGGCATAAATGTTAACCGGTGAATTGAGTGGACCCCATAAAACATCATCTTTAAAGAGAGGTGTGTACATTGCCCAACTTCCTGATTCTACATAACGGGGACCGTCTGCCCAAGCCGTTTCTTCTTGCCAGCAATCTGTAGGAGGCTCATCGGGCGGACACTCTTGTACGCAATAATCAAACTTCATAAACCAGTTTTTTCCGGTTTTTTCACCTTCTCCAAAAGCGGTTTCACTTTGAACTTCTTCTCCGTTAACTACTCTTACAACATCAGCGTGCGCTGCTATACAAAAACATTCCGGTAAGTCTTTTAGTGCGACAGCAATGCGATGCATAGTTTGATAAGGGTTAAATGGTACCTGGATACCAAATTGCCCCGGAACTTTATCGAACTGCCCCGGATTAAGATTACCTTGTTTGTTTACCGGCAATTTATCACAGTCGCCTACATAAAGGTGTAATGCTTTCATATACCAATCGCCTGTAGTTTTGTATGTTACGTATAAGCTGTCGGTATCGTTGCCAACAGTAACGGAACCGGCATCGATATTTTGACCTGCTAACAATCTAACTACTTTTGGTTCACCACAGTAATCTACAGTAGGAGCCTCTGCAGCACGGGCAGCTACGACAACTACAGCACTTTCATCACCCTCAACGCCCAACTCGGTTGAACAGGAAGACAACGTTAAAGCAAATGCCGACATGGCAACAATTGCAAAAGATAGAATAATTTTTCTCATAAATAATGAATTTTAAGATATTAAACACTAAAAACTGAACAGCCAAAAATACGTGTGATTCATTTTTTTTGTTATAACTAAATGGACAATTATTTGGATAATACAGACATTAACATCTCAGAGTTATGACTAAAAAAACATTTTTTAATTGTAATAATTTTATAATCAATATCTTGTCAAACAAATGAATCAATTGATTTACTTTTGCCTCGTAAATATTAAAGAACAATTTGAGCTTACCTGAAAAGGGTTTTATAAGGATTCTAAATCTTGTAAATGAGGGATTCTTTGAAATTTAGAAGGTGTTATTCCAAACTCCTTTTTAAATGTTCTGGAGAAATAAGCAAAATCACTGAATCCGCAAGCCATAGCAATTTCACCAATGGGGCTTTGTGAGGTAGTGAGCAGTTTTTTTGCTTTATTCAATCGTACAGTAAGAATGTAATAGGTTGAATTCAATCCTGAAATTGACTTTATTTTTCTGTTTAGCTGAGATGTGCTGATACACATCTCGGAGGCTAAGCCTTGTGGAAAAAAATCGTTATTCTTTATTTCACGATAAATAATATCAGTCACTTTTTGTAGAAATTCGAAATTTGATTCGCTTTTTAAAACATTTTTGTCGTATGTTGAATCCGGGATGATTCTGTTGAATTTTTCTTTCAGGTTTTTTCTGTTCCTTAACAGTTGATTAATTTTTGCTTTTAGCTCTTCTTCTACAAAAGGTTTGTTTAAAAATGCATCGGCTCCGGCGTTGATCGTTTCTATTCGTTCCGATGTCTGTGTTTTAGCTGTTAATATAATAACGGAAATATGATTTGTAGCAAGCGAATTTTTTATTTGAGTACAAAGTTCTTTTCCATCTACTTCCGGCATTTTTAAATCAGAAATAATCAAATCGGGTATTTTCTCATTGGCGATTGACAAAGCCTCTTTCCCATTGTGAGAAACTATTAAATTAAAATCGTCCTGCAATATCGAGCACAAATAAAAGCTCATGTCTTTGTTACTTTCCGCTAATAAAATTACAGGTTTTTTAGCGTTTTTCTTTTGATCAATCTCAATGTCTGCATCACCGGCAGGTACATAAGAAATATCTTCTGTTTGTATATTTTCAGGTGTTCTATAGTCGTTTTTTATAGGCAATTCAACCGTGAAAACAGTTTCTTTATAAGGTATGCTTTTAGCACTAATTTTTCCACCCAGGCTTTCAACGAGTTGCTTTGTAAAAGTAAGACCGATTCCGGTACCCGAAAATTGGTTATTAACTGACCCACCCTGGTACAAAGCTTCAAAGATGTTTGGAAGGTCATTCTCGTTAATGCCCTCGCCGTCGTCAATAATTTCGATTATACACTTCTTTTGGGCCCTGTCTTCCCTGGCAATAAATAATATTTTATTCCCTTCCGAGCAATGCTTAATGGCATTTGATAACAAATTGTTAATTATAAGTCTTATGTGTTCTTTTGAGTAATCCATCAATATAGCATCGGAATGGCTGTGGAAAAAGTAAAAAATTTTTTTAGATTGAGCGAAATCGGAAAAAGAAGAATGTAAATTTTTCAAACAATCGACAATATTACCGTTTACCCAAAGGATACTGTTATGAGACTTTATTTTAGATACGGACAGAATTTCATTTACCAAAAACAACAGATTTTCCGATTGTCTTGAAATGATATCCAAATCAATAATATTTTTAATCTTTTGATCATCCTTGATAGTGTTCTTTAATTTTTCAGCCAGCCCTAAAATAATTGTTATCGGAGTCTTGAATTCGTGAGTTATTTTCATATAAAAATCAGACTTCAATTTCTCTAACTGACTTAGTGACTTGCTCTTTCGTTTTTTTATTACTGCAAGATGGAATTGAATCAAAAAGAAGACAATCAAAAGAATAGTAAAAATTATTATAGAAAGAATGACAATTCTCTGTCGATGATTTTTAGCGTAAAACTCGGTTTTTAAGCCGGTGATCTCTTTAATGTTTTTACTCTTGTCAAATTCTATTTTTGCGTTTAGTAAATTATTGGTAATTTTCTCTTTGCTTATCATTTCCGTATAATTTTGTTCTAAATCGTGATAATGATGTGCAAAGTCTGTTTTATTTTGCAGTCTATACAATTTAGATAAGCAAGCATAAGAGTATTCAATGTAAAAAGGAAGCTTAACATCCTTAGCAATCTGAGATCCTTCAAGATAGTACTTTTCTGCGTCTGCATAGTTGTCTAATTGAATATTGTTATTGCCTAATGCAAAACACACTTTCATACAGCTTAATTTGTCGGAACTATTCTGTAATGTTTCATATGCGCTGTTCAGATAAATTTGTGCTTCCTGGTAATTCGTTTGTGTTGCATTTAAATTCCCCATACTTAAAAATGCCAGAGCTAATCCAGATCTCGAATTTAATTCTATATTCAGGTTAATTGCCTTTTCGAAGTATATTGTTGCTGAGTCGTACATTTCTTTTTCCTGATATGCCATACCCACACCTAGCAAATTGTCAGATAAATACCTTTTGTCGTTAAGTTTCTCACTATAAAGGTAAGACTCTTTGTAATAACTCAATGCTTCATCGGGATAACCCTGCATTGAGAAAAGCTCTCCGATCCCGTTCAGAGTAATTGCCTTTTCTTTCAATATGGCATGGTGATCGGAACTTAAATTTGCAAATAATTCATAAGCATTGAAGTAGTAAACTATGGCTTCGTTTAGATGTTTTGATTGTAAATGATCGACAGCTAATAAATTAAGTGCTTTAAGTATTTGCAGAGAGTCGTTAATGCTTTCAGAAATTTCCAGGTATTTCTTATGGCTACTTATAGCGCTTTGGAAGTTGTAGTTCGACAAATGCGTGTTGCCCAGCTTTTCGTAAAGCGCCAGCTGCTGAATTTTATTGCTCTCAGATTCTTTTTCATTCAGGAGTTTTATGAAAAGTGCTGTGTCGTTTTTTATTGAATTTAATGTAACTAGTATTTTTTCTAATGAGTCCTGAACAATAAGGCTCTTTTGACTTTCAACACCAACCTGAGTATTATTTCTGCATGAAGCTAAAAGCGCCATAAAACAGAACGAAATGATAAATTTTTTACCGAAATAATCTCTGTGAAGTACGTATTTAATAAACTGACCTGTGGGCGATATATTTCTTAAGTTATTCATAAATTAAAGTCTTTTTTTAGAAATATTCTAAATAATAATTTCAAAGCAAAACTACAAAATAAAGACATTTTCTTATAAAAAATGGGGTGGACAAAGGGGTGGACAAATTTTATTGTGTCTTATTTTCAGCATTTTGAGGTGATATAAAAATCAGACATTTTATTTAACTATGATGAATCAGAGATAAAAAAAGACATTCGTTTTGTTAATTAAATGCATATTAATGCTTACTTTTGCTATTGAAGCACCACATTTAATAAAATAGAGTAAATTAATAATGAGGCTATTTCTTTGTTCTTCTTTTCTATTTGTTTTTTCTTTTTTTATTACAGCTCAATCATCAAATGAAAAAGAAATTGTGCAACTTATTTTGGAAAGTGAGCATATGTCTGATACCACACAATTAAGATTGTTTTTTGCGCAGAAAACAAAAACTTTATCAAATTCAGATAAAAATATAGCTGACAGAGTACAGAAAGTCCGGATTGCGCAAGTAAATGCAAAAAATATTGAGCGGGTAGATGAACAAAGTGTTTACTTGCTGGATGAAGCAAATAAAGGTTATCCCAGGGATGGTAATAAAGCTTTTCAGGCTTGGTTACAGACTCAGGCCGGGTTTTACTTTTATTCGTTTAGTCACTACGACCGGGCTTTACCCTATTTTGTGCAGGCACGAAGGATTATGGATAATTTTCCGGAAGATAAAAATCACTTGCCATTAATCGGAGAAATTTACATGAAAAATGCATTTTTTGCGGGAACAATAGATAATGATGCACAAGCACTATCTTATTTGGAAATTGCGTTAAAATATACTCCGGAAACATCAAGGAACTATGGAACTATCCTGACTGCTTTTGGACTGCATTATTTTCGTCAGGGTCTGTTTGATAATGCTATGGAATATCACCAAAAATCCATGGTTTCTGCACTGAATGTAAACGATTCTATACGCTATGCGAAAGCACTTGGCGAAATTGCACAAATTAGTAGAGAAAGGAAAGAATACGCTAAAGCCATCAAATTATTAAAAGAAGATATCGAAATCTCCAAAAGACATCGTGATGAGCGTAATACAATGTTTGCACAAATTCAGCTGGGTAAATTGTATTTGCTTCAAAACGATATAATAATGGCTGAGGAAACTTTAAACGAGGCAAATGAATTTGCAACAAGTAAATCTTATTTAAAAGGCTTTGAGTACCAGATTACCGAGGTGTTGATTCAGATCGCCAGATTAAAAAATGATGACAGGAACGAACTCGGCTTATGGCGAAAACTAAAAAACTTAGAATCAATCTTAACTGAAACTGATGGTGAGATTGCTGTTAAACGAGTTAACCTGAAATCGCAGAAAGACCAATTTGATTATCAGCTGCAGCTGGAAAAGTCGAAGAGGGAACAGGAAGCACTGATGAAAATAGCATTTGGGATTATTGCAGTTTTATTGATGCTTGGATTGGTTTTATTGTATGTTGCTTTGAAACGAAAGCTGAAAATTCGTGAGTCAGAATATAAGAAAAAGGTAATTTCATTACAATTAGAGAAAGCAAATTCTGAGATGAGGCTAATGGAGACTAACAATTCTTTACTTGCTTATCAAACATATTTGTTAGAGAAGAATGAACAAATAAGCAGTTTAGAAAATGAAATCAAGATGATTGCAGGTTCCTCTTCTTTTGGTTTAGAAAAAAGTAATCGTGAACTGAAGAAACTTTTGGAATCGCATCTGATGACCGACGAAAATTGGTTAACTTTTAAAAATACTTTTATCCGAGAAGATTATAAAACTTATAGAAATATTCTCGACAACTTCCCGGGTATAACGGAATCGGCTCTCCGTATTGAGCTGCTTCAAACTTTAGGCCTTAATAATGCGGAAACGGCAAGAGTGTTAGGTATAACGGTAGATGCTGTGAAGAAGTCCAAGCAGAGGCTTCGTAAAAAGAGTGAAGTATATTAAGACTCTTTGTTTTTTACGGTAAAGTAACTTTCAATTTAGAGGTGCGGCATTCTTTGAAATTTAGAAGGTGTAATTCCAAATTCCTTTTTAAACGTTTTTGAAAAATAGGCAAAATCATTGAATCCACAATCCATGGCGATTTCACCAATGGGTTTTTGTGAAGTAGTAAGTATTTTTTTTGCCCGGTTTAGTCGTACCATCAAGACGTAATTGCTTGTGTTTAAGCCTGATATGGACTTTATTTTTCGATTTAACTGAGACGGACTCACGCACATTTCTGAAGCTAATCCCTGCGGGAAGAAATCGATATTCTTCATCTCCCGATAGATAATGTCGGTAACTTTTTGTAAGAATTCGAAATTTGTGTCATTTGTTAATTCCGGCGACGTGTTTTGACTGTCTAAAACAACCTGACCGTATTTTTCTCTTAACTTTTTCCTGTTGGCTAAAAGCTGATCTATTTTTGCTTTCAGTTCTTCTTCTGCAAAAGGTTTGGTTAAGTAGGCATCAGCACCAGTTTTTATCGATTGAATTCGATCCTCGGTAGATGATTTTGCAGTTAAGACAATGATGGGAATATGACTTGTCATAACAGAGCTTTTTAGATGAGCGCAAACTTTGTTACCGTCTACCAGAGGCATCATTAAATCGGAAATAACTAGATCAGGTACTTTTTCGTCAGCAAACTCTATAGCTTGTTTGCCATCATATGCCACAACTATGTTATAATCATCACGAAGGATTGTTGTCAGATAATAGATCATATCTCGATTATCTTCTGCAACTAAGATTAAAGGCTTCTTAGAGTCCTCCTTTTCATCTCCTAATGCCAATTCATTCCCTTCAAAGTGATAGGGCGTATGCGGCATTTTCTCTAAAGATAAATGTGGTGCATCTGTTACCCGACGATTGTTTGTAATAGGGATTTCTACTGTAAAGACTGTTTCTTTAAAGGGCACGCTGCGAACGTATATTTTTCCGCCTAAGTCCTCTATCACTTGTTTTGTGAAAGGAAGTCCAATTCCTGTGCCCAATTGTGCACGCTTGTCAGAATCTCCCTGATAAAAAGTCTTGAAGATATGTGGGAGATCTTTTGCTACTATTCCTTCACCGTTATCTACAACCTCAATAATACATTTTTTTTGGTTCACATCTTCTCTGACCATAAGAAGTATCTTATTACCTTCTTTACAATGCTTAATGGAGTTTGTAAGTAAATTATTGACAATTACCCTGATTTGCTCTCTTGAATAATCCATTACAATTTCATCGGTACTGCTGTGGAAGAGATACGTAATTTTTTTTGTTTCAACAAATTCAATGTAACAGCCGTGAAGATATCTTAAGTAGTTTACTATGTTATCGTTCACCCAGTGAATATTACTGTCTGCCTGAATTTTAGAAACAGTAAGTATCTCGTTTACAAGAAACAATAGGTTTTCGGATTGTCTCTCAATTATATCTAAATCTATCAGATTATGTGACGATTTGCCCTCGTTGATCGTTTTTTTTAGTTTCTCGGCTAATCCAATGATGATGCTTATGGGTGTCTTAAACTCGTGGGTAATATTCGTATAAAACTCAGATTTCAGTCTCACTATCTCTACCAACGATTTATCCTTTTGTTTTTTCATCGAAGAATAACGATTGTGTATCAGAAAAATGATAATCAGCAATATGATTATCATAATAGAAGCCAGAATGATAATTCTTTGTTGATTGGTTTTAGCATCAAGCACTGTTTGCAATCCCGTGAGCTGGTCACTACTCTTGGTTTTCTCATAATCCACATGAGCATTAAACAATGTGGCTTGAGTTTCATTTCTACTGATTAGATTGTCAAAATTATGAGATATAACGTGATATTGCTGGGCAAGTGTCGGCTTATTTTGTAAATTGTACAAATCTGATAAATTCTCATAAGCATTTTTTAAGTAAAACGGGAGATCTAACTGTTTGGCAATTTCCAATCCTTCAGTAAGATATTTCTCAGATTCAGTATATTGTGATAACTTTTTGTACGTATTACCTATGGTAAAACATACTTCCATCCAATTTAAT
>ENA-UOOM01003738-UOOM01003738.1-fermentation-metagenome-genome-assembly--contig:-NODE-3738-length-10683-cov-4.807584_pt1 | contig 10683 bp, 11 predicted proteins | sample MGYA00245781_ERZ724031 | MGnify/ENA primary metagenome ERZ724031 (study PRJEB28704, sample SAMN03018317) | fermentation metagenome | biome: anthropogenic terrestrial biome; feature: soil; material... | reverse complement strand
GCCTGTTCAACACGATGAGCCGCGAAAGCATTTTGAAGGGGTACGGCACGAGCCGCATCAACGGCTATAAGATTATCGAGGAAACCCTAAACCTCCGTGATGTCCGCATTTTTGATTATGTGGAGGACGACGAGGGGCGCAAAAAGCCCGTTCTAAACCGCAAGGAGACCGCCATCGCCCAGGGCAAGCAGGAGCTTATCAAAGCCGCGTTTGCCGACTGGATATGGAAAGACCCTGAAAGACGGCAACGGCTCTGTAAGCTCTACAACGAAAAGTTCAACTCAAACCGTGCGCGGGAGTACGACGGCAGCTTTCTGAATCTTGTCGGAATCAACCCGGAAATCACCCTGCGCACCCATCAGATAAACGCCGTAGCGCGTGGACTGCTGGGCGGCAACGAGCTGCTTGCCCATGTCGTCGGGGCTGGGAAAACCTACACGATGACCGCTATCGCACAGGAGAGCAAGCGGCTGGGCTTATGTCAAAAGAGCCTGTTTGTCGTACCCAACCATTTGACGGAGCAATGGGCGTCGGAATATATGCAACTGTACCCCAGCGCGAATATCCTGGTTGCGTCCAAAAAGGACTTTGAAACAAAGAACCGCAAGAAGTTCTGTGCGCGTATCGCCACCGGCGATTATGACGCAATCATCATCGGTCACAGCCAGTTCGAGAAAATCCCCATGAGCATCGAGCGCCAGCGCGCCATTTTAGAGCAGCAGCTTGAGGAAATCGTGAACGGTATATCCGAGCTGAAACACAACCGGGGCGACAATTTCAGCGTCAAGCAGCTTGAAAAGACCAAGAAAACGGTGAAGCTGAAGCTCGAAAAGCTCAACGACCAAAGCCGCAAGGACGATATTGTGACCTTTGAGGAGCTGGGCGTTGACCGCCTGTTCATTGACGAAGCGCACTACTACAAGAACCTCGCCGCATTTACAAAAATGCGAAATGTAGGCGGTATCAGCCAGACGGAAGCGCAGAAATCCAGCGACCTGTATATGAAATGCCGCTACCTTGATGAACTCACAGGTGGGCGCGGTATCGTATTTGCCACAGGCACACCCATCAGCAATTCGATGGTTGAAATGTATACCATGCAAAAGTATCTGCAATACGACACGCTGCGAAGAAACGGTTTGCTTCACTTCGATTCATGGGCGAGTACCTTCGGGGAAACGGTCACGGCCATTGAGCTTGCACCGGAGGGTACGGGCTACCGGGCAAAGACGCGATTTGCCAAGTTCTACAACCTGCCTGAGCTGATGATGATGTTCCGCGAAGTGGCGGATATTCAGACGGCGGATATGTTACAGCTTCCCGTCCCGAAGGCCAACTACCACAACATCGCGCTAAAACCCTCCGAACAGCAGAAGGAGATGGTAGCGTCCCTTGCCGAGCGTGCAGAGCGCGTCCGCAACAAGATGGTGGATGCAAGCGTAGATAATATGCTGCTCATCACCAACGACGGGCGAAAGCTGGCGCTTGACCAACGGCTCATGAACGAGCTGCTGCCCGACAGCGACACAGGAAAAGCAGTCGCCTGCGCCGAGAATGTCTATGAAATATGGGAGCGCACAAAGGAGGCGCGTTCCACGCAGATGGTGTTCTGCGACTTATCGACACCCCACGGCGATGGGAAGTTCAATGTCTACGACGATATTCGGGATAAGCTCATCGCCAAAGGCGTTCCCGCAGAGGAAATCGCATATATCCACTCCGCAAATACCGAGGTGCAGAAAAAGGAGCTGTTCGGCAAGGTCAGAAGCGGACAAATCCGCATACTGCTCGGCTCCACGCAAAAGATGGGTTCAGGCACCAATGTGCAGAAAAAACTTGTTGCGCTTACGCATATCGACTGTCCGTGGCGACCTTCGGACTTGCAGCAGCGCGAGGGGCGCATCATTCGTCAGGGCAACGAAAACCCGGAGGTGGACATCTATTCCTATGTCACAGAAAACACCTTCGACGCCTATTTGTATCAGCTCGTGGAATCCAAACAGAAGTTCATCGGGCAGATTATGACCTCAAAAAGCCCGGTACGCTCTGCGGAGGACATCGACGAAACGGCTCTTTCCTATGCCGAAATCAAGGCGCTTGCCACAGGCAATCCGTATATCAAGGAAAAGATGGACTTGGATGTTGCGGTGGCGCGGTTGAAGCTGCTGAAAGCCAACCACCTCAGTCAGAAATATTCGTTGGAGGATCAGATCATCAAGAGCTTTCCACAGCAGATACGCTCCTATGAGGAACGCATGAACGGGCTGAATAAGGATATGGCGCACCTTGCAGAGCAAACGCACCCCAACAAAGACGGCTTCTCCCCGATGACCATTCGGGGCGTGACCTATGCGGAAAAGAAGGAAGCCGGTGCTGCGCTCCTTGCAGCCTGCAAAGCTATGACAAACCCCGACGCCATCCCTTTGGGAGAGTATCGGGGCTTTTCTATGGAGCTGTCCTTTGACAGCTTTAGTCGGGAGTTCAAGATAACGCTGAAAAACGAGCTGCGACATTCTGTTTCGCTCGGCACGGACATCTTCGGCAACATCCAGCGTTTGGATAACCAGCTCGAAAGCTTCCCGGCTAAGCTCACAGCCTGCGCGGAGCAACTGGAGAACACCAAAACCCAGCTTGTCAACGCAAAGGTTGAGGTTGAAAAACCGTTTCCCCATGAGGAAGAACTGAAAACCAAAACCGCACGGCTGGATGAACTCAATATCCTGCTCAATATGGATAAGCGGGAAAACGAGCTTGTGGACGGTGAGCCGGACGAGGGCGAGCTGACCGGGCGAAGCGTAAAAGACCGTGAACGGTAAAACCAGGACGGCATCTTCGGGTGCTGCCCTTACATAGCTGATACGCTTTATGGAGCTGTCGGCTATTTCTATTTCAAAGGAGATGATGCAGATGACCAATGAAGAACTGAACACCCGGCTTTACGAGAAGATGTTTGAGGAACAGGGAACCTATCGCGGATGGCTCCTGTCGCAGCCGCCCGAAGAAATCCTCAATCACACTTATGAGTACACCATGCGCGAGGATATTCTGATCTCGATGGAGTGTGACGACCTCTCGGACAAGCAATGCAGGGCGCTCCTCAAATCCCCCTGTCCCCTCGGCGATGTGTACAAGGAATGGGAGAAGCGAGAGACCGGTCACATGGACGACATCCGGGACACGCTTGAGAGCCGCGCCAATGCAGTTATCAGACAGGACTTTCTCAAATCACAGGCGGAAAGGTAGGTGCGTGCCAATGGGCTATGTTCTCCCGGAGGACATCGAACAGGCAAAGCAGATGGATTTGCTGACCTACCTTCAAAACTATGAGCCGCAGGAGCTTGTGCGTGTGTCCGGCAACACCTTTTGTACCCGTGAGCATGATTCCCTCAAAATCAGCAACGGGAAATGGCATTGGTTCTCCCGTGAAGTCGGCGGTAAAACGGCGCTGGATTATCTCATCAAGGTCAAAGGTTACGGCTTTGTGGAGGCGGTGGAAACCATACTGGGACGGGCGGCAGTAAAGCCGCCTGTTTTTTATCGGCAGAAGGTTACTAAGGTGCGGGAGCTGCTTATGCCGCCGCTCAACGACAATACAAACACCGTGGAACGGTATCTGAAAGGACGCGGCATCCATCCCGTCATCATCGACTACTGCCTGAAAAACAAGCTGCTCTTTGAGTCAAGGGATTACCACAACGCCGTTTTCATGGGCTACGACCCCGCAGGAAAAGCGCGGTACGGATGTGTTCGCGACACAGTCGGCATATACAAGGGCGACCTGTCCGGCAGCGACAAGCACTACTCCTTCTCCATCCCCGGCAAAAGCGATACCGTGCATCTCTTTGAGTCGGCAATCGACCTGATGAGCTTCGCAACGCTGGAGCTGTTTGAAGGGCGCGACTGGCACAAAGACCATCTGCTGTCCCTTGCAGGCGTGTATAAGACAAAGAGAAAGGATGTTGTGCCGATTGCGCTGGAACGGTATTTGAAGGATTACCCGCAAATCACGACCCTGCGGCTGCACCTCGACAATGACGAGATCGGGCGCGGCGCGGTGTCGGGTATTGTCGCCGGACTGGACGGGCAGTATCAGGTATTCGACGAGCCGCCGAGGTGCGGTAAGGATGTAAACGACCAGCTCAGAATATGAGTTGGAATCAGCGGAAAGGAGGACTATTCCCGATGATGGATATACGAATCTATCAAATCAACAGCGACCGCGACAAGAACCGTGTATCATTTATGGAGTATGAGGCTCTGCCGAAGTTTCAAGGCGCACAGGAACCGAACCCCGAAATCTACGACAGGATTTACGAAGGCTCGGTGGACTGCTCCACTCTGGAAGGCGTCTATGAAAAGTTCAATCTCGACCATCCCGCAGAGTTTCGCGGCCATTCTCTTTCTGTGTCGGACATTGTGGAGGTTGTAAAAGCCGAGAGCGTTAAACCGGGCTTCTATTTCTGCGACAGCTTCGGCTTTAAGAAAATCCCTTTTGAGCCGGTAAAGACACAGGAGACCTCCAAGACAATCAAGGTGGTGTTGCTGGAACCGGGCAAGCTCGCCAGAGTTGCCGATATTGATTCCTCTCTGCGCGGGATGCAGCGTGTAGTCGGCGGCGATATTGAGGGCTATTACCCCTTTGAGGAGCAGGTCTGTATCGTCTGCAACGATGAAGGAAAAATCAACGGACTTCCGCTGAACCGCGCCATACGCGAGGAAGATACAGTGACCGAAATGACTTACGGCGAGTTGACAGACGCATTTGAAGCTGCCGAGCGCGACGGCACGGGCAGGCACATGACCGGCTATATCGTATTCACTAAGGACAGCTTTGATAAACCTTATCCCGAAGAAGCCCGCACCTATGTGGTCAGCAGCAACAACAAGGCGTTTCAGCCCAACATGGGCGGCTACTCCATCTACGCTTCCTGCTTGGACGGCTCCGACCCGATGGTACGGCTGGAGGCATATATGGCGGCGGAGCATGGCGGCAAGGATGGTTGGAAGGTAGAACGCTGCTATACCAAGGAGCCGGGAAAAGAGATCATTGAGATTATTGCCGGAACCTGCTTCATCTGCGACTGTCGCGGAGAGAGCTTCGGAAGCCTATCCGACGAGCAGCTCAAACGGTATTCAAAGCAGTTCAAGTATCCCGAACAGTTCATCAGGATAAACGGCGAGATATGCGCCGTTCCGTTCAAGCCCAACGAAAAAAGCCATGAGAGATAAGGAGAAATAACACGATGAAAAACTACGAAGTAACCCTGATGGCGACCTCATATAAGACGGTAACGCTTCCCGCCGAATCCGAAAAGGACGCAGAAAAGCTCGCCGGGTATCTCTATTTCAGCACGGATATGCTCGACTTTGACAATGACGATATTGATGAGGTCGCTATCGAAGCAAACGAGACCGAGGATGCAAACGAGCATCTTTGTGAACTCATTTCCGACCTTCAAACCGCAATCCACGAAGCGCGGCTCTCCGTCGATGATGTTCAAAGGGCGCTCGATGAGGTACTGGAATATGCGCGGGAGAAACAGGTGGCATTGTCTTAACAAGCAACGAATTGGGATATCCCAATTCCGCTTGTCAAGGGCTTTGCGCCCCTGAAACCCCGCCGAGAAAGGATAATGTTTATGTATGAATGCCTGTTCTTCTTTATCGGTCTGCTGATTGGCGGCGTCATCGGCGTTGTCGCCATGTGCCTGTTTCAAATCAACCGACCGCGCGGAAAGGATGATGAATTTGAGAAAACGAAACTGTAATATGCTGCTTCGGTTTACGAAGAACGAAATGGACGCTCTCACCAAGAAAGCGCGGAAAACGAATCTCTCCCGCGAGGGGTATTGCCGCGCAGTTCTCAACGGCTCCGAGGTCAAGGAAGCTCCACCCGCCGATGTTCCCGCGCTGATTCAAGAGGTGCGCCGAGTGGGATACAACATCGACCAGATTCTGAAACTCGCCAATGCCAAAGGACTACTGGATGTGCCGAGACTTCGCAAGGCTCTGGACGATAATCGCGCCGTCGAAAAAATGATTATGGGCGTCTACACCACGCCAGATAGCTGATGGCGGTCACTTCCATCTGGCCTATAAAGGGGCGCGTGGATAAGGTCATCAACTATGCGCGCAACCCTGAAAAGACCACCGAAAGCGGATATGGCGACCAGTCCGCGCTCCACGCAATCGACGGCGTTGTGGAGTATGCGGCGGACGAGATGAAAACAGAGAGCCGTGCGTATGTGACCTGTATACGATGTACAGAGGAAACAGCCGTGGAGCAGTTCATTGAAACTAAGCGGTTTTGGAAAAAGACGGACGGCAGGCTTTGTTATCACGGGTATCAGTCCTTTAAGGCGGACGAGGTCAACGCGCAGACAGCCCATACCATCGGCGTGGCATTGGCGCAGGAGTTATGGGGCGACCGCTTTGAAGTCGTCGTCGCCACCCATTGCAACACGGGGCATTATCACAACCACTTTGTCATCAATTCCGTGTCCTGTGTGGACGGGTATAAGTTCTACAATTCTCATGAGGATTACCGCCGTATGCGCGAGGTGTCCGACCGGCTTTGCCGCGAGGCACGGTTATCGGTCATTGATAATCCGAAAGGGTGCGGAAAGCATTACGCCGAGTGGCAGGCGGAGCAAAACGGCAAGCCGACGATCCCCGGCATGGTGCGCGCCGACATCGACCGCGCCATCCTTGCCAGCACCACGCAAAAGGGCTTCTGGAAGGTCATGCGCGAGATGGGCTATGAGCTGCATCTGTATAATCAAAACGGGGAACTGCGGAAACAGCCGAGCATCCGACCGCCGGGGAGGGACAACAATATCCGTCTGTCGCGTCTGCGCGAAGGGTATTCGCTGGAGGAAATCACACAACGCATTTTGCAGAATGTCCGCAAGCAAAACCCTTTTCCCGAAGCGGAGGAAAAGCCGGTCAAGAGGTACCGCCTTCATGGAGATTTCAAAAAGGCTCCGAAGATGACCGGGCTTCGCGCGCTGTACTTCCGTTACTGCTACGAGCTTCATATCATCGTAAAGCGTCCGGCATCCGTCAAGCGGGTGCCTTTTTCTTTGCGCGAGGATGTGATACGGCTTGACAGGTATATTGCGGAAGCCCGCTTTCTCGGCAAGGAGAAAATCGGCACAATCGGTCAGCTAACCGATTACCGCACAAACGCGCAGGAGAAAATCGCCGTGCTTATCCAAAAGCGGAGCGACCTTCGCAACCAACTGAAACGGACGCTCAGACAGGGCGACGAGAAAGCAGCGACAGCTATCAAGGCGGAGATTGCGGCGGTGTCCGCAGAGCTGAAAGGACTGAGAAAAGAGGTGTCGCTATGTGACGGTATCGAGCAGCGTTCCGGGCAGGTAAAGACCAACCTGGGATTGCTGAAACAGGAAAAAGAAATCGAGCGAAAGGAGAAAACGACAGATGAACACATCAGGCGAAGCGGCGGATCAGGTCGTGCGTATGACCCTAAACGGCGTTGAGGTCGCCGCCAAGTTATCGGGCGCGGCTGCAAAACAGGTTGCGGTTATGCTCTATGCCATCCTGAAAGACCAAAAGCGCACCAAGGGCAAAATGCGCCTTTCTAATATGCTGCGCTCCGGCAAGGAGATGAAGGTCTTTGCGGTAAAGGATACCGACCTTCAGAAGTTCTGCACCGAAGCGAAGAAGTACGGCGTTCTGTACTGCGTGCTGCGCGATAAGGACGCAAGCGACGGATTGACCGACATCATGGTACGCGCAGAGGACGCCAGTAAAATCAACCGCATTTTTGAACGCTTCAAGCTGGCGACGGTCGATATGGCGGCGGTGAAAACCGAAATCGAGCAGACCAAGGCAAAGGGCGCGGACATTCCCACCCCGGAGAGAAATATGCCGGGTAAGGATAAGGATGAGCAGTTCCTTGACGAGCTGATGGCTCCCGCCCCTAACCCAAACAAGGAGGTGCCGCATACGGAAAACCCCACAGAAGGCCGGAATGCGAAGTCCCGTCAGTCCGAGCCTACCTCAAAGCCCAAAGAGAAAGCCGCAAGGGGTACTTCTGATACGCAGGATCGTCCCTCTGTCCTTCAGGAATTGAGGGACATCAGCGCACAGCAGAAAAAGAAGGCGGAGGTCTCGCGGGAAGAACCTGCCAAGGATAAGCCCAGGCAGCAGAAGCCCGCACAGCACAAGGAACCGAAAAAGAAACCCAAAAACAAATCTACAAAGGAGAGGTAACAGATGAACAATTTTGACGATCTTTTTGCGGCAAAACCCGCAGAGAACAATTCCAACAAGGACTTCACCTCTTTTGATAAAGAGGAATGGGCGGCGCGAAAGCAGCAGGAGCGCGCCGACGCCTATGCGCTCATTGACGAGACCGCCGAGCAGATGAGCGGAAACGGCGAGCTGTTTCAAGCCTATCTGGATGTGCAGAGCCGCTTTGACCGCTATTCGGTGGGGAACGCTCTGCTCATCACGGCGCAGATGCCCGAAGCGACCCGCCTCGCCGATTTCAAGACATGGAAGGACAATGACCTATATATCAAGAAAGGCGAGAGCGGCATTACCATTCTGGAACCGGGCGACGAGTACACCCGCGAGGACGGTTCGGTGGGCGTATCCTACAATGCCAAAAAGGTGTTTGACAGCACCCAGACGAACTCGCGCCAGAGAGCGACGCCTGCCGTTTCCCATGACGAGCGGCTGCTGATTAAGGCGCTTATCAACAACGCGCCCTGCAAGATTTCCATCAGTACGGATGTGCCGGACAATGTGGGCGCGGTGTATAAGTCGGAGGAAAAGGTCATCCTTGTCCGTCAGGGCATGGGAGCCGCCGACATCTTCCGCTCTCTATCTCAGGAGCTGGCACACGCCCATATGGATAACGGCGCGTATAACCGCGCCGACTGTGCTTTCCCTGCCTATTGCGTGTCATATATGCTCTGCAAGCGCAACGGCGTAGCGGTTGACAACTTCCGTTTTGACCGTCTGCCGGAATCGTTCGGTTCAATGGACGCACAGGAGCTGCGCGGCAAGCTGTCCGAAATCCGCGATGTGGTAAACGATATTTCCGCAGATATGGCGCGTGTGCTGGAGCTGCAAAGGTCAAATAAAAGCCGCGACGACGGTGCGAGATAAGGAGGGTAATTCATGAGCGAGGAAAAACGAGTGATTGAAGTGGACAGCTTCGACCATCGGCTGATGGTGAACGGCCTGACCGATTTCCGCAATGACCTTATCAAAGAGGATAAGCCCACGGAGGATGTGGACGAACTCATCCTGAAGGTCATAGACGCCCCGACAAAAAAGGAAAAGCGAAAGGCAGACCGTGAGGGAAGATAAACTTTCCAAGACCAACCTTATCCTGTATGCCTGCGGTATCATCCCCGTTGTGTGGCTGGCGCTGCTCATCGCACCGGCCTTCGGCGGTGGCTTGCCCGGTCTCATTGAGAATCTCGGAACGGTGTTTAACGACCCGTTTCATATAGAGTGGTGTGAGGACAGCCTGAAAACTGTCCTCATTTTCATTCTTGCCTACGGAATGGGAATCGGGATATACCTGTCTACCGCACGCAATTACAGGCGGCGCGTGGAACACGGCTCGGCAAAATGGGGCGCGCCGGGTACGGTCAACAAGAAATACGCCGATAAAAGGGTTTCACAGAACAAAATCCTCACGCAGAATGTAGCCATCGGTTTGGACGGCAGAAAGCATCGGCGCAATCTAAACGTATTGTGCTGCGGCGGGTCTGGGTCAGGTAAAACACGCTTCTTTGCCAAGCCGAACGCCATGAACGCCAACACGAGCTTTGTGTGCTTAGACCCCAAAGGGGAAAACCTCCGGGACACAGGGTATCTACTTGAATCCAAGGGCTACACCATCAAGGTCATCGACCTTATCAACATGGAGCGTTCTCATTGCTATAACCCGTTTGTGTATCTGCGCGACGATAACGACATCCAGAGGTTGGTGACGAATTTGTTCAAGAATACCACGCCGAAAGGCTCTCAAAGCCAAGACCCGTTTTGGGATCAGGCGGCAACGATGCTGCTGCTGGCGTTGGTGTTCTACCTCCATTATGAGGCTCCCGAAGATGAGCAAAACTTTCCCATGGTTATGGAGATGATACGCGCCGGTGAGGTGCGGGAGGACAACGACGACTTCCAGTCGCCGCTGGACGAGCTGTTTGAACGGCTGGAGATGCGAAACCCGGAGCATATTGCTTTGAAGTATTACAGAGCATACCACTCCGGCAGCGGCAAAACGCTGAAATCCATTCAGATTACCCTTGTCTCCCGTCTGGAGAAGTTCAACTTGACCTCCCTTGCAAGTATCACGCAGACCGACGAGATGGAGCTTTGGAGTATCGGCGAGAAAAAGACCGCCGTATTCGCCGTTATCCCGGACAACGATTCGAGCTTTAACTTCATAATCGGTATGCTGTACACGCAGCTATTCCAACAGCTTTACTATCAGGCTGACATTATCCACGGCGGCAGACTGCCCGTCCATGTGCATTTCATCATGGACGAGTTTGCGAATGGTGCGACACGTTCCCAACTGAAAAGGTTGGGCGTGAAGCCTAAAAATATTATGAAGATTGAAAGGAGCTTCGAGCACGCTATGGTTTCATAGAACTGATATTTCAACAGGTGGAATGACGGGGAATTCAAAAGTTC
>ENA-UOOM01003735-UOOM01003735.1-fermentation-metagenome-genome-assembly--contig:-NODE-3735-length-10690-cov-15.356747_pt1 | contig 10690 bp, 11 predicted proteins | sample MGYA00245781_ERZ724031 | MGnify/ENA primary metagenome ERZ724031 (study PRJEB28704, sample SAMN03018317) | fermentation metagenome | biome: anthropogenic terrestrial biome; feature: soil... | reverse complement strand
GGCAAATATCCACCGATGAAATTCTGGGGAACATCTTTAGCAAGTTCTGTATCGGTAAATAAATATCTGATTATCAGCATCATAAATAATTAACAATGATTACAACCCGCTAATATTTAGCGGGTTTGTTGTTTTAAAAAATATTGTTACTACTTATATATGTGGTATGTTATATCTATATTTGTACCGAATTTGTACCGCGTTTTGAAAAAATGACAATTAACATCTGTTGAATGCCTATGTGGTGTATAATTGGAACAGTATGAAACTTGGTGGTTTTTGGTAGAACTAAGTGGAACAGAAAAAAGTAGAAATTATGGCTAACAAAATGGAGATAATAAATATCTGTGAGTGGTGTGATAAAACTTTTGTTGCAAAGAAATTAACCACACGATATTGCTCGCACAGTTGCAATTCCAAAGCCTATAAATCGGCAAAAAGAGAAGAAGCCCTTCTGGCTGCAAAAAGCGAAAAAACCGGCAAGATCTTTAAAAATGTTGGTTTGAGTATGAAAAGACTTAAGGAAATTGAAGCCTTGAGCGATGCCTACGAAAAAATCAAAGACAAGGAGTTTTTATCGGTCAGCGAAACGGCAATTTTGTTGAGTGTGGGACGTACTACGATTTATCGCTACCTGAAAAACAATACTTTGAAAGCCGTGCAAACCGCAGGAAAAACTTTCATCCGTCGCTCGGATATTGATGCAATGTTTGATAATTCGCAGGCATACGTTGCTCGCCCATCGAAGGAGAGAAAGCCAGTCACCGAATTTTACACCTTGTCCGAAATCAAGGAAAAATTCAACGTCAAAGAGACCTGGATTTATAAAGTGGTGCGGGAGAAGAAAATTCCGAAAACCTTGATAAACGGGAAATCAATTTTCAGCAAAAAACACATCGACAAGTATTTTCAGAAAGGAAATTCCGAATTTGAAAACATCAAAGATTGGTACAGCGTAAAGGATTTGCAGGAAAAATACAGTCTCAGTCTGCCTGCAATTTATTCGTTTGTGTCTGAAAACTCTATTCCCAAGAAAAAAGAGGGCAGGAATGTGTTTTACTCTCAAAAGCATTTCGATTTGGCAAAAGGATACGCCGTTCCTGAGTTTTATTCGACTGATGAGGCTATGCAAAAATTCAATTTGACAAGAGATTCACTCTATTATCATTTGAAACAGCACAATATTCCGAAGATAAAAGAAGGGCGACACATAAAAATATCAAAACCCGAATTAGATAAATTATTTGAAAACTTAATAATCTGATAAATCATGGCTAGAATTCCTAAAGTAACCTTGCGAAAACGAGCGGTAGTAGATGCTAAAGAAAGTCTGTATCTGGACTTTTATCCGCCCGTTCGCGACCCATTTTCGATGCGGATGACACGTCGGGAAGCATTGGGCATTTATATTTATGCAAAACCAAAAAATGAAACGGAACGTGAATTCAATCAAGATATGTTGATGAAAGCAGAAGTTATTCGTGGATTAAGAACGCAATCGCTTATCAATGAGGAGTACGATTTTTTGGATAAAAGTAAAAAGCAAGCCGATTTTCTGGCTTATTTCAAAGAAGTTGCCCAAAAGAAAGACCAAAAGTGGATGAAAGTCTATCTCCACTTCAGTAGTTTCGTGAAAGGAAAATGTACTTTTGGTGAGGTGAATGTGGATTTGTGCAACAAATTTCGGGATTACTTACTAGATGCTAATCAGCTTAAACGTACAAAATTGAAAATTTCCCAAAATTCAGCTGCGGGATATTATTCTACTTTCAGAGCATTGTTGAAGATTGCACACAAGGATAGAATGTTTCGTGAAAATATAAATGACCATCTTGAAAGCATCGACCTTACGGATGTGAAAAAAGAGTATCTCACGCTGGATGAGCTGAAAAATTTGGCAAAAACGCCTTGCGACATTCCCGTTCTGAAATCGGCATCTTTGTTTTCGTGCCTCACCGGACTACGGATAAGCGATATTCTCAACCTGCATTGGCAGGATATTCTTCCGGCGTCCGAGGGCGGTTACTGTATGCGGATACGCACCGAAAAGACTGAAACTGAAACCACGCTGCCGATTTGCGACGAAGCATTGGAACTTTGTGGTGAGCGACACGATAGAAAAGTTTTTGAGGGTTTGCGCCGGGCGATGATTTACCAACTGCTGAGAAAGTGGGTGGTAAACGCAGGAATTACCAAGCATATCACTTATCATTGCTTCCGGCACACTTTCGCAACCCTGCAAATTGCTCTGGGTACGGATATTTACACCGTGAGTAAAATGCTGACGCATAAAAACGTCTCAACCACACAGATTTACGCCGATTTGGTGAATGAAAAGAAAAGGGCGTCTGCCAATAAAATCAGCTTGAAATAAACCCTATGAAGTCGAAGTATTTTGAACATATCGTGGTTTACTTGTCGGTGTTGGTGGCCTGCGTGCTGATTGGCGCATTTGCAAGGTTGATTGTAATCAGCTTAGGAACAGATACGTTCACAGCAAATATCGTGTTCTGGGTTAGTACGGCTTTTTGCCTTATTATTTACGCCGTTCTTGCAATTCTGATGGAAGGGCTGTTTGACAGAATGTTCAGAAAGTTATTTCCAAAAAAGGACACTTCACTTTCTGCTGAAATCAAGCCGGTTTCGGTAGAAAATTTAATTGAAATAAAAGCCGAACAGGAACGAATTGCCGAAGAAAAGAGACGTGCGAAACGAGATTTTGCCGTGCAATACACCCAAAAAGAATTCTCACCCTACCTTTCAAGCGATGATCTAACACTGCTTTCCCGATATGTGGAAATGTATGCACTCCAGCTCTCGCTCAGCGACATTAAGCCTATCCGGGTGAAAACTTTAACTTCCTTAGATTTATTCCACTTCGGCTGGAATATCTGGAAATATCTAAATGTAAGCAAACAGGACGATATTGCCCTGTTCCTTAAAAAAGTCTTTGCCCACAACCTAAATGAAATTGAACCCGAGAGCATCAAAAGCCACTTGAAAGATGACCCGAAGAAGGGGCGGATTTTGGTGTGGGAGAGGGGGTAGGAGTGATTTTAGAGCTAACAGATGGCGGCTTGCTGTAGGTTACGGGAACATAAATGTTCTGATGGGCGATACATTTCCAGATTTCCACAAAATTTTTTAAGAGCATCACCTCGCACTACAGCAAACTGCTAGTTACCAACTGTTGTTTATTATTTTTTCTTATTTTTCACTTTCAATTTCTACAAACGACTTACAATATGCATCGCTTTCGACCAAATTTTTTAGAACGGTTTCAAAATTACGTAACTCCCTATCCTCTAATAATTGTTGTTCAGTAGATTTTCCTATATGTCCTTTGCGTAAATACATTTCAATTGCCTTATCTATGCCGCTTAATGTTGTTGGCATATCGCTTAACATAAGCATATTATTTGTTGCATCGACAGCAACAAACAAAGGATAAGGTCGCCCTGAGGTAGGAATGTCAATCAATTCAAAACTTTTTTCTTTATAAAATGTGTTGGCTCGCTTTTTTATGTCTGAATCTAAATCTTTGGGCAACACTATTTTAAACTTAACTTGTTTATGTTTTATTCCATTGATTTCAATTCCTGAATTAGAAGAAGATAGATGTTCACAAATTGGCTGTACGAAATTATTAAAATATCCAATTGCTAAAACAGTAGAAGGAAGCATACCTAAAACGCCTAAATGAATTTTTGCTTCTATCTGTTTTTTTAATTTTTCCAAACTTTCAAGTAATGAATCTTTATCCAACGTAGATTTACCTTTGTTAAATATTCGATTTTGTTTTTTGCATTTAAATCTTACCAATGTATTACCAAATAAATCACTTGGTAATTTAACATTTTCATCATGAATAATAAAAGCATTGTCTTTTCCTAATCTGCCTAAAAATAATCCAAATTCAAAAACAACATTATCGCGTGGAGTATCAAAAACCTGTTGTCGTGATTTCGTGTAATCGTCTTTCGTAAATATCATAAAGCCAAAATCGAAAAGACTTGCCTCTTTCATAAGAGTATCTAAAAAATTTTCATTGTATTTGAAAATATCATCAGTCCATAAATAACATTCATAATCTTTTTCAAAGAATGCCTTAACTTCCTTTGCAATGTATAACCCTTCACTTGAAGAACCTATAAATATTCTTGATTTCATAATTAACGGTTGTATAAATCGACAAATACTGTTGTAATTTCTGCCATTAACTTTTTAAGGTTAGATAATTTATTTTCATTATTCCTGAAAATGTATTCTTTACCATCAACAGAAACAATTCTGTCTGAATGAGTTTTGTTTTTACAAATACTATCCAATTGCAAATAAATGGTATAAACCAATTCATAATATGATTTGCTTATATATTTTGAAGTATCTATATCGTAACAAATTGCGTTTATATCAAAACTGCTTAAATCAATATTTTGATTTGAATCTGCTTTTATGTTTTTCAAAAAGCGAATCATCTTTTTCAGCCTATCATTAGTTTCATTTCCTCGTTCGTTTATTCGTTTAATGCTTAAAAACGGATAATCTACAGGTAATCTCTCATTTTTATTTTTATCATATACTTGTACGCCTCTAAAATCCACATCTTTGTCATTAATAACCGAATTGACATTATCATACCAACTTGCCGTAACAATATCAACATCTCTTTTTAAACTCAAATTTTTTATTTTGATCGATTTGCCGTTAGAAATGTCACAGTGAATATATTTTTGCTGTAAAATATTTTCACTGTCTAACCGGATTTGCCTCAGGTCATCAGTTGGAGTTCCTAAATAGGGAGAGAAGTTTTGAACTTCCTTTTCTAATTTGTTTATGGCATTTATTGAATAATTCGATTTTTCTATATATGAGTTGAGTACGCTTTCAATTCCAACTCTGTCCCAAGAATAAAATTTATCGCAGATTGTCAAAAGGTCAATGTCGCTCGACCCTTTAATGTGCGTATTAGTCATAACAGAACCTTGATATTTGAAAGTAACGTTTGATAGAGGTCTCAAATGGTCTTTTACTCTCTCTCCTGCTTCTTTACTTTTTTGCGTGTATTCAGGTTCTACACCACGCATAGCCAACTTAATATACTTTAATATATCTGTCGAAGCATCAGAAAGGTCGCTAAATATTTTTCTTTCTAGAAGCGCCTCTTTGTCTGGATTTAGTCGGTTTTGCACATTTTGTGCAAGTTGTCTATAATCTGCCATATTTTTATTTTTTTCTTTTCACACATATTCTTGTAGGAGTTGCTCCTTACAATAGTTGCCCTACTCATAAATATCAGCAATTTTATTACGCCCATCCACCCAAACCATCCCATATCACGCAATAAAATCTATTTCCAAAGATACAATTTCCATTTTAACAGATCAATATTTTTCTTACAACTTATCAACATAAATTACAAACTAATAGAATTTTCAAGCTATCTCGTGTTTTCCCCTGTGTTTTTCTAAGTGTTATTAATCACAGCGAAATCACTCATTTCATTTGCACCGTAATCATTAAAAACAAACATTATGGATAAAAATGAAATTTCCTTCGACAACCTGCCCAAAGCCGTAGCGCACCTGCTTGGCGAAGTGGCAGAAATTAAACTTTTAGTAGAAAAGACGCAACTGTCTTCGGTCGGCTCAAAACGAGTGCCGATTGGGATTGATGATGCGTGCAAACTTATCGGGAAAGCCAAGCCCACCGTCTATGCACTCGTGCGGAAGCGGTTGATACCTTGCTACAAAAACGGCAAGAAACTCTACTTTTTTGAGGAAGAATTGCTCGCATGGATTGAAAACGGACGAAAGAAAACTGCGGAAGAAATCGCCAAGGATGCAACAGATTTTGTAAATAGTAAACGGATAGCGGTTGCCCACCTTTAAGAGTTGCACCAATGAAAGAAAAAGCAACTGACCATAACGCGGGCAAACAGTCCAAAAATGAGCACATCTAAAACTTTCTCCGGGGAGAATTCGACTTTCGGTTCAATACGGTCAAATCCAGAACGGAGTATAAAGAAAAGGCATCCAATAAGCCCTTTTCCGTACTCACCAAGTTTGACATCAACACCATCCGGCGGATATTGGACGGCAAAGGTGGAATCTTTACTTCACCCGACAATATCCGAACCATCCTCAAAAGCAATTTTGCTCCGAAAGTGGATCCGATAAAAGAGTATTTTCGGAGTCTTCCGACTTTTTCTCCAAAAGAAGAACGCTCGCCTATCCAGGAACTGTCGGAATGTGTCACGGTCAGAAACACCAACAATTGGGTTCCTTACCTAACGAAATGGCTTGTGGCAGTTGTTGCCAACGCGATGGACGATTCCGGTTGCAGAAATCACACCTGTCTGGTGCTCACCGGCGATCAGGGAGAGTTTAAATCGTCATTTTTGAATCAGCTTTGTCCCGACAGTTTGCAAAATTACCTTTTCACAGGAAAAATAGACCCGCAGAGTAAAGATGTGCAAACGCTGATGGCAGAGTATCTGCTCATCAACATTGACGACCAACTCAGAACACTGAACAAAAAAGACGAAAATGAGCTGAAAAACCTCATTACAGCACCGTTCGTAAAATACCGCCGTCCGTACGACATCTATATCGAAGAATATCCGCACATCGCAAGCTTCATGGCATCGGTAAACGGGAACGATTTTCTGACCGATCCTACCGGAAGCCGCCGTTTCCTTCCGTTCGAAGCCTTGCATATCGATATGGAAAGGATGAAAGACATCGACATGGATGAAGTTTTCGCCCAAGCCTGCCATTATTACAAAACGGGATTCCGTTACTGGTTCAACAGAGACGAAGTTACCGAACTGAACTATTCCAACAACGAGTTTCAGCTGCAAACCACGGAATACGAAATGCTGGTCAAGGGCTACGAAGAACCGTCCACCGGTGGGGACAACGGTTTTTATACGACAACGGACATCATAAAGTACCTGGAGCCTTTCAGCTCAACCAAACTCTCTCCCAAATTGATGGGCGAAGCCCTAAGAAAATGCTCTTACAAACGGGAATGCAGACGAATCAACGGCAGGCCGGTGTACGGCTACCTGCTGAAACAGGTAACACCCATCCCGTTTAACTCTTGAACTTTTTGCTTACTACCTTACTACAAGTAATAAAAATAAAGGATAAGACATTGAAAGAAAAAAAGATACGCAGTCGTAACATTCTTTTCACCGAAGTTGCGACAACCCTACGACGTTACGACAGAAAAATACAGTGTAGTATGAAGAACGGGCATTGTCGCAAGATACCGAAAAGAAGTTACAACACTTTTTTCTTTCACCGTCAGTCAGTTAAGCCGATGTAGTATGTAGTAAGACAAAAAACTCAAACTTTCAAAGTTTACAAATCACTCAACCAAAAAAACAGAAAAATGAAAACAACAGATACACCAATCAAATCCATATCCATCAAGCGATATTTAGCCGAAAAAGGCATTTATCCCGCCAAAGAATATTCCGGTTACGGAATGTACAACAGTCCGTTACGCGATGAACTCCATCCGAGCTTTAAAGTAGATCACAAAGCCAATCTGTGGTACGACTTCGGTAGTGGAGAAGGAGGAAGCATCATCGATCTGGTCATGAAAATGCAAAACTGTTCCGATAAACAAGCAATAAAACTGTTGAAAGAAAAAGCCGACTTTCCTTTAACCGTCAAGACCGCTTTTTCTCCCGAACCGGAATCGGTCGGACGGATGAAATTGATTCGTTTAGAACAATTTCTTCCGCCCCACCTCGAAAGCTACCTCAGGGAAAGAGGCATTTCCCGTGAACTGTCGGCAGAATATCTCACAGCCGTTTACTACCGGGTAAACGGCAGAGAGTATTCCGCATTGGGATTCAGAAACGACGAGGGCGGATTTGAACTGCGAAGCTCCCAATTTCAAGGATGTTATCCGCCCAAAGCGATAACAACCTTGGACTGCAACACAACAACCTGTAATCTTTTTGAAGGATTCATGGACTTTTTGAGTTACCTGACCTTGTATCCGATGAAAGAAAAAAGCCTTCCATCGGAATCAGCGGTGGTGCTTAACGGTACCGGAAACCTGAAAAAAGCCATTCCGTTTTTATCGAAACATACAAAAATTTATGCCTATCTCGATAACGACAAATCGGGGAAAGAAGCCGTTCAAAAACTTCAAAATCTGAAACTGCCCGTTACCGACTGTTCCAACATGTATGCAGGCCACAACGATTTAAACGACTTTTTACAGCAGATGATCCGGCAGAAACCCGCCCAGATTATTCCGAAAACCAGGCGGATGAAACTCTGAAAACAAACCGTAAAATTTTAGAAAGACCGTACAAAATGAGATGAAAAAACAGGTAATCTCCGCTATGATGAAAGCGATTAGTTCAGCACGAAGAAAGTAAGAAGCAAGTTTGTGTTTCGGGCTGCCCGAAACCTATTTTTTCATCCCGTTGGTCTCCATTTTCAACTAAAAACAAACATCAAAATGATACGAAATAATCCATCCAAAAAAGGCGGACGCCCGGCCAAAAGTTTAGCCGAAAAGCGTAAGTACCGCCTCTCGTTAAAACTCAACACGAACGAATATTTGCAACTCAAAAGCAAGTCGCGCACAGCCGGAAAAAACCGCTGCGATCTCATTCGGGAGTTTATCCTCACCGGAGAAATCAGGCAGCGTTTCACGAAAGAACAGACGGATGCCATGCGCCACCTGAGCAGCATGGGAAACAACCTGAACCAGCTTGTCCACAAAGCACACATTCAGGGTGTATGGCACATAGAAGTAACCGGACAAAAACTGTTGACGGATATACAGGAACTGATAAAAAACATCAAGCCATGACCGCAAAAATAGTGAAAGGAAGCAACTTCTCCGGCGCTGTCGGATATATGATGAGCAAGGAAGAAAAGGCTGAAGTACTGAAAGCCGAAGGAGTACTGATGGAACCGAAGGAACTCACCGTAAAAGGTTTTGAGTTACAGGCGTCCATGCACCCGACTATAAAGAAACCTGTCTTGCATATCTCCCTGAATTTTCCCGAGCAGGACAAAAGCAAATTGACCAACGAAAAGATGGTGGAGATTGCCGAAGCCTATATGCAGAAGATGGATATAAAAAACACCCAATACCTGATCGTCAGGCATCATGACACGAAACATCCGCACATTCATCTATGCATCAACCGCATCATTAACGACGGGAAACTGATTTCGGATAAAAACGAAAAATACCGGAGCACCGGAATATGCCGGGAACTGACCGAAAAGCACGGGTTATACCTGGCACCCAGAAAAGAGAATGTGAACAGGGAAAAGTTGATCGGTTACGACAAAACCAAGTACGAGATTTACAATGCCCTGAAGCGAACCATTCCCAAAAGTAAAACGTGGAAAGAATTGGAGAAACAGTTAAAAAAAGACGGTATTACCTTTCGGTTCAAGATGAGCGGAATCACCAATAAGATCCAGGGGATCATTTTCGAGAAGGACGGTATCAACATCAACGGTTCCAAAGTGGACAGGGAGTGCAGTTATTCGAAAATAGACCGGGAAATCAAAGACAATGCACTTCAAGTGTTGCAGGCATCCGAAAGACAGTTGGACAACATGCTGAATAACCAGCTGTCGTTAACGGACGAAGCGATCGGTAATGTGGAATCGTTACTCTCATTTCTGGCAAGCACGTTCGCATCCTTTTTCGAGCCAAGCGGCCCGCATTACGATGCTACCCTTGCGGATTACATCAAAAGGATGAGAGCTAAAAAGTTTGCCCGAATGAACAGGGTTAGGGTAAGCAGGGTACGTTTATAAATCAATAATTCAATAATAAAATAACAAAATAATTAAATATAAAACAATTTACAACTATGACTACAGCAACCAACGAAAACATCCTGATGATGTTTGAAGAAATCAACCAAAAACTGGACGACAATGCCAGGCAACTTGAGAGAATAGGGCAAAAAGAGCCTGAAGAGAACGATGATAACGACTTCTCAGAATTCACAACCGTGTTTGACAACTTTCAGCACAACCAATCGGAAAAACTGGCAGTAATAGAATCGCTTATCCGGAAGGAAAAAAGGAAAATCGAATTTACTCCCACATCCACATTCGGGATGGCTTCTTTCTTTTCATTGTCGGCAATTACACTAGCGTTAGCCATTTGGGTCAATTCGCTGAAAGACCAAATAAGCACACTTTCCGATAACGATTTGAAATACCGCTATATCCAAATGACGGGAAACGCCACAGCCGATGATCTTGCCACCATGGATACTCTTTTCTATTTCAACCGGAACAGCCGGAAAATCAGAGAACTTCGCAAACAGGTGGAGGTTTTTGAAGAAAATGTAAAACAACGGGCTAAACTGATTGAGCAGGAGGAGAGATTGAAAAGGGAAAGAGAGATATTAGAGAATAATATTGTAAATAGAACTGGTGATTAGAACGTCTACTTTCTTCTACAAATTAGAAAAAGAGACGACAAAAAATTGGTGGAATTATTAAGGAAAATTGCGGAGTTAACGTAAGAATGATCTCAGACTTAATTAATCAGAGTAAGTCCCTATGAACATTATTTTTATTTGATGTAAAAAATGTATCTTTGTATAGAGAAGTTAATTAAAGAAGTTCACAAGTGTCCACTAAAAATTGGACACGGTTAAAAGTTGAATAAATTTAGTTCA
>ENA-UOOM01003731-UOOM01003731.1-fermentation-metagenome-genome-assembly--contig:-NODE-3731-length-10694-cov-4.586615_pt1 | contig 10694 bp, 12 predicted proteins | sample MGYA00245781_ERZ724031 | MGnify/ENA primary metagenome ERZ724031 (study PRJEB28704, sample SAMN03018317) | fermentation metagenome | biome: anthropogenic terrestrial biome; feature: soil; material... | reverse complement strand
CGAAAATACTTGGTTGGTGACGACCTGGGAAAATAGGTCAATGCTGACACTTTATTGTCCTGAACAAGCTGTACTTTTACATGTGTTTAGGAAGGGAAGCAAAAGGTTTAATTTTGGAGCAACAAAACCAAAAGGTGTACCGGTTATAATGCTTCCCACAATATTCCTCCTTAGCTCAGTTGGCAGGCCAAACAACTGGTTTCACACCGGAGCTAACAAAAACGCGAAGTTGCGCTGTTTGCAAGGCTTCGCCCCATATTCCTCAATAGCTCAGTCGGTAGAGCATGCGGCTGTTAACCGCAGGGTCGTTGGTTCGAGTCCAACTTGGGGAGCCAAAAAAGGAACAGTCTTTCTTATGAAAGGCTGTTTTTTCTTGCTTTTTTAAATTGATTCACCTCCCGCGAAATCAGTCTTGTATACTTTGTAAGATCTGCATAAGCTGAAAAGTCAATGTAGACTTTTGTATTTTACCAAGAACAGACATTAATTAAAATCCAAGATTCTCAAACCTATAGAATATGTTATTAATTGATATTTTAAATCTTTCTGGAAAGCTTTATCAAAAGCATTGACGCAACTAAATACATTAAGTATAATAATGTAACTTAATATATATTTTAGATGCTAGATATATTATTAAAAAATTTCCTCTAAGAATTATTAAAATATATTTCAGTTACATATTTAGCTGCAAGTCTATAAATCTATTAAGGAGACAAAATGCAATTACCCTTTAATTTAAATCCATACATGCAAGCCTATAACCCGGAAGCCTTTACTTGTAGTATTATATTTTCTGAGAATGAAAAATATCTACCTTACTTATTATCTAATTATGTACAAATCATGTTTTATAATCAACCACCTTATACTTGGTTGAATTATTTCGGAGATAATTGGATGCTCGGAAACGATGGGCTGATTGTAAATAATACTATTAATATTCCTAATTTTATTATGGATAAAAACGTATTTGATATAGTGCGAATTGTCCGTCTTTGCCTTGATAATGGTTATTATGTCTATGGCCCATATAATGAATTTTATATCCCGGGCAAACAGGCATATTTAAAAAAATACTATCCCAACGATTATATCTTATATGGTTATGACGATGAAGCAAAAGAATTTCTTTCTGCAGGTTTTGTAAACGAAACTTATATACCCTTTCGTATTTCTTATGCTGCATATAAGAATGCACTTAAAATTGAAGGTCAGCAGCATGAATATATCAATTATTTGCAATTTAATCCAAATATTGATTTAACCTTTGATAAAACGGGGCTGAAAAAACGGTTATACGATTATCTCAATTCTATTGATCCTTATAACTTGAATAATATCATGGGATTAGAAGCCATACGCCATTTATCATTATACATACAAGAAAAAACTATACTTCATGAAGAACTTGAGCTTCGACTTTTATATGTAATAAGAGAACATAAGCAACTAATGCTCAGAAGGCTGGAGTATATGATGGAAAAGGGGTATCTTCCCCAAGACATAACTCTATTGAAAGATTATAAGATTGTTGTTGATAAATCTAATGAAGCATACATATTAGGGCAAAAGTAGTAACAAGATGGAATCCATCAAACCGAACGAAATATGCGATAATTTAAATTTCATAATTATGGTAGAGACTGAACTTTTAAATAAAGTATATCAGAAAATTTAAATATTAGTTTAAGATAATTGCATACAAAGGGAGGGATAAAGATGATTATATTACCCTATAATTTAAAACCAATATTATGCGCTTACCAACCGGAAGCTTTTTTGTGTGGTATCCTTTTTTCAAAAAACGAAAAATATTTGCCTTATTTATTATCGCATTATATTCAATTTATATATTATGAAGATTATGCTACATACAGGACAAGGTTAAATTATAATAATTTTTATGAAAATTGGTTGTTTAAAAATCATGGACTCATTTCATTTAATTGTTTGTCAATCCCGTATTTTATAACAGAATCAGAAAGGATTGATTTTGTTAAAATCGTTTCGGATGTACTGCACGACGGATATTATATTATGGGGATTTATAATGAATACTTTATCCCGGGAAAATCCGCATATAATAGTCATCATTTCGATCACGATTATTTGATTTATGGTGTTGATGAAGAAAAGCAAGAGTTTTATTCGGCGGGTTATTTGCAGGATGGGTTTTATTCTACATTTACAATTCCTTTTGATAATTATAATAAGTCCTTACATACTACTAATCGCCCTTATCATATATTCTGGTTCTTAAAATTTAATAACGATTTAGAACTTTCATTTAATATCAATACAGTAAAACAAGGATTATGGAATTATCTTAATTCATACAAGCCGGATAACAGTAAAAACACTTACGGGCTTCAAGCTATCGAGAGCTTAATAACACTTTTTGAGGAAATGAAAAACAAACAAAATGATGTTGATCTCCGTTCGTTATTTGCCTTAAAAGAACACAAACAGTTAATGAGAATAAGGCTGAATTATATGATGGAAAAAAATCATATTAAACGGGACGAACATATACTTGTAGAATATGACCAGATGATTCAACAAAGTGAAATGGCATTATCCTTGGGTATGAAATATAATATTACCAAAAATCAAAGTACAGTAGATAAAATTTGTGGGATATTACATGAAAACATGAAGATGGAAATAGATTGCCTTAAAAATATTTATGATCAGATAACATATTCTTCTTAAATATTATAAATGATTTATAAACACATGCTAACTGTGAATATATGATCATAGAAGAATCGAATTTTATCAACCTTATTGTCAGTTTTAAAATGAATACACAAACACCACTACCCGAAGTTTTATAAAAGCTTCGGACTTTTTTTATTTCAATAGAAAGAGAGTGAAAGTCATGCGCTTTACCGAAAAGACCGCTGAAAAAAATGCGAAAAAATAATGACAATGATTCCGAATTTCCAGTGTCCTTCATGCGGTCTTATAATTCAAGAAGAAGTCCGTACATTTATTCCGTGCTCTTACTTGACATTGCTCTGCCGGACAATGGGATTTATTCAGAACCAAGCGTTTATTGAAAGATTTTGTGATTATATTTTAGAAAGGTGGAACCAACCGATGAAATTTAGAAATCAAAGGCATGAAGAAATATTCAAAAATGAAGCGCGGAAGCCGCGAAACCAGTCCGCATGCACACTTACGGCTCTTTATCTGTTTTCTGCCGATAACTATTTATGGTCGAGGACAAAGCACTGCTTCGGTAAAAATATAACCGCGTTTTTTGATATACCTCTCCGTGGTATCAGCATATCGGCGTACACCTTATATAAAACGGCACTGTCACTGTGCCTTGGAACAGACGATATATCAATCAGTCAGCTTGCCGACCGCAATACTGTCTCACCAATGCTGTTCGGAATTATATGCGAAGCCATGACTCTGCGGAGGTACGGCGTCGCGGCGCTTAATGTCACGGAAAGCGAACCGTCAAAGCCGCAGTCAAATTGTAAAAAGGACGGTGTATATCAATGAAGATTACCGCGGTGGTTCAAAAAGACGAACGCAGTATACAAATTGAATTTCCCTGCGGCGACAAATATCTCACGGAGCAGCTTGGGCAGATCGGCGTTTCCGATCCGATCGACTGCAGGCAGGTTTTGAAAACGATCTATGACGATGTCCCCATACTTTTCGTCCTGAAGGAAAAGTGTGTTGACTTTGACCAGCTGAACTATTTAGCTAAGCGGCTCGATAGCTTTTCCAAATCCGAGCTGGCACAGTTTAACGCTGCTATGACAGTCAAGGGCTTCACCGATATAAAGGACATGATCAACCTGACGTTTAATTTGAACAATTATACTGTGATCACGGATTTCAGCAATTTGGAGAAAATCGGGAAGCAGCATTATCTCACCATAAACGGTTGTATCTCAGAAGACGAATCGGAAACAGACTACGAAGCTGTCGGCCACAGGCTGCTATATGATGAGAAAGGAATAGTGACTCCTTATGGCGTCCTCTATGATAACGGCCTGCCTTACGAAGAAGTGTTCGATGGCCGGACTTTCCCCGAATATTATTATGAAGAATGTGCGGTCTGCGCGGCGATCGCTTACGATGACCTGACAGAGTATTTATATCTGCCCTGCGACAATGAGTCTATCGTAAAGGCAGCAGGCCGGCTTGGTGCGGACAGTATTGAGGATTGCGAGATCGACCATATCACGCCCTGGAATATGAGTCTGGAGTGGCTTGAAAAGATTGATATCGCATATGACCGTGCGGATATAAGAGAAATTAATGATTTTCTCAAAACGATTCCTGATTTTACAGACCGGGATTTTGATAAGCTGATTGCAGCCTGTGCTTATGCCAGTGTCGAAGGTTTCCCGTCCTGCGCCGTAATTGCGGAAAACCTTGAAACCTTTGAATATATTCCCGGCATTAAGTATAACGAAGACCTCGGTAAATATCTGATCAAAGAGTCCGGCGAATATCAGTATGATGCAGAACTCGACGATTTTTACAATTACGAATCGTTCGGCGCTTACACCTGTGAACATCAAGTGGGAGAATTCGGTGAATACGGATATGTTGGGATCAAGGATGATGTCACCCTTGCCGAGATACTCGGTCAGAATGATATGACGATGGGAGGAATATAGCATGCTCAATGCACTTGTTCATAACGGCGACAATACTCTGGTTCTGCCATTGCCGACCGATTTCATGAATTTTCAGATGAAGCTGTTTTCAATCGGCATACGGCAGCGTCCGCAAGAAATCAAACTGACGGATAACGAAGAAGATCAGATCAGGGTTAAGCTGTTCTCCGGCAGCGATATCGGAAATCACCTAATCCGCATATTCAAAGAATCGGATACGCTGGCTAACGCAAACATCACCGCTCATATGGTGATGACAGCAAATGATCATATTAAAACCGAACTTGAACAAAACATCATTCATGATCAATACAGCAACTCGAGTGAACTGTTGCGGGATATCAAGGAAATGATAGACGCTGCCGGAAAATATGAAGAAACTTTTTATTGTCCGCTGACGCTTCAGATTCCTGATGAAGACGGCGAACTGTCCGAAATTGACAACAGCCTGCTTGTCGATTATGAGTACGATATCCGCGAGACGATTCAAAAGGAGCAGCACCGTGACCTCAACGACATGGCGCATTACTATTGGGGTAACGACGGCGTTAAAGCAAAACTTACTTCTGCTGTTTGGGATGTGGAACAAAGGAATGGTGAGCTGTTTGGCAGCATTCATGTCCGTTTTAAAGAGCCGCTGACGGATGCGGAAACGACGGCGCTGAAGGAATGGATCAGCGGTCAGAACTCGGACGGCCTCGGTGAAGGCTTTGAGCAACACCCGATTGAATCCGAAGACGGCGATCTATATGTTTCCTACTGGCACAGCGGCGATGATTATTTTCTATATGACGAAGACGAGATGGAAAACTATCTCTACGGGCAGCAGAACGGAGGAATGCAGCTATGAGCCTTTTATTTTCGCAGGTTCAAATAACCGCCAACGGCGAAACCGATGAATTTCTGATTGGCGGTATACCAAGAGAGTACGATGATCTGGAAAACTGGTCTGGGTTTGAAGATTTTATGGATTATATCCAAGAGGAAACCGAAGTACAGGTTCATGCGGAAGTATATCTCTATGGTGATGGCGAAACGAAAAATGCCTCTCCAGAGGAAATTGCGTACCTTATATCCCGCATGGAAAAAGACGAACAATTCCTAAGCCGATCCACCGTCGACAACATTGAATCGGTGGATTTTTCTTTTATCTGGTCACCGGAGGAATTGTTTGATGATGATCCTGAAGATGAAGAATGCATCGAAATGTAAATCGACCAATCTGCGTTGACAGATTGATCGATTAAGTATTGCCGCGATATCTTATAACCGGCACCTGCTTCACTTTGCCTTGGATTGTTTTCCGTTCCAGGGCAAACACCATATCACCGGTACGCTTAAAATATCCTATATCCTTTTTCCAACTGATACCACATGTACAGTGCTGCAATCCTATAAACTGCTGTTTCATTTTACGACCGCAATTTACGCATATTTTATTACTCATCTTTATACCTTTATTCTTACGAAATGATCCGTTAAACGGCAGGCAAATCGCCGATTTAAGCTTATTCCATTATATCATAATTGTATTAATTTTAAAGGAGGACTTTCATATGAGTTTGCAAGACGACATCCGCAAGGCACAGAGAATCAAGGAAATGTACCCGAAAGGCACGAGAATTGAGCTGATCAGCATGGACGATCCGTATGCACCCATACCGCCCGGCACCCGCGGAACTGTGAACTTTGTCGACGATATTGGGACTGTATTTCCAAAGTGGGATAACGACAGATCACTTGGCGTCGTTCCCGGTGAGGACAGTTTCCGCAAGCTTACACAGGAGGAAATCGAAGCTGAAAATCAGGAACAGGATGAAAACAACGGGATGTCTATGAATATGTAGAAAGGAACATCGGCATGAAAAAAACAACTTAATATCCATATCAGTTGGGATATGCACAGGGACAAAGCCGCCGATTGGAGAACAATGTTCAGTCGGTGGCTCCATTTATTTGCAACGAAGGGCTGAAAGGTGATCTGACCGTGACATCACCGGCCGATGAATTTGTACTTGATACCTTCGGCATCTATATCAATAAAATCGCGGATATGGAATACCTGGAGGAACTGCTGAAGGTGCTGATTATTATACAGACAGCGCTGGACGGTACTAACGCCATAAACGACGGCGGCAACGGGTACCATCTCATCCTGTGTTCGGTGAATCTGATACGCTGACTGACGTTAAAATCACAGTAAATATGGTCATGATCGCGAACGTCAGACCAAAACCGAACTGGAGCAGCATATCCTTTATAATTAAGTACAGCAGCCCGAAGGAACTGCTGCGGGTATCGAGAAAATGACAGACAACGCTGGGAAATATGAGAATACCTTTTACTGTTCGCTGACGTGCAAATTCCCGATGAAGACAGCAAACTATAAATTATTAGGTTATTACATTAATAATCAAATTCCAAATAAATTTAATAATGATGTAATAGCACTCTTTTCTTTAACAACAAGATCATTTATAGTATTAACTATCTTTGAGAGCAATGAAGCTGAGTTTTTCATATTGAATTTTACACATGCGTTAATTAAAAAATCACATTTTATATTAGCGTAATCGACAAACAAATCAACTTCATTGCAATCAATATTTTCGTGGCTGCAAATGAATTTTAATCTCCATGCCATGTACTTTTTATGTTCTGAGAATCCATACAATGCAACACTATAAATTTTATTTTCTTTTTTTGCAGTGCTTTCAATATATTCAGAGAAAGCTTCACATGCTTTAAAGTTACACAATTGGTCATTGTTTATTTTGTTATATTTAGTATTACCTTCATAACTATATATTGAATTTATATAGTTATATAGCTTTCGCTTCAATATGCTTATATTATATTCAACTTGAGAATTGTCATTACGTTTTAACATGTTTATATATTGAAAATAATTATTTGAGCAAGCTCGTATAATATCATTAGGATGCACATCTAGCTGTTCATACATCCCAGAGTTAGTATATGTTAAAGTATTTAAAACATCATTATCTTTATCATATCCATATACAAGTAAGCAATGTGTGAGATGCATGGAATTGTATCCCGGTTTACCGGGAATATAAAATGTGTCAAGCCATAAATCACTATAATATCCTATTTTTAAACCGTTAATAATGTATGCAATTACATCAATTCTGTTTTCTTCTATTATATCGCGGCTTATTCTTCTGCAGCATATGCAATCCCATGAGTCATACAAATGATTATCATAATCAAACCAATGATACCATGGCCTAAATATAATATCAATATATTCATTGAGAACAAAATATTCAGCTTTATCTTTTCGTCCGGTCGCTAAAACGCTAAGCGGAAATGCATGACGAAGATAATTTCTAACCAACGGATGTTTTTCAATTGGTAAGACGAGTGTTTCAAAATTATTATTATTCCAATTAATATCATGTAAACTTTTATCAGGTAATAGACTTTCTTCTCTTTCTAATAATGATGTACATGTAGCTTTATAATTATCTATTATATCAAAAATATTAGAATTATAATTAATACATATTGTCGGAACACATCCTGCTTGTATATTATTAAGTGTTATATTTAAGTAGTTGATAAGGTTTATCGATATCCTTAATTTATGTAATATATCTAGTGATTCATAATCAAATTTATCATAAAAAAAAGCCAACCTAGCATCATTACCGCTAATTTTATTAATTATTTGTATTACTTTACCTTCAATAACTTGTTCTTTATTTGGCTTGCATTCATCAAAAGGATGCCATAAAGCAAATATGTTAACAAGCCGACTATCACACATTTCTTGAGCTTGATCCCAACCAAAGTGAGGTGTAAAGTTAGAGACTTCAGGATATTCATTTACACCTACTAAATCGGTTGATACAAATATATCAACATGAATATTCAATTCTTTTATGACTGGAAAAGCTAATGTGTAATTATCTATGTATCCTCCTTTAAATATAAGACAAAAAGCTTTATTTGGCCATAAAGCATGGGAATTTCTACATTCGTGTATTTGTCTTAATGACATTGAAGTATAACCGCTTTTTAAAAGTTCTTGCATATCAAATTTAAATTTATCGATAGTCGTACAATTATTCATATTACCAACATCAGTCTGTTTAAAACTTGTATAAATAATTACAGGACAACTTAAGATATCGTTCAATTCTTTTAACATAATGGATCTCCTCTTTTAATTTTTAAGTGTCTGATAAATAGGTTTAATTATTAACCTTTTTAACAATACTCTTTCTCATAATTACAATTTAACTCAAAGTTTAGTGATAGATAAATAAAACAAAGCAGTCTTATTAGAGTTACTCATTTTTATATAAAGTTTTTCATCATTTTTGATTTTCAAATACATAGTTGGATGTAAGTAGCAATATGAGGTCATCAGCCATTACAAAATCACAGAAAAACTATAACATATATTTGCTAGGAAAATTAAACGATAAGAAAAATTTAAATAATATCTGTATAAAATTAACACATACAGCGTAAAGATGCTACAAATTTAGCACTCCTAAAAATTTAACCCTTGCGGATATAAGCATACGTACAAAAATATCGGGTAAAAAATGAGTTATGCTTTCAGAAAATGATGGCATGTCTATGACCATGTAGAAAGGAGTTTACTATGAATTATTTTGAAAAGGAGCTTCGCGCTATCCTTGGCAACCAACCATTCTTTAAAGGAGCCAAATATATCGGCCGCGCCTGCATCACCTCACTTGACAGTGGTACGAAACTGAAAGCGGAGTTTGTAACTTGCGGGACGGCAGATCACTACGAAGCCTTGAAACTGACTGCCATTAATCCTTCAGACGGTGAAATCGACCGATTGCTGCTTCGATTTGAGGATTATTTGAACCCGCACATGATTGGTGGAAGTAAAGTGACTCCATATATCTGGACTTACAACGGTAATTCAAAATGGTACGGAGAACCGGATATGACAGAGAAAATTGCTCTCGGTGATGCAGCGCAGGATTATACAGAACTGTTCGAACAGCAAAATGACATGGGTATGACCATGTAGAAAGGAATACCGGCATGAAAAAAACAACTGAATATCCGTATCTGTTGGGATACGCACAGGGACAAAGCCGCCGATTGGAGAACAATGTTCAGTCGGTGGCTTCTTTTATTTGTTCAGAAGGGCTGAAGGGTGATCTGACGATCACCACGCCGGAGGATGAATTCTTACTTGATACCTTCGGGATTTATATCAATAAAATCTCGGATATGGAATACCGTGAGGACCTGCTGAAAGTGCTGATTCCCATGCAGACGGTGCTGGACGGTACCGACGCCATAAACGACGGCGGTGATGAAGGATTGTCGGAAGAGAGTAACAGCGAAAAATTGATGGAGGATTATCTACACGCGGTCAACCGCGATATCCTTCCTGGTTTTCATTGGCTGGGATTAAAGCTGGCATATCAGAATCATGATATCGAACCCGTGAAGCAGCTCCTGAAAAAGCTGCACGACGCGTTCCTCAAGGTTTACGGCACGGATTGCCTGGATGAGTCCTATGATTTTATTCTCGCTCCCGCCGCGATCCGCGTCAGGGAAACCGGCGAAATATATGCCGGACTGGTTGAATTGGATCTGTCCTCTGCCGGTGAACATTGGAATACATCCTTCATCACGCCATGCGGCGTGTTCAGCCAGTCGGATGACTCTCTGAATGAACAGCAACACGAATATGTCCGCTCCATGATTCCCTATGACTATTATTACACGCCGGATATCCCCGGTGACATCCATGTTGATAAACAAAATATCCCTGACGATATCCGCGAAATGCTTGCCTTCTGCAATCCTTTCTATGAAGCGGAGGATGCTCAGCAGGAAGGGATGAGTCTTCAATGATCCGGTTTTTTGATATGTTTTCGGGCATCGGCGGCTTCCGGTCGGGATTGGAAGCGGTTGGAGGTTTCGTGTGTATAGGACATTGCGAGATCGATCCGTATGCCAACAAAGCGTATACCGCAATTTATGATACAGGAGGTGAACTGTATCATAAATTGCGGT
>ENA-UOOM01003730-UOOM01003730.1-fermentation-metagenome-genome-assembly--contig:-NODE-3730-length-10695-cov-18.946617_pt1 | contig 10695 bp, 10 predicted proteins | sample MGYA00245781_ERZ724031 | MGnify/ENA primary metagenome ERZ724031 (study PRJEB28704, sample SAMN03018317) | fermentation metagenome | biome: anthropogenic terrestrial biome; feature: soil... | reverse complement strand
TCAATGTTTCAGGGTCACAGGGATTTGGTCGAAAAGATCCGGAAAGAGCGCCTTGTCCTTGTGTTCCGGCTGCTGAATAATGAAGGTAAAAAAGACCGTTATAATAAAAATTAGGATGAAATGCCAAGCCTAATAAACCACGCTCATCATATCCGCCATTTTGACCTAGACGGATAATCCGCTGACGAATATCCAAAAAAAGCCTTACCTGTCCATTTCTGATATAGAAAATTTCACCTACCTGCGCAGCAATAAATATACTTTTAATTGAATCTCCCGGAAGCACAGCCGTTTTTATAACAGTGGGCAAATTTATATTGCTGACAATTGGTCGTAAACCTACATTAACCTTTTTCAATTCTTTTCACTCCTTTTTATTGATGGAGGGGGATATTTCTGCCTCGTTTAAATATATGTCGGCAGATATTTTATTATGCAGTCAATACCTAATGTAATTGAAAATGTTATTTACCAATGTTTTTCTGGAATTATAATAAATCTTACGTAAGATTCTCCTTCTGTAACAGGAGTTAATACAATATTAAAAGAAGTAGTTGTATTGGGGAAGATTTCCATATTCATCACAATAACGCTATAATATCCGGGAGCATCCACTCTCATATGGTATTCGTCAGTGTTTGCTTCACCCAATTCATGAATCACAGGAAGTTCAATTATAGGAATGTTCCCGTTTTCATCCGTATAATGACTTACTATTTCATTTCCTATGGCCGATTCCCTGTATATCCCTCTTAATTCATAAAGAGATATACTGACACGAGCATCTTCTATTGGATTACCTTCTTCTGAGAATACCCTTACATCTAAGAAACCGATATTTCCATTAGATTCAAGCTTATTGATTTTTCTATTTATATATGACTTTCTATTATTTAGCATTTATTACATCCTTTCATTATTTTTCAATCTTTAGTACAATATATTCAATAAGCAATTTTTGTACACAGGAATATATAATTTGTTTTGATACAAATTTGATTGCAACCTTTTATTCATTTCATCGTCAAAAGTGTAGGGAGAGAGTTATGGTGGCAGAAAAATTATTGATACTGAACTTAAAAAGAGGCCGTGAAGAGGCTTACAGACAATTAATAGAAGAATACGGCAATAGATTGTTAAGAACCTGTTACCTGATACTAAAAGACAGAGAGGAAGCAGAGGATGTTGTTCAAGAAACATTTATAAAGGTATTTAAGAAAATCGACACATTTAAAGAAAAATCAGGACTATACACATGGATTTATGCAATTGCTCTCAATCTGTCAAGAGACAGAATGAGAATGAAGCAGGATATGCTTGAGTTGAAAGATGAGTGGATAGGAAATGATGATGTAGAATCTCAAGTTGAAATAAATATTGACAAAGAGCTGTTAAGAAAAGAAATATTTGAAATGAATTCATTGTACAGGGAGGTACTTGTACTTTTCTACTTTGAAGCTCTTTCAATAAAGGAAATTTCAAATCTGCTTAATGAAAAAGAAGGAACAATAAAAAGCAGGCTTTCCAGGGGGAGAAACCTATTAAAGGAAAGCCTTTTGAAAGGAGGTCGGAAAAATGAATAAGAAAGACAATTTAAGTAAAGAAATAAAAAATATTATGGAAGAAGAAACATTTGACCTGACTCTGTCACAAAATGCTTTTGATAATATTATTAAACATAGAAAAAAATCTATAAATGAAAAAATTAGGGAGTTTTTAAACAGAGAGATAGAAATACCCGTGGCACCTGCAATAGTCGGTTTAGCAGCTCTGTTTGCAGTTACATTGATTCCGAAAGATGTGTTTAAGTCTTATGATGTAAAAGTTATTAATATGGGTAACTCTCATGTAATAATCAGGGAAGGTTATGAGGTGAGTAAGAAGTGAAGATAAAAATCAAAATAAAAACGCTAATATTTACAGTGTTTGTCCTCGCACTTACGTTTATATGGGCTATACCAACAGCAACTTTAATGATAGCAGGATACCTTGACGACAATCATTCAGAAAAAGCCTCTCTTTTTTACGAAAAGTATGCTTCCTATCCAACCACGCCAAATATTGAGAGCAAGTACCTTTACGCAAACAGCCTGATAGGGAGTTTTAGAAAGTATACAATATTTTTTACAGGCTGGGGCAGAGGTGAGAATACAAGTCCTGAAGATATGGATAAGGCAAAGCAAATTCTTATAGATGCCTTAGCTGAAATGCCTGCCAAGAATAGAGAAAAAGATTATTATATAAAATGCTATAAATTGCTTCTTGATATTGCTATTGCAACAGGCAATGCAGAAATGCTTCAAGAATGGATTGGTTATGGGCAGAATAATACAGATGAAAAATTAATATATACTGCTGATATATATGATGGATTTCTTCATCATGTAAATGGAGAGAGTGAAACGACAAAGGCGATACTTGAAAAATATGAAGAGACAGAGTTAAAAGATATTATTTTTGATGTATTAAAAGCAGAAGTTATTTTGTTTGACGGAAAATATGAAGAAGTTGAAAGTATATATGAAGGTTTATATAAAAATAATTGGAGAGAATTAGGAAGAAGTTTCGGCTCAGGAGTTTACGACAGAGGTCATTGGTTTGAAGGGAGATTCGATGATCTTAAGGGTGATAGTATTCTTAGAGGAACAGTAACTTATGAAGGAAAACCCATGCCTTTTGTAGAAATCTATGTGCAGGAAGCAACCGGAGGATTAAGTATATTAAGCCGCGGAGAAAGTTATGTGGGTATAACCGATGTAAACGGTGAATTCGAGACATTAGGACTCAAGGAAGGATTGTACAATGTTGGAATTGGTTTGGACGGTTCTATCTTGACTGACAAGGAGCTCCAGAGCTCAAAAAATAAATATGTCGAACTGGACGAAGAGGGGGGAGAAATTCATTTTGTATTCAAAGATACTTTAAAAATAAACTCACCTAAACCCGGAGAAAAGTTATATGGTGAAGAATTTACGGTATCTTGGGAGGACGTTGAAGGTGCAGCTTATTATACGGTTGAACCTGTGGTTTTCTATGAGCCCTTTGGAAACAGGGGAATTAGCACTCGGACATATATAAATGATTTGAATGGAAAATATAAATTTACTGAAACTAAAGCTGTGTTTAATATAAATATGATTAGGGATAATCCTAATATAAATGTTTATGATTCGGAAAAAGAGTATTTAGGTGTCCAGGCAGTTCTTGGAATATTCCTTCCGGGTGTAGAGTATCCAATTGTTGTAAATGCATTTGATGAAAACAAGAATCTCATAACAAGCAGCCTTCCTAAAATGTCTTATTATGATCAGGTACCAAGCATTACAGTGGAAGGAAGTTTAACTGAAGGAGAGAACTTAATTTATCAAAAAAATTATATTAAAGCAATTGAATATTATGAAAACGTCCTTGATGAAAATCCTAATGATATAGATGCATTAAGGTATCTTACAAGAATATACGGTATAGGATGGAAGGAAGGGGAGCAGAATCTTAAAAAGGCATTTGACTTAGGGAAAAGATACACTGAAGTATCAGGAAACAAAGAACTGCTGATCAATACTGTAGGTATTATGAATATGAGTGAAATTAAAGAAAACAGTAAGCTTGTTTATGCAGTCCTTACCGAAGCCATGAAGGACTCTGATTTTGACAACTATTCTTTTTTAAGCAGGTATTATATAGCAGTTAAAAATTACGAAGAGGCGAGAGAAGCATTGAGAGGACGGGAAGCTGTAACAGATACCCTAATTTTTCTAAACATGTATTTTGGAGACTATTTGGAAGCTGTAAAAAACTTAAAATCGGAAAACTTCTATATATCAAGGCTGTCATCAAATAAAGTTAAAAAAGCACTTGGGGAACTGGATAAAAACCCTCCAAAGGGTGATGAATTAAAGGTATTTAATGACTTTTTACTAAAATTAATTAACGGTATTCCATATGATGGAGGCAAAAATGTTTATAATGAAACAGTAAAGCAAATTTCAAACAGCAATATAAAAACAATTCTTGATGAAATTTATTTAGAAAGACACTGGGACACAGAGTACTAATCATTCCTTACTTTACATAATTAAATATATGTAAAGTAAGGAAGTTTTTGCTTATTTAGTAATCTGTGTGATATAATAGACCTTATAAAAAGAATAATATAAGCGGAGGTACCAAATGAAGAAATTTATAATCGAAGATGGCTTTTGGGGATTGTTTCCTGATGCTAAATTTGGAGTTATTGTCTGCCATGGCATAGATAACTCTATAAAAGAAGAAAATAAATACTTAGATATGCTGCAAGAGTCGGAAAAGGAAGCCCTAAAATATTTGGACAATCCGGAATTTATACAAAACGAAGTTGTAAGGGTATGGAGAGAAGCCTTCCAAAAATTCAAAACAAAGAAAGGAGCCAGATGCTCCATTGAGGCATTACTGAAAAGAGTGAAAAATGGAAATCATATATGTACTATAAATCCTTTAGTTGATATTTACAATTCTATTTCATTAAGGTATGCATTACCCTGCGGAGGTGAAGATATTGATACATTTGCAGGGGATAACAGGTTGACAAAAGCGGCTGGAGATGAAAGCTTTATTACATATGGTTCAGATAAAAGCGAGCCGCCATACGAAGGAGAAATAGTTTATAAAGACGATGAAGGAGCAATTTGCAGGTGCTGGAATTGGCGGGAATCAGTAAGAACCATGCTTACGGAAAACACAAAAAATGCTTTCTTAATCATTGAATCAGTTGATGAAAAAAGAACAGAAGATTTAGAAAACGCCATAAATGATTTAGCAAAATTAGTTCAGGAAAATTTAGGCGGCACATTCAAAACAGCAATTCTTGATAACAACAATTCGTCAATCGATTTAGAATAATTTTAACGCATAAATACAAATCAATGATTTGTCATTACTATGAATAAACCTTTTTTATTTGTTATTCTGAGTACTTTAGATCGAAAAATCTCAGAACATATTCGTTTATCGTGGTGTGACTAATAACTGTAAATTTTGTAAACAGTGAATCAACATGTTTCATTTAGATAAGGAGTAATTTTGATATACGATAATATAAAAGCAGCTAAGTTCATTAACAGACCTAACAGGTTTATTGCATATATTGAAATAGACGGAAAGATTGAATTATGTCATGTAAAAAATACAGGACGTTGCAAGGAATTGTTGACTGAAGGTGCTTCAATATTTGTTCAAAAAACTAATAATTCAAATCGCAAAACAAAGTATAGTTTAATTTCCGTCTATAAAGGTAAAAGTTTGGTCAATATTGACAGTCAAGCACCAAATAGAATTTTTCATGAATGGTTATTAGAGGAAAAATTGTTTGAAAATATTACATTAATAAAACCGGAATGCAAATATAATAATTCACGTTTTGATTTTTACATTGAAGCAGATAACAAAAAAATATTTATTGAGGTAAAAGGGGTTACATTAGAAGAAAACGGTGTTGCCATGTTTCCCGATGCTCCCACGGAAAGAGGATTAAAGCATTTAAACGAGCTTTCAGACAGTATTGATGAGGGCTATGAAGCCTATGTATGTTTTGTTATACAGATGAAGGACGTATTGCATTTCACACCTAATTACAAAACCCATAAGGAATTTGGCGAAACATTGAAAAAAATCAGCAAAAAAGGTGTCAATTTAATTGCCTTAGATTGCGAAGTAACAAAAAATATCATTACAGCATGTGAGCATGTGGGTATTATACTATAGACATATTTTGCTTTGCTCTTTTTTTAGGAGATTTCTTCATTCGTAAGTGTATGTGGTCGACACCGGGTACTATAAAAACAACAGCAGCAAGCATAAAGAAGTTTTATAAAAGCATGAACGAGAAAGGGTATATTTCTAAAGAAAGCTATAAGTATTTGTGTGATATCATAAAAGAAAACATGGAAATTTGGCAGGGTGATTGTTACGCATACAATAATTTCTATTAAATTATGAAAGGACCGCATATTATAAAAAAACCAAGGAAGAGTTAGAGGAGTTCAATAGTGTATGTGAATCTGTAGGCTGGAACTATGATACAAAATCTTATGATCTTCATATTTATTATAAAGAACATGGAGCAGAGGCAATGGACATTCAAACCGATGAGGAGGAAGAATTTAGAACTTTGAATTCATAGGTAAAAAACATATACGATCATACTAGGTAAAAAGTTTAGTAAAATTAAAATTATGTTGACAAAACAAAAAAACCAACATATAATTTTATAAAAATAATTAATTATGTATAATTTAATGAATGGAAGAGTAGAATAAATGAATCTTCAGCGAACTGGAGCAGAGTGTGAGTCCGGCAGTGGAGTTTAGTCGAAAAAGAATCCATGAAAAGATTCTCAGAAACAGCAGTATGAGAATACGGTTAAAACCGTTATAATGAAAGAGCGAAGCAACTGCTTCATAAAAGAGTGGTACCGCGGTGTGAACACTGCCTCTTTATGAGCAGTTTTTTTATGCCCTAACCCCATTTTTCAGAGTCTTTTTTCTGAAGGATGGTTGGTAGGTCAAACGCAACGAGTTCCTAATTTATGTGACCAAAGGGAGCAAATAAATTGGTGAACGGAGACTGCGCTATGCCCTAACCCCATTTTTCAAAGGTATGGGGACACACTTATAAGGTAGAGAAAGTCGTTGAAGCAAACTTTAGAGGAATATCCCCAATATAAAATTCATACAAGTATAAAGGTTTGATTATAATACATTAGATGGGAGGTTGATGAAGATAATTAAAGTATTGGTAATTAATGATGAAGGAGGTGATATTGAGCTCGAAAAAGAGGTTATAGCAAGCTCTCTTGGCGGGAGAGCAGATGAGTTAACGGTTAAATATATTCCTGCAGGTGATAAAAAAACTATGGAAAAGGAATTGCCGGAGGCCCATGGTGTAATATCAGTGTATACTGCTTTTGACAGAAAAACATTAGAGAGTATGCAGAAGTGCAAAATTATTGCAACCCAAACCATAGGCATAAATACTATTGATTTTGATGCAGCAACAGAACAAGGAATTTTTATAACAAATGTTCCTGATTATTGTATTGAAGAAGTTGCTTCTCATACTGTAGCTTTGGTTTTGTCTTGTGTGCGGAAAATTACGACTTATGACAAACTTGCCAGAAATAAAATATGGAACATAGACGATATTTACAAATATGGCAGAATTCATCGCTTGCATGGAAGGACATACGGGCTGGTGTCTTTTGGAAATATTGCAAAACGTGTGGCTGAATTAATGAAGGGATTTGGCATGAAGGTATTGGCTTATGATCCGTTTTTAAGCGAGTCGGTTTTTAAAGAGTATGATGTGCAAAGGATTGAAAGTTTAGAGGATTTATTTTCGTCATGTGATATAATTTCAATTCATACACCATTGACCCCAAAGACCGAAGGCATGATTGATTTAGAGCTTCTTAAGAAAATGCGGAAGAATGGTATTTTGATTAATACCTCTCGAGGCGAAATAGTCAAGGAAGATGATTTGTACAATGCTTTAAAGGAGGGTTTTTTAGGCTCAGCCGGGGTAGATGTTATTATTGATGAATCCGAATTTGAAAGTCCTTTGTATGAGCTTGAGAATGCGATTATTACACCGCATGTAGCTTATTATTCGGAGGAATCATTAATTGAGTGCAGACGAAAAGCTGCCGAGCAAATTGGGGACGTAATTGGAAGAGGGCAAATACCTAAATATTTAGTTAATAAATCAGTGGTTCTAAAACCAAGAAAGTATTAATATAGTTAATCGGAGGTAATACAGTGAAACATAAATTTATTGCAAAGAGGTATTGGAAAGATCAAAGTACTGCCATGGGTCAGTCTGATGTTATTGCGAAATCTTTTGATGACGTAATAAATTTAAGTTTGGGTGACCCGGATTTAATTACACATGATATTATTATAGATAATTCTTATGCGGATGCTAAGGCAGGACATACAAAATATACCGACTTTAGAGGGGACCCTGAACTGCGGCAAGAAATCATTAATTATTACAATGAAGAATATGCCATGGATGTAAAAGATGAGGAAGTTTTTGTTTGTGCTTCGGCATGTCTTGGAATGTATTTGGCTTTAGAAGCTATAGTTGATGATGGGGATGAGGTTATTTTGCAGGCGCCATACTTTACGCCATATCCTCAGCAGGTGGAATTAGTAAGAGGAGTACCAATTGAACTTCCCACTTATGAAGAAGAAGATTTTCAAATTAATGTAGAAAGATTGGAAAGCTTAATTTCAGAAAGAACAAAGACATTGGTTATCAACTCACCGAGCAATCCTACCGGCAATTGTCTTACTGTTGAGGTTATGGAAGAAATAGCGCAAATTGCTGAAAAACATGATTTAATTGTAATTTCAGACGATATTTATACATCTTTCAGTTACCGGAATCCATTTGTGCCGTTCGCCAGCCTTCCCGGTATGAAAGAAAGAACAATTATTCTTAATTCCTTTTCAAAGAATTTTACTATGACCGGCTGGAGAGTAGGAAATATTATTGCACCGAATTACATAATAAAGGTTATTCAGCAGATTAATGAAAATGTAGTTTTCACGGCACCTTCAATTTCACAAAGAGCTGCAATTTATGCTTTAAGAAATCGACATAAAATTCAGCCTCCTATGATTGAAGAGTATAGGAAGAGAATGTTTTATGCTGCTGATAGAATTAATCAGATTCCAAAGCTTTCTGTCATTTATCCACCAAAAGGAAGCTTCTACCTATTTATGAATATAAAAAAGACCGGTCTGTCAAGCATTGAGGCTGCAGAGCTAATTTTAAAAGAAGCTCACGTTTTGATGCTGCCCGGTGATGCTTTTGGGACATGCGGAGAGGGCTATGTACGTATTGCCTGCACCGTTAATGTGGAAAAATTGAAAGAAGCATTTGACAGAATTGAAAAGATTGAACAATTCATATAAAAAAGGAGTAAAAATATGAAAGATATTGAAAATAAGACAACAATGGTGGAATTGGAGCCTGTGGACAATAGTAGTATAATGAAATTTATTATTGCTTCCGCAATAGGAGGTTTCCTTTTCTTGGTACCGATTCCATACGGAACAACATTTACTATCCCCATCGGTATCGTTATTGACTGGGTATCAGGTTTGCTTAAACTTGAAACCATAAATCTTGCCAGCTTATTGGTATTAGTATTTATTACTTTCTCAACAATTATAACTATAATAAATATAATCTTTAAACCGGAATTCATACAGAAAAATGAGAAAATGAAAAAGTTGTTTTCACCGTCACCTCTTTATTTAGTCAGCAGATTTATAGGATTAATTATAGTATATATGGTATATTTCAATTTTGGTCCCGACGCTATTAAATCAGGAGCTACCGGCGGCTCCATGCTTGATGTTTCATCAACATTGGTATCGGTCATTCTTTGCATTGCGTTTTTAATGCCGTTGCTTACTGATTTCGGCATTATGGAATATGTAGGTGTTTTAGTCAGAAATGTAGTACGACCGCTGTTTACTGTTCCCGGACGTTCAGCTATCGACTTGATAACCTCTTGGTTAGGAACATCTAATGCTGCTGCAATTCTAACAGTAGGTCAATATGAAAAAGGATTTTACAGTGCCAGAGAGGCAGCAACAATTTCAATGAATTTTTCTTTTGTATCCATACCGTTCAGCTTTGTAATTGCAAAGCTTATTGGTGTAGATCACAAATTTACAATTTTCTATTTAATCTGCCTTTTGGGCGGCATTGTTTTAGCTATGATTTTACCAAGAATACCTCCTCTGTCTAAAATACCTGATACTTATGATGAAATTTCAGGAAAGCAAATTAACGAAGATATTCCTGAAGGAGTTTCGAAAGCGCAATGGGCATTAAACTTAGCCGGACACAGAGCTAAAGATGCATCGATAAATGATTTATTAAATTCCGGACTTCATGTATATTCCAGCATGTTCTTGGATTTAATACCCATTGTTATGGCTTGGGGTACTATAGTATTGATTTTAGTAGAATTTACACCAATATTTAATATAATATCGGTTCCTTTTGAATGGTATTTAAATGTTCTTGGAATTGAAGGTGCTAAAGAAGTGGCACCTACGGCTTTAGTCGGTTTCGCCGACATGTATATACCGCCGCTTATGCTTGCAAATTTCCCTATTGAAAGAACCAGATTCATAATGGGAGCGGCAACATTATTGCAGATTATTTACATGACCGAAGTTGGGCTGATTATATTAAAATCTCGAGTTCCGGTAAATGTAGGACACTTGTTTGTTGTTTTCATCGAAAGAACGATTCTTGCAATCCCATTGGTGACAATACTTACAAATTTGCTTGTCACATTTTAATATAATTAAAATCAAGCTGCAACCAAACTTTAGTATTGGGGTAACCAAAAAGGTACCCCAATATTTTTTTAGCAGGAAAATATTGACCTTAACATACAGTTATTATATAGTGGTTATAACTCATGGGATACTTTTTGTCATTCCATAGATAGTGAGGAATCTACAATAAATCATGGGGGTATGAAATGGAAAGTATAAATGAAATTTGTGGTATTAAAGCGGTTTTAAACAATAAAGTTACAGGAGAAAGACCGGGTTTTTTAAGTGAAGAAGAAGTAAAAGGCGTAAGAAAATTTCATGCTACAATTGAAGGCTATAAGCCTACACCATTGGT
>ENA-UOOM01003727-UOOM01003727.1-fermentation-metagenome-genome-assembly--contig:-NODE-3727-length-10703-cov-11.033152_pt1 | contig 10703 bp, 10 predicted proteins | sample MGYA00245781_ERZ724031 | MGnify/ENA primary metagenome ERZ724031 (study PRJEB28704, sample SAMN03018317) | fermentation metagenome | biome: anthropogenic terrestrial biome; feature: soil... | reverse complement strand
GCAGATGCCTGTACCGTAGTTATAACTACGGTCCTCAATCGGCTTGTCATGAAGCAGATGCAGGAAGAACAGTCCTCCTGAATATTGTCTGGGGAAATTATTTTTAGCTCCTTCCTGTCTATTCTGCCATCCTGACCATTTTCAGCCTCTTCCTGCATTCTTTGTAATTTGGATAATAACATTCCACTTCACGCCAGAATTCCGGTGAATGGTTCATATGTCTTCGGTGTGCCAGCTCATGCACCACCACATAGTCCAGCAGCTCCGGCTGCAGATAGCAGAGCTGATAATTAAAATTGAGATTTCCTTTTGCACTGCAGCTTCCCCATCTGGTTTTCTGGTTTCGTATGGTGATTCTTCCCCAGGTTACACCCATAATTTTTCCATAATACTGCACACGGCCAACAATTTTGTCTTTAATATTCTTGATTTCCTTTGCCGTGAGTTCCTGCAATGGCGGAGCTGCCACGGTCGTATTGTTCATGCTTTGTTGTCTGATCATAGCCAGTTTGTTAATAATCCATTTTTGATGATTTTGTATAAATCCCTTCAGCTCCCTGTCAGATAGCCCCAGTGGAATACGTGCCAGTACTTCCCCCGTCTGTTTCACTTCCAGGCCGATACTCTTTCTGGAAGAGCGCTTCACCTGAATCAAAATCTCTTGTTCGTTGTTTTTCATCCTATATTCTGTAATCATTGATCGTATTTATTTTCTCCTCAGCAGATTCATAATATATGCATATAATTCTTCATTTGTCTTATTGTTAATTCTTTTGGCCTCTGTATATTCCGGTATAATATCAGCATTCGGGTATTCACCGCATATATCTATGCCAATCACTTCACATTCAACCAAAAGGAACTGCAGCAGATGCTTCAGCATATCCACCGTCATTTCTCCCTGATCCCAGTTCGTCACAGCATCTCTCTTTGTGAGCACATCCTTGTCTATGGATAAATAGACAGGCAGGTCTTTCCGTATTCTCTTAAAGTCTTCTTTTGCCTGTCTTCTCTCAAGCTTTTCGTAACTTATCGCAATAATCTTTTCTTTATTATCAGGAACATCCAATTCGTCTATAAGATGCTGCCTCGGCCCCATCAAAACCAGCTGCTTCAAATAAGAATTGTTTTCTAGGACTTCTCTCGCCCAATTTCCGCAGCTTGTAATTTCCCCTGTCAATGGTTTTTGCATATCTGTATGGTGGTCAATGAGCACCATTGAAAATGGCTCCTTTATATAATCTGTCATTAATCTGGTAATGTAATGGTAATCCCCGGAATCAATAAAGTGGATTCCGGAAATACCATGTAATTCAATCATCCTTTTTAACTCCGCTTCTGCTAAATGAGAGCAATACAGTACGCAGCCTCTCATTTTTGAACAGTCAAGCCTTATGAAGCTGTCCTGGGCCTTGAACTGTTTCGGATAACTGTGTGTGAAATCAAATACCAGGTTTCTGTACTCCATCTTCTCAATCCTCCACTCTATTTATCAGCATACTTGTTTGTACTCCATTAATTTTTTTCTTGCTTCGGGCGTTAATTTCTTTGGAACCTGAATCTGTATGGTCACATACTGGTCTCCGTGTACTGCCGGATTTTTCATTGAAACGATTCCTTTTCCCCTCAGCCGCACTTTACTTCCTGATTGTGTCCCTTCATGGATTTTGCAGTTCACATCGCCATACAATGTGTGAACCCTCACCTCGCCGCCAAATACTGCTGTAGTATACGGAATATTAACCGTTGTGTAAACATCCAATCCTTTTCTTTCATACCCTGGTTTTGTTTCCACCTTGACCTTCAAGAGTAAGTCCCCGGGATCTCCTCCTCCGATTCCCGGCATTCCCTTTCCCCGAAGCCTAACACTTTGTCCTGTATCCATGCCGGCCGGAATGTGTACACTGAGCGACTGACGGGTTCCGGGAACCTTCGGATCCTGCAGAGTAATCATTTTATCGCACCCCAGCGCAGCTTCATCAAAGCTGACAGAAATGTCTGCTCTCAAGTCTTCACCCTTTCCGGGGTAGCTCCCCGAAAACCCTCCGTCAAATCCGCTGCTGTAAAAACTGCTTTTGTGGGAAGTCTGCGCTCTGGAATCCTGTTTTTTATTTTCATGGAATATATTGCCGAACAAATCTCCAAACAGATCATCCATATCTTCGCCTTCGAAGTGGTATTCTCTCCAGCCATTGCCTCCGCCAGTATATGCCCTTCTCCCATAAGTGCCTCCGCCATAAGAATTTTCGCCATAAGCACTGCCTGCACCTGCTCCGGCCTCGAAAGCCGCATGTCCGAACTGGTCATACATTTTTTTCTTCTCAGGATCACTTAAAATGGCATATGCCTCACCGACTTCTTCAAATTTCTTCTTTGTATCTGCATTCCCTGCATTTGTATCCGGATGATACTTTTTAGCCAGCTTTCGGTACGCTTTCTTGATAGCGCCGGCATCCGCATTTCTTTCTATTCCCAGTATATCATAATAATCTCTTTTTGCCGTCATAATTTTCACCTCCAATATCAGTGAATTCTAAAAAAGAGAGACAACTGCTAAATTTTCAGCTGCGTCTCTCATTGCATAGGAAATGTATTTAAACGGGTCCTATTTGTCTTCTGGTTTTCCTGCAGGGATTCTGCTGCCCCTTGTGGCAGAATCCCATCTTACTGCAGGAGCCTCTATTGGGTTAACCCTCAATGGCGATACGTTTTGATTCTTCCACTTCAGGTTTCTCATCCTTGGGAATATTCAGTTTCAGGGTACCATTTTCAAATTTTGCCTTGATATCTTCCTGGGATATATTCTCACCTACATAGAAACTTCTACTGCAGGTTCCCGCGTATCTTTCTCTTCTGATATATTTTCCGTTTTTATCTTTTTCATCATTATTCTTATTTGCATTTGCTGTGATGGTAAGGTATCCATCCTTCAATTCTGCCTTCACATCTTCCTTCTTAAATCCCGGAAGGTCCATGGTCACTTCATAACCGCCATCCGTTTCCGCAACATCGGTCTGCATCATTCTGGTTGTGTTAAAGGTTCTTCCGAAATATCTTTCCGGAAATCCAAAGAAATCATCCATAAAGTTTTCTCCAAAAATACTAGGCATCAACATAAGTCATCTCTCCTTTCAAATCTACCATCCGGTATTTCCGAATGAATATTGATGTCAACATTGTTACCTGGAACTGGTGGCCGGAAGTTCTCATTTCTTCCGTCCCCTTTGTTCTATATATAATATAGCACCAGTTTTAGCACTCGTCAAGTGCGAGTGCTAACATTTTTTGTGAAAAATTTGTGAACTATCTAAATTATCGTATGTGTACAATCAAGCCAAAAGAAAAACCGAGAATGCCTTTTTACGGCTTTTCCCGGTATTCTATCTGCTATATAAATTCTGCTATTTCACCAACTCCTGCCACCTCTTATCATCTTTTAAAAATGCATATGTCTCTTCATCCCGAAAGTTTTTTAACAAATTATTCTTCAGTTCTGCGGAAAAGTCTTCTCCAATCCCGGAAAAGATCATATGCTCATAAAGTGCAGAATCACAAAAGCTTCCTATGCTTCCGCTGCTTTCAAGCATTCTCTTCATTGCCTCTGCCGCCGTATTGCAGTCTTTCTCCGCCACTGCCAGCTCAAGTACACATGAGGCCTCATAATATCCGCCCATTTCAAATATTTTTGCCAGCTCTTTTTGCTTATCTACAAGACTATGTGCCTTCTTCATATTTTCATCCTGCATTGCCAACATATAAATGCTGTGGAATATCAGGTTTATCATCCCATATCCTGTAAACAGCAATTCTTCGTATGCCTTATATGCCTCATTTATCCTATTTGTCTTGCTGTAAATAAGTGCCTGCTTTCTTTTCCTTTCTGGATTTTCTTTGGAAAAGTAAGTCAGATACTTCTCTGCCTTGTCATATTGCTCTTTTCTTACATAAAGATTAAACAACAGATCGGCGGCAATATTTCTAAGCTCCTCATCTTTACTGTCCAGAATGCGCACGTAGCAGTCACAGATGTAGTTATCATAATCAGCCGAATCTGGAATGTCTTTTACCGCACGCTGAGCATCAAGTCTCTGTATCATACGGAAAGTCAGCATTTCACTATTAGGATACTGCTGCAGCTTATCCTTTGCCCATTGAAATCCGTTTTCATAAGTACCGTTCTTAAGCTTGTCATCTAATTCATAAGTAAAATTATTTATTTCTTCCAAGGTAAGTTCTTCCTGGTAAGACAATAAAGTGTCAAGTGTAATATCAAGCAGCCTGGCAATAGGGGCCAGCAGCATAATGTCCGGCAAAGAATTTCCATTCTCCCATTTATTGACGGCCGGAGCGGTCACACCAAGGCGATTCGCCATTTCCTCCTGCGTCATATTCTTGCTTTTCCTATATTTCCGTATTACTTCACCTATCTTCACAAAGCCGCCCCCTTTAATTTTGAATAAAGATTTTTGCTGTCTCAATCATACCAAATGGAAATGTCTTTCACAACTGAACGCATGTTAATTATTGTTAAATAAAATTAACCAGTGCTCATGTTTTGTTAAGAACCTGTACATAAAAATATTGACATTTCAGTTTACTATGCATTACATTTGGATATGAAATAGCGAAAACAGGAAAGAAGGTAAATTGTTTTGAAAAATATAATATTTAGACTGGCAAGTGATAACGATATGCCTCAAATCATAGATTTACAAACAAAAATATTTAACGTCGAGCAGAAAATTGCTGAAATCTACACGGATGCAAGGGACATTACTGCAAAGATAATATGCAAAATGGGAGGTCAGATAGTTGGTGAGCCACAACCATTTTATGTTGGAACAGTTACACCTGTAGTTCTGAAAAAGAGTAACTACCATCATTATATTGATTCCATCAATTAGGGTATTTTTCAGGACATTCTTTAATAAGTCTGATATACTAAACACAAGCATGGCAGTTACAGTAACAGGCATCTCCATAGGAGTAGTGCTATTTTACCCACTGTCCTGTTCTTCCAGGGTGTGCCAAAGTTGCACACCCAAATCTGAATCTCCAAACTGCTGCATCTGCTAATACTCTGGATTACTTACCCAGATGTTAATATTCTCTAATATTGCTCAGCAAACAATGTGCTGGCACCTGACTGGTTGCCGGAAAGGTAAAAATGGGTAGTCTGTTCAAAAAGCAAGGCCTTATCTGCCGGTGGGAAAAATCCTCCGGACTCCTTATTAAGACGCAGTACATCCCCGCCTACAACCCTTTCAACATCGGGAATTGTGTAGGGTTTTTCGATTGATCCGCCGCTGATAATGGCATCTGCTTCCGGCACATCATCTACCAGCAAAATTCCTTCTGTTCCGTCCGCACCACCAAATTCAAAGGTGAGGGTTGAAGCCTTGATGCCGTGCTGTTCAGCACACTGAATTGTCAGCATCCCATCAACTGCAGCGTTTCCGCCACCTTCCCAGGCCATAATTAATCCGTCGGTTTCCAAATACTGAGCAATTTTTACCGCAAACTGGGCGCATCTGATTTTATGCCAGTTGCTTGGATTGTGGCTGCGCCCAAAAATAATTCCCCGAAAGTTAATGGTTTTCCCATGTTCTTTATATAATTCCAATAAAATCGGACTGTTAACATACAGATATGTAGGCACCTTAAAAGCAGGCCAGACATAATTACCGCTGACGATGCACCCGTCCATCATTTCATTGGGATGAATCAAGGTTGGAACCAGGTTATCAATCGGATGTCCATACAAATATGTATTGGAATACGGTCCCTGATTCTGCGAGTTCCACATCAATACTACATTGGGAAGCTCAGGATCTACCTCATCAATGGAAAGTTTTTCTTCCTCATCAGCAGCAAGACCGCAAGTAACAGCGGCCAGATACGTTGCCACCTTAATGCCTATACTGCGGATTTCATTATCATATTCAATGGAAGAGCTGCCATCAGAGAGTTTATATAAAACAATCAAATTGATAGTTTTAGAAAAAGGCGTCATTTCGGCAATTGGCCCCTGCATATCCAAAATTGCATCGCGGGGATATAAAAGGCCGGAGCTGGCACTGGACTCATCCCAGGGAAGAGCGGCACTTTCCATCACCGAAAAACCTGATAATATATTGGTCGTTCCGCTTCCTGTCATTAACGGGTCACCAAAATATCCAGAATACTGCTGCCCTTCGCCATCTATTTTAATCATGGCTGCCAGGGTATCAAGTAAATGTATGATACGGGTGCTCTCACCGGGTTTAACCAACTCAAAATCAACTGCCTTCACCGCTTTTAAAAGCGGGGCAATTTCAGCTTGCAGCTCTTCTTTGGAAATTGTCAAAAAACCATCTCTCAAAGTTGTCCTGTCACCAAAACAAGCCTCTTTTACATGATAGTAGCAACGAGTCAATTTTTTATCCATTTTCACTCTACTCGCCCTCCTTTTCATTATCAACTGTAAATAGCGTTTGTCCGTTGACATCCATTGTCAATGCTTCCAGACACTTATCCATAATCCTGCGCCGATATGCTTTTTCGCGGTCAATGGGAAGAGAGGGATTACCGCTTGGAGCAGTGAAGTCTCCACCAAATATAATCCGATTGCTCCCAACGCTTAAAGCAATCGATGTAAAAGCTGTGACATGAGCATTTGCAATTTGGGCCCGGTCAAGCTCTTTTGCCAGCGTTGCGCAGCAACGCGTACAAGTGCCTCAAGTAGAGGTCAGAATTGCTGCCTGGACTCCGGATTTTCTTAAATCTTCTGCGATTTCCCTGCCCATTGCCTTACTGGTTTCTACATTAGTGCCAACCCCGCAGGTGGTATAGAAATAAGGAAATATTCCTTCGATTTTATGCTCTTTTTCCAATGCCCGCATTGCATCAAGAGGGATTAGTCGATGTGGGTCATTGCTGGCATCGGTTGTGTCATATCCCCCGTGGATGGATTCATATTCACCCTTATTCAAAGTTGTTATATTAGTCATATCATACTTACCATAACTAATGGAAAATGCCTGTTTCAGCTTGTCAGGATTCCCAACCGGTACCAGACCACCGGTCGTAATCAAAGCAATGACGGTGTGTGCCATATCTTCTACTTTAGCTGCCGGCGGGACTTGTTCAAAGCCTCGCAGGGGAACTTCGGTCCGATATGGCCGCTTATAGAGCTTATCCAAAAGTATCTCGGTGACCCGCCTTGCCCCAGTCTTTTCATGGTATTCATTATACCTGTGCCCAGTCGGCAGATATCCCTCTTCTAAAGCCGGACCAATAGCTTCCTTCTTGGCCAGCTTTAAAGCCAAAGCTGCCATCTTTGGCAAAGATTTTCGCATTCCGCTGGCTGTTTCTGTGGTTGCGACAATATAATTGTTCTGCACATACATGCTGATGGCCGGATTTTCCCACCACATTCCGGTAACACTTGGAATGCCAAGTTTGTTTTTTACGTAATCACATATTTTTGCACATGCCACACCGTAACGGCCTGCATTGAAGGCCGGGCCTGCAACAAACACATCCGGAGCGGCCGCCAGAATCTCTTCCTTAATCATTGGTAATACTGCGGCAAATTTTTCATCATTATTAATAAAGTTATCGCCGCATACCAATACTTTCACTACTTCCATCTCTTTGTTCCACAGAGGTTCAACCCCTATGGCAGGCCCTTTTTTCTCCGTATATACACTTAGCCCTACATCAGCCTTCTCTTCGCCGCCGATGCCGGCATAGAACTGGTTGACGTAATACACTGCTTTTAACTTCGTCATTTTTTCCTCCTTACATTGGCAAGCTGCCCTCCTGAGTATCTATAAAAATCGTTTTAGAAATCATATATTTTTGTATACCAGCAACACCTAAGCCGCTCTGTTTCCAACCGGTTCCCGGCGATTCTATCATTGCCTTACTGAAGTAGGAATTGACATAGATCTGACCACTGTGAATCTTCTGGGCAACTCGAAGACCGCGTTTCATATTCTTAGTAAAAACTCCGCCCGCCAAACCATACTCAGTTGAATTTGCAAGTGCAATGGCTTCTGCTTCAGAATCAAAGGGCGTAATACATAGCACTGGTCCGAAAATTTCTTCTTTAAAAATAGTCATATCAGGAGTCACATCGGCAAAGAGTGTCGGCGGAACAAAATTACCTGCGGTAAGCTTTTGATCTGTATACGGTTCACCCCCGCATACCAACCGTGCTCCTTCAGCCTTACCTTTTTCAATATATTCCCAGACACTCTGCGCATGATCTCGGTGAATAAGGCTGGTAAGCGTGGTCTTAGGATCAAAACCGTCACCAGGAATTAACTTCTCACATTCGGATTGCAGTTTCTCAATAAACTGCTCGTAAATGCTGCGTTGAACAATTAAACGGGTTCCAGATACGCATACCTGACCAGAATTCTGGGTAAATGCCCATCTGGCCCATTTTACCGCATCATCTATATCAACATCATCAAAAATGATATTGGGACTCTTCCCTCCCAATTCCAAGGCAACATCTTTCACAGTATCTTTTGACGCTTCAATAATATGTTTTCCGGTACTTGTTCCGCCGGTCATCGCAACCATGTCAACATCCGGACTTTTTACCAACATATCACCAATGACACTGCCGGAACCAGTTAATACATTAACTACGCCAGACGGAAAGCCAGCCTCATCAAATACTTCAGCCAGGAGCAGCATACTTAATGATGCCCAGGAAGAGGGTTTAACAATGGCAGTATTCCCAGCAGCCAAAATCGCACATATTTTTTGGCAGCCCATCATAAGAGGGCCGTTCCATGGCAAAATCTCACCTACCACCCCATGGGGATACCACTGTACCAGATTAACCGTGTTGTTATCAATGGGTACAGCCTTGCCTTCCAGGCATCGGGCCTTTCCTGCATAATATTCAAAAGCATCAACGCTCATCTCCGCTTCAAAATAACGTGCGCCGGCATAGGATTTTCCACATTCCAGTGTTTCAATGCAGGAAAATTCTTCTTTTCGCTGTTCCAATATCTGTCCGGCTTTTAGAAGCAATTTACTGCGCTCACGCGGCGGCATTTTTCCCCAAGGCCCCTCATCAAAGGCTTTTCTCGCCGCTTTGACAGCTCGGGTTACTTCTGGCTTTCCGGCCTTATACGCCTTGGCAAAGATTTGATTCTTAACCGGATTTTGAATATCAAAGGTAACTTTATCTTCTGGAACAACAAATACTCCATCAATATATAATTGATAAGGCTCTTTTTTGACATAATCATATGGATTCATAAAAATCCTCCTTTTGTAATATTTACAATGGCGGAGTACGAGAAACCACTCATACCCCGTCTATGAAATACTAATTGAACTATATTATTCAAGCCGCTAAAAAATCACGAACCTTCTGGATATCTTTTTGCACCTGCTGCTGTACTTCTTCCAGACTGTTGAACTTTTCAACGCCTCTGACAAATCGCTGCACTTCAAGAACCAACTCTCTGCCATAAATATCTCTGTCAAAATCCAAAATAAAGGCTTCTATTGTTACATAATCGAAATTGTCAACGGAAGGCCGCTTGCCAATATTAGTCATCGCCTTTAAATGTTCCTCATCCACATAAATTGAGGTTGCATAGACGCCACTTGGCGGTTTTAGTTTTGTTTCGCAAGTATCCAGATTAGCTGTCGGCATCCCGACAGTTCGGCCCAGTGCTTTTCCATGTACTACTTTTCCAATAATAATATAAGGGTGTCCTAAAAGACTTGTCACCTTTTCAAAATTGCAGTCAATAAGAGCTTTTTTTACTATTGCTGTGGTAATAATTTGTTGGTCCTCCTTTTCAGGCTCACAGATAATGACTTCAATTCCGGCATTATTGGCTGTCACTTTTACATTTTCCAAATTTTTGTGGTTCTCACCAACTACCAACACCTTAGCCCCTATTGTTTGGATTGCCTGTTCAAGTAAATCAGGCTCATTTTCGCAGCTAATTAAAACATCAACTCCGGCTCTTTCAAGAAAATAGGCTTTTTCATCTTCGTTAGTTAATATCTCTTCTTTAGCCGGTCTGCTTATAACAACTGATTTCATGCCTCTCTTTTTAGCCTGTGCAACCAGCTCAGTGATAATTTTGAGATGACCACGATGCATACCGTTAAAATCTCCATAGGCTGCACAAGTGTTTTTCATGTTTACTATCTTATCCAACCTTTTCATATTCTTTTCCTCCCACAGTATTTTGATTTTTTGTTCTCACCTTGTAGAAAATAATGCCTACAAAATACCATGCAATTGAATATGCCCATATCATCCAACCGCCGTTGAAGACATCGGGAATATAACACATAATTATTAGTCCCAAAGCAATTAGCGGCAATGCAATGCCCCCCGGAGCCTTAAATGCTCCGTCCGGCAAACTAAATTTCTTTCTGGCTACAATTAAGGATATGATATTGATAATGATAGTAACCGCTGCAAATAATGCGCCAAAGCTGACAATCATCTCTGTGAACTGTGGAAAACATGAAATCACCAGACAGGGGATTGTAACTGTAAGTGTTGCATAAACTGGCACACCTGCCTTATTATTTTGGGCCAGCTTTTGAGGCATAATCCCTTGTTCCGCCGATGCTTGAATTGCTCTTGAGGTGAGGGACATTACCGTCAGCATTGTTGTATAAAGCGCCAATACTGCCGCAATAGATATAACTTTAGAAATCCATGGATA
>ENA-UOOM01003724-UOOM01003724.1-fermentation-metagenome-genome-assembly--contig:-NODE-3724-length-10714-cov-14.248804_pt1 | contig 10714 bp, 10 predicted proteins | sample MGYA00245781_ERZ724031 | MGnify/ENA primary metagenome ERZ724031 (study PRJEB28704, sample SAMN03018317) | fermentation metagenome | biome: anthropogenic terrestrial biome; feature: soil... | reverse complement strand
AAACGCCGCCCACATGGGCGGCGTTTGTGTGCAGGTCAGGCGTTGGCGGCCTCTTCGGCCATGCGCTCGCGCTCCAGCTGCGCCAGCGGCTCCTTGCCCCGGTAGAGGATGATAAACCCGGTTAAAAACAGCAGCAGCAGCGCCAGCGTACCCCAGGAGGAGCGCCCGGTCAGCCCGCCTATCAGCGCATACAGCAGCGGGCCGATGACGGTGGCGAACTTGCCGAAGATATCAAAGAAACCAAAGAACTCGTTGGAGCGGCGCTTGGGCACCAGTTTGCCGAAATAGCTGCGGCTGACGGCCTGTATGCCGCCCTGCACCGTGCCCACCAGAATGGCCATCGCCCAGAACATGATGGTGCTGCGGCGAGTGGCGCTCTTGAGGGTGTCGATGGTCGCGGCGCTGTCCGCCTGCAGTACGCTCAGGCGCTGGGCAAGCTGCGTGTCCAGGCGCTGGGCCGCGTCCGCGTCGCCTGCTTCATTCAGCGCAAACATCGGCGCATCCTCGCCGTGCAAAATGTGGGCTTGGGCGGCCTTGAGATAATCATCCAGCGCGCCCCGGGCGGCCTCCGGCTCGGCCAGCGTCTCCGTCTCCAGCAGCAGCGCTGCGTCATCGCGCACGCCCGCGTAGACGGCTTCAAAAGCATCCTGATGCGGCTCCAGCGTATAGCCCATCACAAAGCCCACGCAGCAGATGACCATGTAGACCGAGATGGCAAACAGCAGCAGCTTGCGGGTGGGGACCTTCTGTGCCATCTTGCCAAACAGGATGGAGCAGGGCATGGCCACAATCTGCGTGACCAGCAAGGCCAGGATCATCCCCATGGCGCCCAGGCCCAGCGCCGTGCCGTAGGCGGTGGAGATGCTGATGATGGTGCCCACGCCGTCAATATAGAAGAAGTACGCCAACACAAAGAGGAACAGCCCGCGGTTGGAGACAATTTCCTTCCCGGTGCGCAGCACATTGGTGATGGCCTGGCGCGCGCGGCCCTTCTCCGGGTGCTCGATATAGTGGGTCTGGTGCACATTCTTGAGGAAGGGGATGGAGAACAGCAGCCACCAGCCGGAGGTGATGAGGATGGCGAACTTCTGCGCGATGGGGCTGCCGTAGCCCAGCCACAGCAGCATGCCGATGGACAGCAGGAAGGGGATGGTGCTGCCGCCGATGTAGCCCATGGCGTAGCCCCAGCTGGATACCTTGTCCATGCGCTGGTTGGTGGTGACGTCCGTCAGAAAGCTATCATAGAACAGGTTGGCGCCCGAGAACCCGATGTGGGATACCACATACCCCACCAGCATCATGCGCCAATCGGTCATGAAGGCCAAAGCGCCTGTCGTCAGCACGCCCAGCAGCATGAAGGCGATGAACAGCCGCTTCTTCATGCCCTTGAAGTCGGCCAGCGCCCCCAGGAAGGGCGAAATCAGCGCGATGACCAGCGTGGTCAGTGCCGTGCCCAGGCTCCACCAATGGTCCCCGTTTTGTCCGGCCACGCTGACGAAGATGGGCGGATAGATGGCCGCCATGATATTGGTGGCATAGACGGAGTTGGCCCAGTCGTAAAGAATCCAGCTTTTTTCCTTGAGTGTAAAGCGTTTGTTATCCTGTCCCTGCATGGTACCCTCCTGCAAGTCCCGTTGTTTTTGCCATTATACGTGAACATTAGGGGAAAAGGAAGGGTTGCGCGCGGCGCGACTGGCCCAGGAAACTCAAGAACGCGTCTGAATACCAGACATTTGTTCGAATTTTCAGGGCATGGGCGAAATGTGAAATCGAGGTAAAAAGCGTGACAGAAGATTCGCTAAAAAAACAATCCGGTCTTTGGCGGGGCAAGAAGGGTAAAATGCAACAATTTGCATAAAAGTACATTCGCGATTCAAATCCTTGTGGTTCGTCCGACTTTCAACAACTACCGGTAGACCTGGGGACTTATCAACAGGCTTTGGAGTATGCAATTCTTTGGCGGGTGCAATTCCCTTGTACTCCCACACTTTCTGTGTTAGGATAGGGCACGTGGTCAGCAAGGTTCGGGGTTTATCCACAGGGGATTTATCCACAGCTTTGAAAAACACGCTGCGAAGCGGTGTTTTTTTTGACGGGTTTCCGACTGATTACAAACCTATTACGGATGTATAAATTAATGCAAACACGGAGGTTACCGCGTGGATTATAAGGCGGTTTGGGATGCGACCTGCCAGCTCATGAAACACGAGATGAGCGAGGTCACCTATTCCACCTGGATTGCATCGGCCCTCAAGCCGTTGGATGCCGTTGGTGAGCAGTACTATGTGGAAGCGGTGGCGGATTATTACCACACCTTTGTCGTGCCCCGCTATTCGGTGATGATTGGCAACGCCCTGCGCCAGGTTACGGGCAAGGAGCTGAAGCTCAATATCCTCACCCCCAAGCAGGCACAGGACTACCGCAAGGGCAATGGCCCCGCGCGGCCTATCGCCCCGCGGCTCAACCCTAAATATTCCTTTGAGACCTTCGTGGTGGGCAGCGGCAACCGCTTCGCCCACGCGGCTTCCCTGGCGGTGGCCGAGTCCCCGGCGGATGCCTACAACCCCTTCTTCATCTATGGCGGCGTGGGCCTGGGCAAAACCCACCTCATGCAGGCCATCGGCCACTTCATCCTGTCGCAAAAGCCGGAGACCCGGCTGGAATATGTAACCAGCGAGACCTTCACCATCGAGCTGGTCAGCGCCATACAGACCAACCGCAACGCGGCCTTCCGCGAGAAGTACCGCAATGTGGATGTGTTGCTGATTGACGACATCCAGTTTATCGCGGGCCGCGACAGTACACAGGAGGAGTTTTTTCACACCTTCAACGCGCTGCACAACGCGGGCAAGCAGATTATCATTTCATCCGACCGCCCGCCCAAGGAAATCGCCCGCCTGGAGGAGCGTCTGCGCAGCCGCTTTGAATGGGGCCTGATTGCCGACATCCAAAAGCCCGATGTGGACACGCGCTGCGCCATTTTGCGCCGCAAGGCCAATGACGAGCTGATTCAGGTGGATGACGAGGTGCTTCAGCTGATTGCCATGCGCGTGGACAGCAACATCCGCGAGTTGGAGGGCAGCCTCAACCGCCTGGTGGCCTACGCGTCCTTATCCGGGCGGCCCATCACTGCCCAGCTGGCCGAGGAAGCGCTGCGCGAGGTGTTCCACGACCACGCCCCCCGCCCCGTCACCACGGGGGATATCATCCAGGCCGTTTGCGGCTACTATGCCGTCACCCATGACGATGTGGTCGGCCCCCGCCGCAACCGCAGCTTTACCGTGCCCCGGCAGGTCATCATGTACCTGGCACGCAAGCTGACCGATGCCTCCCTGCCCAAGATTGGCGAGGCGCTGGGCGGGCGCGACCATACCACCGTGCTGCATGGATGCGCCAAAATTGAGCAGCTCAGCCAGGACAGCGTGCCGCTGCGCAACGCGCTGGAGGATTTGACCCGTCAGCTGCGGCGCGAGGCCTGATTCGGTTTACACGCAGAAAGGCCATCGTGGTTCACAAACGTCATCGTGCGCCGCATATCATCTTGCCTGCCTAACCCCTCCATGAGGGGTTTTAATTTTCAATGCAGCAAACAACATCCCCGCCGCGATTGCGGCGGGGATGAATGGTTGCTTGCTTCTTACTCTGCCGTGTAGGGCATCAGGGCGATGGCACGCGCGCGCTTGATGGCCTCGGAGAGCTGGCGCTGATGCTTGGCACAGGTGCCCAGCATGCGCCGGGGAGAAATCTTGCCGCGCTCATTGATATAGCGGCGCAGCCGATTCACATCCTTGTAGTCGATATACGCGACCTTGTTGGCACAGAAGTCGCATACCTTGCGCCGCGGCCGACGGCCACGGGGGCGCATTCTTCTTTCGCCTCTATTCTCACTCATGGTGGTTCCTCCTTCAAATTGCTGCCATTAGAAGGGCAGTTCTTCGTCGTCTACCTTGACAAAGCCACTGTGCTGGCTGGGCGCGGGGGAAGCATTTGCTTCCGGCTGGCGGCTCATGCCGCCATCGCCGCCCTCTCCACGCGGGGAGAGGAACTCCACATCGTCCGCCGTCACTTCCAGGCTGGCGCGGGTGGTGCCGTCATTGGCGGTATAGGTGTTGACCTGTACGTTGCCGACGACGCACACTTTGCGTCCCTTGGACAAATAGCGGTTGCAGTTCTCGCCAAGCTGCCTCCAGGCCGTCACGCGGAAGAAATCCGCCTCCGGCTGTTGACCCGCCTCTGCATTGCTTGCGCGGCGGCGGTTGACGGCTACCGTGAAGGTGCACACAGGAATACCTCCCTGGGTGCTGCGCAGCTCGGGGTCGCGCGTCAGGTTGCCGATAATAAACAGCTTGTTCACAGTCTACCTCCTTATTGGTCCTGGGCCGGCGCTTCCTGTTGCGGTGCCTCCTCGCTCCTTACGGCGGCGGGGGCAATGCGCGCGGTGCGCGGCTTTACGTTGCTGCGCTTTTCCTCGATGCGGGTGGTCAGGTAGCGGAGGATGCCGTCCGTGATTCCCAGGTTACGCTCGATCTCCTTGGGAACAGTGGGTTCTGCCGTGTAGTGCACCAGCACATAGTACCCTTCCGGCAGGTCGTTGATCGGGTAGGCCAAGCGGCGCTTGCCCCACTCCTCGACGCTGTCAACCGTGCCGCCGTTTTGTTCAATCATCCCGTTGAAGCGCGCAATGAGCTCCTTGCGGGGATCTTCCTCGATGGCCGTGTTGATGATGTACACCAGTTCGTATTTCATGTCTTTCACCTCCTCATGGACATATGGCGCCGCGACCCGCGCGGCGCAAGGATGTGCCGAATATGTATTATACATATTGATAGAAGGGATTGCAAGTGTTTTTTCGGGGTTTCGCCAATCCGCCAATCGGTGTACATCATTTGGCGACGGTCGCTATTGACCCTTCTGTAGCCCTTGTGTACAGTAGTGACAGCACAAAACTGGCTGCCCGCGCGGAAGGAGCATGACATGTTAGACCATATCGATACCGAAAAAACCAACCCTGCCACCCGGCACATCGACCGGCTGGGCACGGAAGACATGCTGCGCCTCATCAACCGGGAGGACCAGAAGGTGGCCGAGGCGGTGGCGCAGGTGCTGCCCCAGGTGGCACAGGCGGTGGACATCATCTACCGGCAAATGCAGGGCGGTGGCCGGCTGGTGTATCTGGGCAGCGGCACCTCCGGGCGCTTGGGGGTGCTGGACGCGGCCGAGTGTCCGCCTACCTTTGGCGTGGATCCGGCGCTGGTGGTGGCGCTGATAGCCGGTGGGGAAGGAGCCTTTGTACGCGCCCGGGAGGGCGCTGAGGACGACCGCGCCGCCGGGGCGGAAGACCTGCGGGCCATTGACTTTTCCGCCAAGGATGTGCTGGTGGGCATCGCGGCCAGCGGGCGCACGCCCTATGTCATCGGCGGGATGGACTACGCGGCATCGGTCGGCGCGCCGGTCATCGCGCTGGTGTGCACCGCCAATGCGGATATGGCATCGCATGCGCAGGTGACCATTGCCCCGCTGAGCGGGCCGGAGGTGATTACCGGGTCTACCCGCATGAAGAGCGGCACGGCGCAGAAGATGGTGCTCAACATGCTCTCCACCGGTGTGATGGTTAAACTGGGCAAGGTGTACGGCAACCTGATGGTGGATATGAAGGCCACCAACGACAAATTGCGCGAGCGCGCCATCCGCATCGTGATGCAGGCGGCCGATGTATCGCGCGAGCGGGCAGCCCAAGCGCTGGCCGAGGCGGATGGGCACTGCAAGCCTGCGATTGTCAGCCTGCTGTTCGGCCTTGACTATCAGAGTGCTCTGGCCGCGCTTAACAGGGCGCAGGGCCGCATTGGGGATATTGACCTGCCCAGGGCAGAGGCGCAGGCATGAGTGCCGCGCGCTATGTAGCGGGGCTGGATGGCGGCGGCACCAAGACGGCCCTGCTGTGCATGGATGCGGCGGGCGCCGTCGTCGGCGAAAACACCTTTGGCCCCCTTAATGTCAACGGCACGGACTGGGCCGATGTGCGCCGGGTGCTGGGCGAGGTCGCGGCGTTTCTAACTGCGTTGCCCGGCGAATGCGCGGGGCTGACGGTGTCGGCCGCGGGTGTCAGCAACCCACAGGCCAAGGCCATCATCGAGGAATCCTTACGGAATACGGGATGTTCGGCCCCCATTGAGGTGCGCGGCGATCAGGAGTCCGCCCTGCGAGGCGCCGTGGGGCCGATGGGCGCAGTGCTCATTGCGGGGACAGGCTCCATCTGTTATGGCCGCAACGCGATTGGACGTACGGCACGCTGCGGCGGGTGGGGGCACCTTCTGGATGACGAAGGCAGCGGCTATGCCGTCGGACGGGATATCTTGCGCGCCGTACTGTACGCGGTGGATGGACGCGGCCCGCAGACGATGCTGACAGGCCTGCTGGCGGATAAACTGGGCAGCGCGCAGCCGGCGGACATCATTCGCTTTGTGTATGCCCCCGGCCGCAGCAAACGGGAGATTGCCGCCCTGGCAGAGTTGTTGGGACCGGCGTTGGCCGAAAGTGACGCAGCAGCCCAGCGTATTGCCATCAGCGCCGCCGACGCGCTGGCCACGCTGTGCGCCCCGGTGCTGGATGGCCTCGGCCTGCAGGCGGGGGAGTTGGCACTGGCCGGGGGCGTGCTAGCCCATCATGAGGCCATTCGTGACCGATTGCGGAGCCAGCTCACCGATAAATATTCAACGCTCTCCATCATCCAACCGCGCCACAGCGCCGCGTGGGGGGCGGCGGACTATGCCAGGGAAACGTTCTTGGCCTGACAAGCTGGGTGGAATAAAAAATCGCCGTCACAATGTGACGGCGGTTTTTCTGTGTCGAAAATGAATTATCCCTTCACCGCGCCCACCAGCATGCCCTTGACGAAGTACTTTTGCAGGAAGGGGTACAGCAGAATGATGGGCAAGGTGGAGGTGATGATGACGGCTGACTTGATGGCGATGGCCACCGAGGCATTCTCGCCCACGCCGCCGGCCTCGCCCACCATGGTGGTGCCGTTGACGATATTGCGCAGCAGCAGCATCACGGGGTACTGGTCGCTTCGCAGGTAAATCAGCGAATAGAACCAGTCGTTCCAGAAGAACACCGCCGTATACAAGCCCACCGTGGCCAGGGCAGCCGTCAGCAGGGGCAGGATGATGCGGATTAAAATGCCAAAGTAATTCAGGCCGTCGATGCGGGCGGCCTCCTCCAAATCCTCGGGAATGGTTTTGATGAAGTTGATGAGGATGATGAGGTTGAACTGGTTAATGGCAAAGGGCAGCAGCATGGCGAACACCGTGCCCGTCAGTTTGAGCGACGTCATCAACAGGTAGTTGGGCACCAGGCCGCCACCGAAGAACATGGAGAATACCACCATCTTCATCACGATGGGCTGGCCCTTCAGGCGGCTCTTGCTCAGCGGGTAGGCGAAAACCACCATCATGGCCAGCGCAATCAGCGTGCCCACGGAGGTGTACAGCAGCGTGTTGCGGTACGCGCGGAAGAAGTTGGGGTAGGCGAACACCTGCCGGTATGCCTCGGTGTTAAAGCCGATGGGCCACAGCGTCACCCGGTTGTTGAGGATGGCGCGGGAGGACGAGAAGGACATGGCGATGATGTACAAAAAAGGCACCACGCAGCACAGCAGCACAAAAATCATCACCAGCCAGATGACGGCATCCATGACGGGGCTTTTTTCGCGGATTCGAGTTGATTTGCTCATACGCCCCTCCTAATAAATGCTCTCGCCGGTCAGGCGGCGGGCTAGCAGGTTGGCGCTGCTTACCAGCACCAGACCGATGATGCCGCTGAACAGGCCGATGGCCGTGGCGTAGCTGTACTGCGGGGCGGTGGCCGCGATGGACATGCGGTACACATAGGTGTCAATCACATCCGATACCACCGAGTTGGAGGGGGTGTACATCAGCAGGATTTTTTCGAAGCCTACGCTCAGCAGATGCCCCACCCGCAGGATGAACATGATCATGATGGTGGGCATGATGCTGGGGATGGTCACGTACCAGATCAGCTGAAAACGCCCGGCGCCGTCGATGCGCGCGGCCTCAAACAAATCCGCGCTGATGCCTGTGATGGCCGCCAGGTAGATGATGGCCGACCAGCCCATGAACTGCCACATATCGGTGAGAATATACAGCGGGCGGAAGTACGATGCCTCGTTCATGTAAAACACCGGCGGGTTTCCTGTGACGCTTTGAATCAGGCGGTTGAGGGCGCCCGACGAGGGGGACAGCAGCTCGGTGAGGATAGACACCACCACCACCGTCGACACAAAGCGCGGCATGTAGCTCACCGTCTGCACCAGCTTTTTAAAGCGCAGGCTGCGCAGCTCGTTGAGCATCACCGCGAAAATGATGGGCACCGGGAAGTTGATAATCAAATTGAGCGCCGCCAGCGACAGGGTGTTGAAGAAGGCGCGCCAGAAGTCGCCCTGGCCCATGAACTGCCTGAAGTAGCGCAGCCCCTCCCACCGCACGCCAAACGGCCCGGTAAGCGGCCTAAAGCGCCGGAAGGCCAGGATGTTGCCAAACATGGGCACATACTTGAACAGCAGAAAATACGCAAAGGGCACCAGCAGCATTACATACAGCTGCCAGTTGTTGTACAGGTAGCGCCTCAGCTTGGGCCGTTTGACCGCCAGGGCAGGGTATTCTTGTTTCATGCGGCTTCCTTCCGTCACAGGGGCTTTGGAGGGTTGAAAATCCCTTAGAAAACAACCGGTGCTATAAAGGGGAAGGCCCGCCCCGGCAGCCGGGGCGGGCCGATAGGTCGGGGATTACAGTTTCTTGCTGGCGTTGTAGATCTCCAGGAACTTCTCGATGCCCTTGTCCTTCATGTCCTGCACGAAGGCATCCCAGTCGTTCTCGATGGACTTCTTGCCGGTGCGGAACTCGTCATCCCACACGTTGAAGGCGTCCAGCAAAGTGGTCTGCAGCAGGGAGGCATCCTCGGCCGTGATGTCGTCAAAGCTGGGCACGGGCACGGTGTACTGGATGGCGTCCGGCATGGCGGCCACTTCCGCGTTGATGCGGCCGTAGTTCTCGTCATACTTGGTCAGCTCGCGCTCCAGGTACCATACGTTCTGCAGACCCGCGCAGCCGGTGCCGTAGGCGTTTTGCATATATTTGTAGATGCCGTCGGCGGAATTCAGGATGGCGTCATTGTAGACCACCTTGTCGCCGTCCATGGTGTAGCTGTCGCCCTCGGGGCCAAAGCACCACAGCTTGGTGGCTTCCTCGGAGTAGAAGATTTCATCCAGCTTGCGAACCACCTGCTCAAAGTCCGGGCGCTTGCTCACGCCGATGGGGAACAGCAGGCCGCCGCCGGTCTTGCTCTTGGGCTGGTGATGGGCGCCGCCGGGGCCCTCCAGCGGGGGATACATATTGAGCTTCAGGCCTTCGATTTCGCTGGCCTGCTCCCAGCCGCCAATCTGGTCATAATAGCCGTACACGGCCATGGCAGCACCGGTGGCCAGTTTCTTAGCGGTGGAGGCGTTATCCTGCTCCAGCTCCGGGTCCAGCAGGCCTTCCGCGTGCAGCTTGGCCATGAAGGTGATGTAGTCCTTGTACTGGGGGGAGATGGCGCCGGCGAAGTATTCCTTCTTGTCATAGTCCCAGGACAGGGTGCCGGTGCCGGTGCCGGTGTTGCGGCCGACCGATACGCCGTAGGAGGGCATCGTCATGCGCTGTACCACGCGCAGGCCCACGATGGACGTCAGCGGGTAGCTGTTGGGGAAGTCGGCTTTGTAGGCCTTCATGATGTTGTAAAGGTCATCAAAGGTCTTGGGGGCTTCAAAGCCCTTGGATTTGAGATAGTCTTCGCGCATGATCAGGCCGCCGTCGTAGAAGGGCTTGTCAAACAGGCTGGGCAGGAAGTACAGCTTGCCGTCGCTCAGGCGGTTGAGGTCCACATCCTGCTGCAGGCCCATTTCCTCCACCCTGGCGTTGAAATGGGGTGTCCACTCCGCGTAGTCGGAGATGGGCACGATGGCACCATTGAGGGCATAGGAGGTATAGGCGCCGCCGGTGCTCAGGTAGAGCATCACATCCGGCGTATTCTCGCCGGTGGACAGCGCCAGGCCCGCCTTGGTGCCGTAGTCGGCCATGGGGATGGGCTCGAAGTTGAGCTTCACGTTATACTGCTTTTCAAGCGCCGTGATGACCGGCCAATCCTGCTTGAAGGGCAGGGTCGCGTTGTCTGAGTAGTAGAGCGAGATGGCCAGCGGCTCCTCGGCTACCGCGTAGGCACCGAGGCCCAGCAGCAGGGAGAGCGCCAGCAACAGCGACAGGGTTTTTCTCATGGGGGTTCCTCCTTATGTTGTGTTGGGTGCATCGATACAGGCATCCGCCTGTCAGGTTCTCATCGTCAGGAAAACTCCTACACCTGTGAAACTTTGTTGCCTGATTATAACAGGTTGTCGTGTGTTTTGTAAACCGAACGATGAACGGGGTGAATCGCGCGGCGGAGTGTGATAGAATGCTGCCAGCACAATAAGGGAGGAACATCATGCTGTTTGATTTGATCATCCTGGGCGGCGGGCCGGCGGGATACCTGGCGGCCGAGCGGGCGGCACACGCCGGGCTCAAGGTCGCCCTGGCGGAGGAGCGCGCGCTGGGCGGCGTCTGCCTCAACGAGGGGTGCATCCCCACCAAGGCGCTGCTGTACAGCGCCAAGCTATATGACGGGG
>ENA-UOOM01003722-UOOM01003722.1-fermentation-metagenome-genome-assembly--contig:-NODE-3722-length-10720-cov-15.505391_pt1 | contig 10720 bp, 6 predicted proteins | sample MGYA00245781_ERZ724031 | MGnify/ENA primary metagenome ERZ724031 (study PRJEB28704, sample SAMN03018317) | fermentation metagenome | biome: anthropogenic terrestrial biome; feature: soil; material... | reverse complement strand
GATTAAATTTACCAAGAAGCTTAACAGATTTAAATATTACTGATAAATCAAAAGTTGACAAATGGGCAATAGATGGACACTCAGAGCAAAGATTGCTGTCAAGATCGGCTAGAAAATTATCAGTTGAAGATATTAAGAATATTTATCTAAATGCGTTTTAATACTAAATATAGCTTATATAACAGGTGCTAAATAATAGTAATATTCTATCCTAATGATTGACCGATTTAAGACCTTTTAATACATTCAATGCATTAAAAGGTCTTTAGTATTCAATACTTATTAAAGCTTTAGGACATTTATATTGTGTTTCTTTATTCTATCATATATTGTATTCCTGCTTATTCCAAGGGCCTTGGCAGTTTTAGAAATATTTCCATTATTATTATGTAAGGTATTCACTAATATTTCTAATTCAACTTCTTTTAAATCAGCATTTGCCCTATTTGTTATATTATCCATTACCACACTTTCATTATAAATTCTAATATTTTCAGGTAAATCCAATATATTAATTTCATTTTTGTCACATAAGTTTATTGCCCTTTCGATTACGTTTTCTAACTCTCTGACATTGCCTGGCCAATTATATGATTCTAATAATTTTAATGCATCGATTGATATGGATTTAATATTTTTACCTATTTTGTTATTCATTTTTTTAATAAAATGGTTAGTTAATAACTTTACGTCTCCCTTCTTTTTTCTCAAAGGAGGTACATATATACTTAATACATTTAATCTATAGTATAAATCTTCCCTAAAATTTCCATTTTTGCATTCTTCCAATAAATTCTTGTTTGTTGCACATATAATTCTTACATCTAAATCTATTAAGTCACTGGAACCAATTCGTGTAATTTGATTAGTTTGTATACATCGTAGAACTTTAACCTGCATATGTAATGGCATATCTCCAATTTCATCTAAGAATAAAGTACCACCATTAGCTAATTCAAATTTGCCTAAATGGCGCTCTCTGGAAGCTCCTGTAAATGATCCGGGTTCATATCCAAATAACTCACTTTCAATTAATTCATTAGGTATCGCGGAGCAATTTAAGGCTATGAAACTTTCTGAACTTCTTTCACTAGCATTATGGATAGACTGCACAAACATTTCTTTTCCAGTACCGCTTTCACCATAGATAATTACCTTAGAATCACTGCAAGCAGCCTTTTTGGCAATTCTAACTGCTTCATTCATAGCAGGATCATTAGTGATAATATCATCAAAAGAAAATTTACCATAATTACCGACAAAATTTTTAATAATTTTATTTATAGTTTTTATTTTTTGAAATTTTTCTATTACTCCAATTGTATTTCCATTATCATCAAATATTGGGTTAGCTGTTTTCATTAAGTGCACTATTATTTTGCTTCTTTTATCATATTTTTTATATTCTTTATCCTCATATCCATTACCGGTTTTTAAGATATTTAGCATATCTGAATTTTGATCATAAATATTGTCAATGTGTTTACCAATATAATTTTCTGAATTGATGTTAAGTATTTCAGATGCAGCTTTATTTAGAAATTTTATAAATCCTTTGTTATCAATTGAGATAAATCCGGAATCTATAAATTCGGAAACAGCTAATTGATATCTTTGATTGTTTTTTATCTGAACATTTTTTTCAACTATTATCAATTGATTTTCTATTGCCTTAGCAGCGGCAACAACCATTCCTAATGTATGAAGGTGAGTATGTTGAGAAAATCCTTTCATATTTATAGCACCAATTAATTTTTCATTTATTATTATTGGAGATGAGGAGCATGTCCAATCTTGATAATCATATAGATAATGTTCATTGCCAACTAATTGAATTGGCTTTTTTTCAACAATAGATGTATATGTAGCAGTATTGCCTAAACAGGATGGTATCCAGTACGAACCTAAAACAAAATTTTGCTTATTAACAGATTTTTCTATAATATTTTCGTCACCGACATAATCCAGCAAACATCCTTCCCCGTCAGTTAAAGTTACAGAAAACCCTGAATTATTAACAATAGAAAATAGTTCTCTCATAAAAGGTTTTGCAATTTCAATTAATGAACTTTTTTCTTTTAATAATTCATTTACCCTTTTAGCATCCATAATTTTACTTTTAGGATGCTGATCACGTTTAACACCAAGTTTAATACATTCTTCCCAACCACGTCTAACAAAATCTTTGTCGAATACACTTAAGTCATATTCATACATTTCCATTTTCATATCAGCCCTTTCTGATTGGATGTAATAAAAATATAATGCTTTCATTATTATAATTCAAAGCAATTAAAAACTTTGTATTTTTTACTATAACAGGAATTGTTCAATTTTGCAACAATTGTTTTTTCAAGATTAACATATAAATTTTATGAGGTTTTTAATGCTGGCAGGGAATTAATTAATTGGATTAATTTCCCCAAATACATTACCAATAAACAACCAATTAAACATTGAGTTTTCATAAATATTGAAATTGAAATGTTTTAATTATTGGCATATTATTTGCATATATATGTATAAATAATTATAATTGGAGGAGATACTATGTCCAAAAAACCAGAAGCAAATAAAAAAGACTTTACAAAGATGCGCACGCCGCATACATACGCAATTATATTTGTTGTTGTACTTCTTTGCTGGGCTTTAACATTCATCGTTCCTGCAGGAAAATTCAGTGTACACGATATTGAATACACTGATAATAACGGAGTGGTTAAATCAAGGACTGTTTTAATGTCAGATACATTCAGATACAGTTATAACTTAAACACAAGTTTCTTGTCTGCAGAATTGAAAGTATTATCTGATGATACTAAAGTTCTTGAGGAAATTGGCGTTGACCGGGAAGCTTTAAAGGAATTTGTACAAACAGATGCTGCAGCATGGGATCAATCACAATTAGATGATTTGGGATTAACTGATGATGTTCTATATGAAAAATATGGAGAATCAATGTATGATACAAGCAAAAAGCTCCATAAAACAGCGAATGTTTGGGGAACTGATGACTATAGCGGCTTTGGATTTATGAATTACATCTTTGAAGGGTTGGTTACAGGGAGTAAATATGGTTCAGCTGTGGGGATAGTTGCATTGATTTTAGTAGTCGGCGGCTCCTTTGGCATTATTATGAAAACAGGAGCAATTGATGCAGGCATTTATGCTTTTATTAGAAAAGCAAAGGGATTTGAAAAGCTTGCACTTCCAATGCTGTTTTTTTTATTTTCTTTAGGAGGTGCTACTTTTGGAATGTCCGAAGAAGTTATTCCCTTTGCTATGGTTATGGTACCTTTTGTAATTGCGTTGGGATATGACTCCATAGTTGCTGTAACAGTTACTTTCGTAGCATCCCAGGTAGGTAATGCTGCTTCCTGGATGAGTCCATTCAGTGTTGCTATAGCGCAAGGAATTGCAGGTATACCTGTACTGTCAGGTGCATCATTTAGATTGGCAATGTGGTTTATAATAACAGCAGCATCGGCTGCATATATGATGGTTTATGCTGAAAAAATCAGGAAAAAACCGGTGCTGTCTGCAGTTTATGAAACTGATGAGTATTTCAGAAACAGAATAGAAAATACAAATGAAGAAGAAATGGAATTTACGTTAGGTCATAAGCTGGTTCTTCTTGAAATGATGGCTGTACTGATTTGGATAATTTGGGGTGTTACTTCAAAAGCCTACTATATTCCTGAAATTGCTTCTCAGTTTTTTGTAATGGGATTTGTTGCAGGAATTATAGCAATTATATTTAAACTGAACAACATGACAATTAATGATATGGCTTCTTCATTTCAGGGAGGAGTCGCTGATTTAGCCGGTACCGCAATTGTTGTAGGAATGGCAAAGGGTATACTTTTAGTGCTTGGTGGTTCAGATGCAAATGTTTATTCAGCTCTGAACACAGTTTTATACAGTATAGGCAATGCTTTAGCCGGAGTTCCTGCTTTTGTAGCAGCATGGGGCATGTATATATTCCAAAGCTTATTTAATTTAGCAGTTACATCTAATTCGGGTCAGGCAGCCCTCACTATGCCAATTATGGCACCGCTTGCTGATATCGTAGGTGTATCAAGACAAATTGCCGTATTAGCATATCAGTTAGGTGCAGGATTCGTGGATGCATTTACACCTGTTTCTGCAAGTTTAATAGGAGTGTTAGGTGTTGCAAGAATTGACTGGTCTAAGTGGGCTAAATTTCAGATTAAAATGCAAGGATTTTTCTTCATATTAGGTACTATTGTTATAATTTTTGCTATATCAATTAATTTTCAATAGTCAATGACAATAACAGCAAAGAAAGGAACTATATTAATGATTACAATTATAAAAAATGCAGATATTTATAAGCCTAAACATATAGGTATTAAAGACGTCTTACTGATAGACAGTAAAATTGCAGCAGTTGATGAAATCATTTCAATAGATACAAATGGAGCTGTCGATGTAGTAGAAATTGATGCTAAAGGAAAATCTTTGGTTCCCGGCTTTATAGATTCTCATGTACACATTTTAGGAGGAGGGGGAGAAGGAGGATTTTCTACCAGAACTCCTGAAGCTTCTCTCACCGGTCTTACCACTGCAGGTGTTACCACAGTAGTAGGATGCTTGGGAACTGATGGTGTTGCAAGAGATATGATTTCTCTTTTAGCGAAAGCAAGGGGTTTGGACGAAGAAGGAATTACCGCATATATTTATACAGGTTCTTACAGACTTCCGCTTAAAACTATAACCGGCGAAATTATGAAGGATATAATGGCTGTAGATAAAATAATAGGAATTGGTGAAGTTGCTATTTCTGACCATCGTTCATCACAGCCTACATTTGAAGAATTTATAAGAGCAGTTGCTGATGCAAGAGTTGCCGGAATGCTTTCCGGAAAAGCAGGAATAATCAATATTCATTTAGGTGACAGTCCTAAAAAAATAGATATGTTGAGAAGGGCAATAAATGAAACTGAAATACCAATAACACAGTTTCTGCCAACACACATAAACAGAAGTCCTGAACTTTTTGAAGAGTGTGTTAATTATGCTAAGGACGGAGGATATATTGATTTTACAGGGAGCGAAGATCCTGATTTCTGGGAAGAAACAGATGGTGAAATGAGATTTAGCAAGGGGCTTAAGAGGTTATTGGAGGAAGGAATAAATCAAGACAACTTTACTCTTTCATCTGACGGACAGGGAAGTATGCCTATATTTAACGAGAAAAAGGAATACATCGGTATAGGTATAGGTAAATCAACAAGTTTAATTAAAGCAATAAAGGAATGTGTTTTTCAAGAAAATATATCTCTCGAAACTGCCATAAGAGCAATAACCTGTAATCCTGCCAAAATTTTAAAGCTTAAAACCAAAGGTAAAATTGAAGTAAATATGGATGCAGATATATGTTTGTTAGATGAAAACCTTGATGTAGATACTGTAATAGCAAAAGGTAAAATAATGGTGCAGGATAAAAAACCTATTGTTTATGGTGTATTTGAAAATAAATAAAAAAAAGATAAATTCTGAGGGAAACCTCAGAATTTATCATGGAAGTGAATCTTATTAAATGTTATAATTTAGAAAAACAAGTTGGTGATATTATGGTAAAAAAGGTTATCCTTATAGCTGGTTCTGAAAATACAAAGGATTTATTATTACTTCAACTTAAAGAAATTATTACAGACAAATACATATTAGAAGCATATTCGCAAGAGGAAGGAATATCATCAAAAATTAATTGTAACCTTCTCATTGTGTCAAGCAAGGTAATGAAAGATGATTTGGACAAAATGAATATAGATTATACAATTGATGATATTGTTGTGTGCGAAAGAAGTATTAATTTTGATTTTATAGATCAGGTTGCCAATATACCTGTAAATGAAGAAGTGTTGCTGGTTAATGATGAAAAGGAAACAACGCTCAACTCAATAAATGATTTAATGGAAGTTGGATTAAACCACATAAAATATTTCCCCTATTATCCCGGAATACCAAGCTACAAGAAATTAAAAATTGCAATAACTCCCGGAGAATCGGATAAAGTACCTCACTGTGTTACTGAAATAATTGACATGGGACCAAGAATAATAAATATAAATTCTATGTATCAGATTATGGATAAATTGAAACTTGATAATAAGGATGCTTCGTTTATTATTAAAAAATATATGCAAAAAATAATTGACGTTTCGAAGCTTGTCTCATCAATAAATAGTAATGCTAATGCATTAAATGGCTATTTGAACAGTATAATACACAATCTGGTTAATGGAATATTAGTGTATGATGAAAATGGTTATATAAAGTATGCAAATGAAAAAATGAAGTTATTATTTTCCATAGAGAAGGAATTGGAAAACAAAAATATCCGAAATATTATAGATAGAGAATTATATCATTATTTTTTAAGCAAGGATTCTTTTGAAAACAAAACACTCAATATTATGGGAGTAGATACAAAAGTAACTAAAATTATTGCTCCTAACGGAAAAGATATTGTAATAACTACAGAAAGAAATAAAGATGAGAAAGAAAACAAAATACATAACAATGATTATTTGCTAAAAGGTCATGTAGCAAAATATAATATGGAAGATATTATCGGTACCAGTAAATCGATAGAAGATACTAAGGATACGGTATTGAAGCTTGCAAGGACTGATTTGACGGTATTAATTGAAGGAGAGAGCGGTACAGGGAAGGAGCTTTTTGCCAGTGCAATTCATAAAAATTCAAAACGTAAGTTTGGTCCGTACCTTGCAATTAATTTTAGCGCCCTCCCGGATGATTTGATAGAAAGTGAACTTTTCGGCTATGAAGAAGGATCATTTACCGGAGCTAAAAAAGGAGGCAAAATAGGACTTTTTGAGTTGGCAGATGGCGGTACAATTTTCTTGGATGAAATAGGAGATGTATCTCCGAAGGTTCAAACGAAGCTGTTAAGAGTATTGCAAGAAAAGGAAATCATGATGATTGGCGGAACTTCCATTAAGAAGGTAGATGTAAGAATTATTGCAGCAACAAATAGAAATTTAAAAGAAATGATTTTGCAAAAACAATTTAGAGCGGATTTATATTATAGATTAAAAATAGGTTATCTTTATATTCCGACACTAAAAGAAAGGCAGAGCGATATAAAGGAGCTTGCAAATTATTTTATTAGTATAAGTACAACAGCGAATGTTAAGGTTTCTCAAAAAGTATTAGATGAATTCATGAAATATAAATGGCTTGGAAATGTAAGAGAGTTAGAAAGTACAATACAATATATGTTAGCAGTAAGGACAGGAAATATTTTAAAATTATCGGATTTGCCGGATACAAAATTCTTTGAGGAATCAATAAACACAAAAGATTATTGTACAAATGATTTTTATTGTTCAAATAGTGAATTGATAAGTATATTAAAGTGCATACAAGATTTACAAAATATAAACGAAACCGCCGGAAGGGAAAAAATTTCTGAAAAGTTAAAAGAATCAGGATATGATATTACAAGTTCCCAGGTTAGAACAAGATTGGATACTCTTGAAAAACAAGGTTATATTACGAAAAAAAGAGGCAGGCAAGGAACACATCTTACAGAATCAGGAGCAAAGATTATAGATAGCATGAAATAAATCCCTATACCTTCAGGCTCCCCAATACATCATCAACAATTTTGTCAGATGAAGATTTATTGTACATTTTTTTCATGTTTTTGCGTATGGCAGACAGAAGCTCAGGATTATTTATTAAGTCTATAGTGCTGTTTACAATTTGATAAGAATTATAGGCTATGATTGCTGCACCTTTTTTTTCAAAATACATTGCATTTTCCTTTTCCTGACCTGGCACCGGCTTAATAATAATAAGAGGTAGCTGTACTGACAATGCTTCAGTAAGTGTGATTCCGCCCGGCTTTGTAATCATACAGCATGCAATTTTGTATAGTTCGTGAATATCTTCAATAAATCCGAACACTTTCAGATTTCTAAGTCTCAAGGATTCCAATTTTGTTTTTTGAAATATATTGTTTCCGCAAACTACTGCTACCTGAACATCTTTATTTTTGCACAGCTCAGTGCATACTTTTTTTATATCCTTAAATACACCAAAGGCGCCTGAATTTATAAGAACTGTTCTCTTTCGTCTATTAATATTATATTTGGCATGGAGTTTTGATATATTGTCGGTTTCTTCAAAAGCATCCCTTATGGGGATTCCCGATACAACGATTTTTTCCGGCGGGATATTCATTTTTTTGAATTCTTCCTGCAATTCATAGGTTGCAATATAAAACTTGTCAATTTCTTTGCTAATCCAAAGTTTATGAACATAATAGTCGGTTATTATATTGAACACAGGGATATTTTCGCCTTGGTCATTCTTAAGTTTTAAAGATGCCAATATAGGGAAAGTATTAATTATAACATCAGGTTTAAATACTTCTGAAATATCCTTTAATTTTCTAAATCCGAAATTTCTGTACAATTCAACAACTTTCTTATCTGTAAGTTTTTCCGAACCAAAATAAAGTTTTGAATAAGCTTTTCCAAAATCATAGCTCCTGATATATGCCTTTTTTATAGCTTCGGTGATTTTCGGATGTGTTTCCGTAAACAAATCTACAACAACCACATTGTTATAACCCTTTTTAATAAATGCGTTTTTTATTGCAGTTGCAACCATTTTATGGCCGTTTCCAAAGGGAGCGGTGGTTATCAATATATTTTTATCCATATTACCTCCGTGAATGATTATTGTTGTTCTGTTTATTCGTCCTTTTTAATATTATAGTATGATTAAGGTGTCAAAAGCAATCAATAAATATGAAATTTGTACCTTGAAAATTTAACACAAAACTCGAAAAAAGCTTGAAAAATGCGGTACTTCATGGTATAATTGAAGTATAAAATATAACTAATTGAGGGTACCGTAATGTCTTTCGCTTTTAACAGTGGCAACCAAATAAATTTTAATGACAGTGTTTTTAATCTTACAGAAAGAGAAAAAAGATTCCTTGAAAAATCATGGGCAAAGCTTTTTGCAAATAATATATTTCCTAATATAGATGAAGAACCATTCTCTGTACTATACAGTGATAAAGCATCAAGACCAAACACTCCTGTTAATATCATAGTTGGAGCACTAATTTTAAAAGAAGTTCTCGGAAACACCGATGACGAACTTTTGGAATCTGTCATGTTTGATGTTAGATATCAATATGCCTTGCATACTACTAGTTTTGAAGAACAACCCTTAAGTGATAGGACACTCAGCCGATTTAGAGAGAGATGCATTACCTATGAAACAGAAACAGGAATAGATTTAATTAAGAACTGCATTACCGGTCTGTCATCTCAGATAGCGGAAATCATGGGAATTCGTAAAAACCTTAAACGTATGGACAGCATGATGGTTGCTTCTAACATTAAAAAACTATCTCGTCTGGAATTGATATACACCTGTACAGCAAACATGGTAAAGCTTATGCAAAAGAATGAAGATATCATACCGGAAGGACTGGAACATTACTGCGAAGCAGATGATCAGAATAAAGTTATCTATCATATGCGTAGCGAAAATACTGATGATAAAATAAAAACTGTCCTTGAGGATGCGTCATTGCTTTTACATAAGTGTAATGGAGCATATGATGAATCAAGTGAATATCAGCTGCTTATTAGAGTAATCAACGAACAAGCTACAGAAGATACTGAAGGTAATCTTCAGTTGAAATCCAAAGATGATGAAACTCTTAATTCAAGCATATTGCAAAATCCATCAGACCCTGATGCTACTTATAGATTTAAGTCTGGTAAAGGACACCGTGGATATGTTGCAAACTTAGTAGAAACTGTTGATGAAAACGGAAGCATCATAACCGGATATTCTTATGAACAAAATATTCACAGTGACAGTGCATTCTTGAAAGAATCCATTAACAGCATCGAAGGAACTGAAAGAGATGAAATCACTCTTGTCACAGACGGCGCATATGGCGGTACGGAAAATATTGAACTCGCGAAAGAAAACCATGTAAACTTAGTAACCACTAACATGCAGGGAAGAAAAACTGCTGAAATTTATGCCGATTTTATATTTAGTGAAGATGGAAAAAGGGTACTAAAGTGTGCCGGAGGTCAAACCCCAATAACTAATAAATATAATCAACAAACCGAACAATGCAGAATAACACTCAATAGAGATAAGTGTAACCAATGTCCGTATAAAGACCAATGCAAGCCAACGTTTAATAAAAATAAAACCGCACTTGTTATTTCATGGAAAAGCACTGAACGTGCAAAACAACAAAGGTACATGGAAAGCAAAGAATTCAAAGAACATGCAAGATTCCGAAACGGTGTTGAGTCGCTACCATCTATAATTAGAAGAAGATATCATGTTGATAAAATGCCTGTTAGAGGGAAACTGAAAACCAAGTTGTTCTTCGGATTCAAGATAGCAGCACTTAATTTCCAAAAACTGTTAAATTTTGAAAACAGTTTAGATTCATATACCCTAAAACCCGAATTATGTTAAAAGTAAGCAAGGATACATGTGATAATTTGCTTTAAAATCTTGATAATCACCATAATCATCATTAAAAATTTATTTGTGTTAAATTTTCTAGGTACATAAACTTATTTTATTGAAACAAATGTGTGTTTCGACACTCTAATCATAGTATATAACTTGGATAAATGAAAGAGAGTATATTTTAAAATATTCAGGGAGG
>ENA-UOOM01003720-UOOM01003720.1-fermentation-metagenome-genome-assembly--contig:-NODE-3720-length-10722-cov-3.789819_pt1 | contig 10722 bp, 9 predicted proteins | sample MGYA00245781_ERZ724031 | MGnify/ENA primary metagenome ERZ724031 (study PRJEB28704, sample SAMN03018317) | fermentation metagenome | biome: anthropogenic terrestrial biome; feature: soil; material... | reverse complement strand
AACTCAGCACATGCACGCCCATAATACCGCTGCTTTGCAAATAATCAATGAGTCCTTTTTCTGCCTGAAAACTGTATTGCTCCGGCACAATCAAATACACTTCGCGATTTTCTTTGATGTCTTCCGCGATTTTTTCATAGATTTTTCGGCTTTTTCCGCTGCCTTGTCGTCCGGTGATAATGCTTAGCATACTCTTCCTCATCGCTCTTTTTTTCTATCATACCATAGATGGCGTCGCTGTCGTCAATGATTTGCCGCAGCAAAAATATTTTCTTTTGCACCTTATCGAAATCAAACGCCGTATTGTTTTATGCTGTTTTTTTTGTTACCATGATTTTGATTCATTTATTATAATACAGCGTTATCGGAGAGGGTTATGCAACCATACACATTGCCCGAAATATTGGCTCCTGCGGGCAGCATGGAGTCGCTGCTTGCCGCCATACACAGCGGCGCAGACGCCGTTTACTTCGGCGGCAAGCATTTAAACGCGCGCCGAAATGCGGCAAACTTTGCAGAGGACAGCGCCATTTATGATGCCGTTAATTTGTGCCATCTCTATGGCGTAAAGGCTTACTTAACACTCAATACATTGATGTTTGACAGTGAAAGACAGCAGGCCGTTGACGAAATTGTCCTTGCCTGCAAAGCGGGTTTTGATGCCATTATTGCGCAGGATTGGGGTATTATTTCCCTGATTCGACAAATTTGTCCCAAGATGTCCATTCATGCTTCCACACAAATGAGCGTCCATAATCTGGCCGATGCCAACGCGCTTTACCGCCAAGGTGTTTGTCGCGTTGTCCTTGCTCGAGAATTGAGCCGTGACGAAATTGCGCACATCACGGCCAACTCGCCCATCGAAACCGAGGTCTTTGTACACGGCGCTTTGTGCTACAGCCTTTCGGGACAATGCTATTTCAGCGCTTTTTTGGGCGAACGCAGCGGCAATCGCGGACTGTGTGCGCAAGTTTGCCGTCTGCCCTTCGGTCTAAAGGATCCAAACGAGCATTGTTTGTCTTTAAAAGATTTGACTTTAATCGATTATGTTGACGAATTGGCACAGCTGGGCGTGGTCAGCTTAAAAATTGAAGGGCGCATGAAAAGCCCGCAATATGTTGCTGCCACGGTTTCTCAATTCAAAAATGCCCTATCCAAAAAACAGTATGATAAAGCCTATCTCGAAAAAATGTTTTCACGCAGCGGCTTTACGCAAGGATATTTTGTTTCGCGCATAGACAGCGACATGTTTGGGGTTCGTTCCAAGCAAGACATGGCGCAAAGTGCCGCCTTGGAAGCGTCGACTGCGCAAACGGCAGAAAAGAAAATTCCTGTGGACCTTTCGTTTTCTGTCTCCCTTGACCAAGTGAGCCTCACCCTGACCGATGAGGACGGCAACGTTGCCTGTCACCGCCGCCAAGGTGCGCAAAGAGCACAAAACCACCCACTGACCACCGAGCAAGTTTGCAGCCGTCTAAGCAAGTTGGGCAATACGCCCTTTGTGGTTCGAACCATTGACGGCACGGTGCAAGAGGGCTGTTTTTTGCCCGTCTCCGAGCTTAATGACCTGCGCCGAGGTGCTGTTGGGCTGTTGACAGCACAGCGACAAAAAAGACCTGCCTACCCTGTTATGCCCTTGGTTGAAGAAAACACCGCGTGCTATAAAAATATCCACGCACCGCGCTACACCGCCACCTTCAGTCACTTGTCGCAAATGACCGATGCGGCGCTGCAACCGCTGGTGTATGCTTCACTTGATTTGTTTGCGTTGAGCAAGGCGCCTTCCTCTTTTTTACAAAAACATCACGCCAAGTTGGTTGCCGAAATACCGAGAGTTTATTTTCAAGATGAAGAGGCGATAAGTCGAGAACTGGAAGTGCTGCATAGCCGAGGCATACGCATTGCCAAATGCCACTCCATCGGCCGTGCCGCCTTGGCTAAGCGTGCAGGGTTTGATATTATTTTCGGCTTCGGCATCAACGCCGCCAACTCAACGGCACTGACCTTTTTGTCGACATTTGCGCCGCTCTACACCACGCTTTCGGCAGAGTTGTCCGCCAAGTACATCCGCGCCCTGCGACTGCCCTCTCCCACGGCGGTCATCGGCTACGGCCATTTTCCGCTGATGTCTGCACGAGCCTGTCCGGTGCAAGGCCGACTCTCTTGCGAAAAGTGCAACAACAGCCCATCGCTTATCGACCGTAAGGCGAGTCGCTTTGAACTGCTGTGTAAAACGGACTATGTGGAAATTTTGAACTCCGTTCCCATCTATTTGGCCGAAAAAAAATCCTCCTTTCCCGTTACGTTTATTGAATTTTTATTTACCAAAGAAGATGCGCAGCAAGTTGTTGAAATTTTGCATGCCTACGAAAACAACCTGCCCTCTGAGAAAGCCTTCACCCGCGGAACCTATTTTCGCGTAATCGAATAGCACCGCACATAAAAAAACATCCTGCACAAACGCGCAGGATGTGGGTTATTAAAACCGTCTTCTGATTTGTTCACTGATTTTTTTCACCGTATCGCTGGGTTCATAGTCGTCAATGCCATAAATCATTTGGTGCATGATGATGACATTATCCGTCAAGTTTGTCGGTTTCAGATAATACACGCCGCCGCGCATGCTGTTGTCACCGTAGTTGTCAAAGGGTACGCGAAAGTCTTCCAATATAAACGTATCCTTATTTTTGTAAAAAGAATACATCAGCGACACAATCTTTCTGGATTCCATGTTGGTTTGCACCATGGGCAGCACTTCGCGGTATAATTTGTAGCCGGTGCGCAACCCGATGGTGTCTTTGAGCTTGTAGACGGCTTGGCTGAGCACTTGACGCTGGCGCATGGTTCTTTCCCAGTCTCCGTGTCCAATGGATCTGACACGGCTATAGCCCAGCGCTTGCCTGCCGTTGAGCAGCTGCGGTCCGCCTTTTTCCAGGTAGGGCAACTCCCCTCCCAACAAATTGGTTTGCTCTCTGATGCACAAATTGATGTGTTCAATTTCTTCGGGCTTGATGTTGATCTCCACACCGCCCACGGCGTCCACCAGTTGCTCCATAATGGCAAAATCCACCGTTGCATAATATTGAATATTCATATCCAAATTTTTGTTCAATGTTTGCAACAGTCTCTCTTCGCCGCCAAAGGCATAGGCGGCGTTGATTTTATCATAACGATTATCCGGTGGAATGTTCACGGCCAAATCCCGCATAATTGACGTGAGCATCGTGCGCCCTGTTTCGCGGTCATAGGACAAAATGATGATAACGTCCGACCTGGCGGGCTCGTCTTCTCGCCTGTCAACGCCTATCAGTGCAATATTAAAAATATTTTCATCGAAAGAGACATCTGGATTAATCAGTAAATTTTCGGGACTGTTGTCGAAGGGACTTTCTTTCATTTCATTCAATCCCAGCGGGTCCATAAAAACCAAGACGGCAAAACCTGCGACGACTAAAATACATAAAATGACAAAAAATTTCAGTATCTTTGTTAAAATTGATTTCTTTTTTTTCTTCAAAATCGCTATCCTTGCTGTAAAAATTCTTTGTTTGACAGTATATCACTTTTTTTATCGTTGTACATCCTTTTTATGCCCTCGGCAAGGCCTGGTCGGCCTGCCACATCTTTGCCTATCGCAGACACCGTTTTGCCGCGATGAGAATATCCTTTCGATAGGGCTCAATGTCTGCATCCAGCCGCAAGCCCAGTTTGGGCATTTGCACAAAACTTGTCATCTCTGCGTTCAAATCCTGCACATAAAACTCCAACACGTCCGAAAAGGATCGATATTGATTGTTATATTGTCCTGCGCCGGGAGCCAACACCGCCATTTTTTTGGTTTTTGGGTTCTTCATCTTAATTTTTTCACTGTAATGCAGTGCAATGGAGCGGTCAATGACGGTTTTGAGCACCGAGGTGACGCTGTTATAATACACCGGCGCCCCCAACACAATGATGTTGGCGGCAATGTAGGCATCCACAAGCATTTGCATATCGTCCTTTTGGATGCAGCTGCCCTGGGACTGACGGCAAAACATGCAGCCCCTGCAATAGGCAATGTCCAAATCAATTAAGTCGATGCGTACAATCTCAGCTTCACCGATTCCTTCCAAAAAAATATCCAACGCCCGTTTTGTGCAGCCCTCTTTGCGATGACTGCTGTTGATGGCCAATACATTCATCTTTTCCACCGCCTTTTCTTTTATGGTCGATAATGCTGTTTCAGCGTTTCAATTTCCGCCGCATACCCTGCCTCTTCATTGGGGGTTTCCAATACCTTGACCAGCGGCTTTATCACGGGGTGGTTGATAAAGGCAACAATGGCCTCAAGGCCGATGGTTCCTTCGCCGATTTTTGCATGGCGGTCTTTTTTCGCACCCAAAGGATGCATGCTGTCATTGATGTGCACCGCCTTGAGATAGCTAAGCCCTACCACACGGTCAAATTCTTCAAACACTTCGTCCAAATGCCCCACAATGTCATATCCCGCCGAATACAAATGACAGGTATCCAAACAAACACCGATCTTTTCTTTATCAATTACCCGATCGATAATTTGCCTCAATTCTTCAAAGGCCGAGCCCACTTCGCTGCCTTTGCCCGACATGCCTTCCAACAAAATCAAATTGTCTACTCCGTCTTCAATAGTGGCGTTGATCGTGGCCGCAATCAAGTCAATCGCCTCTTCCAAAGGCATTTCCTTGCGACTGCCGGGGTGAAACACATAGTGGCTGGTGGGCAGCATTTTGAGCCGCTGCATGTCTTCTCTGAAAATCATGTCGCCGAATTCGCGCACGTGGGCTTGCACCGAACACAAATTTAGCGTATAAGGCGCATGGGCAATGAGCGGAGCAAAATGATGTTCTTGCAATATCATCTTTGCCTTTGCCACGTCTTGTTCGTCAATTTCCTTTGCTGCGCCCCCTCGCGGGTTTCGCGTAAAATATTGAAAGGTTGTCGCCTTCATATCCACCGCCGTTTGCGCCGCTTTTGCAAAACCTGCCGCAATGGAAATGTGAGCTCCTAATTTTATCATGCTTCTTTCTCCTGTCTGTTTTGTCGTTTTTGCTTCGTTGAGATGCTCCGACCACTTGTTCTTTTTTGTTTTTCCGTTTATATTATACTGTATAACGCCACAAACAACGAGGTTTTTTTATGTCACTGCATTTTCAAAACGATTGGCAAGCGCTTTTGGCGGAAGAATTTAAAAAAGATTATTATCAAAAACTGCGCCGCTTTCTGGCACAAGAGTACAAAACAACCGTAGTCTACCCTGATATGTACGACATTTTTAATGCGCTGCACCTCACGGCATATGCCGACACCCGCGTTGTCATCATCGGCCAAGACCCTTATCACGAGCCCAACCAGGCACACGGGTTGTGTTTTTCGGTCCGCCAAGGTGTTGTTGTTCCCCCTTCACTGCAAAACATCTACAAAGAGCTGCAAAGCGACCTTGGTTGCTATATCCCCAACAACGGTGACTTGACTCCCTGGGCAAAGCAGGGCGTGCTATTGTTAAATGCCGTGCTCACTGTTCGTGCCCATCGCGCGGCGTCACACCGCATGATGGGATGGGAAAATTTTACAAATAATGTAATTTTTTTGCTCAATCGTTCCCCGAACCCCATTGTGTTTTTGCTGTGGGGTGCCTTTGCCCAATCCAAGGCGCCTTTCATCACCGAAAAACACCATCTGATTCTCAAAGCACCGCACCCAAGTCCGCTTTCGGCACATCGCGGTTTTTTTGGCTGCAAGCATTTTTCAAAAGCCAATGCCTTTTTAACCGACAAAGGCTATGCTGCCATCGACTGGCAAATTCCCAATCTTTAATGACCGTCTTTTACGAGATTTTTAATCCATTTTTTGGATCTGTACCGCGGAAACAAGAAAATCAACTTGAGGACGTGTTCAAAATTAATCAGTGCCATGACGCCATAGACGGGCAAGCGCAAAACCAATACGGCAATAAAGGCAATGGGCACCACATATCCCCAAATGGTAATCATCTCCAACACCATACAAAATCTTGTATCGCCCCCTGAACGCAAAACACCGATAAACAGCAAATAGCTGAGCATGGACAAAGGAATATAGGCTCCCAAAACAAACAAAATATAATAAATCGACTCCACCGTGGCTGTGCCCAAATCAAACAGACCGATGATGGGTCCTCTTAATAAGATCAACATTGCGCCCATGATGATGCCAAAGATAATCATGACCGAAATGTATTTTTTTGCGTATTTTTCCGTGAGCGCATAGTTTTCTCTTCCGATTTCATTGCCCAACATCACGGCACAGGCATTGCCGATGCCAAAAAAGCCCGCTTCAAAAATGCCCAGTACCGTGGTGCCCACCTGCACCGCTGCCACAGCCCCGGTGCCCAAAAGACCATAGGCCACGTGGGTCATGGTAATGCCCAGCGACCACACCACTTCGTTGACAAGAACCGGCAAGGCGACTTTCAGTTTTTGCCGCAACATCGAAAAGGTCCATTGAAACAAGTCCTTGACTTTAAAGAGAAGGATGTTATTGTTTTTCTTCGTTAAATAGAGCACAAAACAAGTGCATTCAACCATTCGCGCCACCAGCGTTGCCCAGGCTGCACCGCGCACCCCCATGGCATCGAACCCCAAATGACCGAATATCCAAATATAATTCAACAGCGTATTAATCAGCACGCAGCTTGCATTGATCAGCAGCGGCATTTTTACATTGCCCACAGAGCGCATGGTAAAAGAGATGGCAAAGGAGATGGCCGTAAACAAATAGCTGAAAACCACAATGCTGATATAGTCCTGCCCCAATTCAATGACAACAGGGTCTTTGATAAACAAAGAAATCAACGTTTGCGGAAACATGCTGATAACAAGGAGAAAAACGAGTGATGCGCCAATGCCCAGACTCAACTCCATACCCAGCATGTTTTTTACGTTTTTGATATCTTTATTTCCCCAGTATTGCGCCGTAAACACACTCATGCCACTGTAAATGCCAAAGGTGACCATGACAAAGAAAAAATAGATGCGATTGCTGATGCCCACCGCCGCCACAGCCGATTCCCCGAAGGAGCCGATCATAATGGTGTCAATCGTGTTCAGCGATATGGAAATCAAATGCTGCAGCGCAATGGGAACAGCCAGCCCCAGCATCACGGAATAAAATGTTTTTTTATTGTAGTAGCTTGATGAAGATTGCATATGTTGTTCCTGTGTCAAATAATGTTTATACTACGTGCGTGCAACTGCCTGCATTGCAAACACTCTGCCGCCGGCTGTTTGCCTGCGTCATAGCGCGTGGTGCTGCGCAGCTGATGTTGCACCAGATATCGGCGCAAAGATTTTTTATTTATGATATTTTTCATTTTTCATGATTTTAAACGCTCTGTACAGCTGTTCCAGCAACACAACCCGAAAGAGCTGGTGCGGAAAGGTCATCTTGGAAAAAGACACTCTTTCTTGCGCGCGCGAGACAACCGAGGGGTCGATGCCGTTGGATCCGCCTATTACAAACACAATTTCTTTTCCGTTCTGCTCCGTTGCTTCCTGCACCATTGCAGCCCACTGCAAACTGTCTTGTGCCGCCCCTGCCACATCGCAGACAACGACAAAGGCATGGTCAGGTATTTTTTTCAGCAGGCGTTTGGATTCTTCTATAACATCGTCGGAAAAAGACTCTTTTATCTCAATGATTTGCAAATCACAATACCTGCGCAATCTTTTTTCATATTCCGCACAGGCATTTGTCCAATACGTTTCTTTTAGCCTACCCACGCAAAGCACCGTGATTTTAGCCATTTTGCACCCGCCAACGCTCAAAATTTCCTTCTTATTTAAGCACTATCCCCTGCCTTTGTCAAATACCTTTCTTCATGTTTCACGTGAAACATTTAACCGAGGGTTTCACGTGAAACATCAAATTTATGGTTTTATTTTTACAGGGATGTGTGTTAGAATAAAACCATCGCAAAACAGCGGAGGAAATGATGGCAAAGATTTACTGCGTTTTTAATCAAAAGGGCGGCGTCGGCAAGACCGCCACTACCACCAATCTCGGTGCAGGCATTGCAAAACTCGGCAAAAAAGTCCTCGTCGTGGACGCCGATGCACAGGGCAACCTGACAACCGGACTGAATTTGAAGGCGGATCGGGGTGCCAAGACGCTTTATGATGTTTTATGCGGTCAGTTAGATATGGAAAAAGCCGTATTGCCCACCGCTTATGCCAATTTGATGCTCGTTCCCGCCAATTCCAGACTGGCGGGTGCCGAAATTGAATTGGTGTTAAAAAAAGCACTCTCACCTCTGCGCGATTCTTTTGATTATATTTTAATCGACTGCCCGCCCTCTTTGGGTTTGATTTCCATCAATTCTCTGGCAGCTTCCGAGGGCATTATTGTGCCGATTCAATGTGAATACTATGCCCTGGAAGGCGTGAGCAATTTAATCAATACCATCAACCTGGTCAAACGCGGACTCAATCCCGCTTTGGACATTGTGGGGATAGTATTGACGATGTTTGACAGTCGAACCAACCTTTCTATGCAGGTTGCCGCCGAAGTCAAGCGCTATTTCCGTGAAAAAGTGTTCAATGCTATTATTCCGCGCAATGTCAAAATCGCCGAGTCTCCCAGTTTCGGAAAACCCGTCATCTATTATGACGAATCCTCCTCAGGCGCCAAGGCCTACATGTCTTTGGCGGAAGAATTGCTGGAAAGGGAGGGTGATGATGAAAAATAATTCTGTTTTGGGCAAGGGGTTGGATGCCCTGATTCCCTATTATTCACACGAAACACCCGAGGCCGATGCCGGCCTTGTGCAGCAGTTGGCCATTGATCACATCAAGCCCAATCCCAACCAACCGCGAAAAGTATTTGAAGACGATAAAATAGAAGAATTGAGCAAATCCATCGAAACACACGGTGTTTTACAACCTCTGATTGTGGTAGACCGCGGCAGAGGGATGTATATGATTGTTGCAGGCGAACGCCGCTGGCGCGCCGCCTCCATGGCAGGGTTGCAAAGCATACCTGCCATTGTTCGGCCTTACAGCGACGAGGAAGTGCTGGCCATTTCCCTTGTCGAAAACTTGCAGCGGCAGGATTTGCACGACCTGGAAAAAGCCGCCACCTACCAAATGCTCATTGACCAGTTCGGTCTGACCCACGAATCCTTGGCAGCCACGCTGGGCATCAGCCGCACTGCCGTGACCAATACACTGCGTCTTTTGAGCTTGTCCAAAGAGGAACAAGACTATCTGTTGAAAGAAAAAATAACCCCCGGTCATGCCCGTGCACTGCTTTCGCTTCCTTTGGGAGTTGCACGCACCAAGGCATTGAACCAAATGGTCAAAAACCAATTGTCTGTGCGACAAGCGGAGACATTGGTGCGGGATCTTTCCAAACCCGCCGCCGACAAACCCACCGCCAAAGAAAGCAACCATACTGCTCTGGAAGCGGAGCTTGGTGAGTTGTTGGGCCGCAAGGTGCTCATTAACACCGCGGGCAAACAGGGCAAGATTGTTTTGGAATATTATGACGCAGACGATAGAGAGCGCCTGATTGAATCGCTTAAAACCCTTGCAGACAATTAATTTTTTCCCACAAAGGAGATTTTTATGACAAGAAAAACCAAAACCGTTTCCATGTTGTCCATGGCTTTGATTGGAAATGTTTTATACTATATATTATGCGCCGTTTTATTTCAGTTCTCCCCCGCATCCCAAACCGTCCACGCCTTGTTTTTTGCAGGCTCTGTCCTTTTGTGGTTTTTGGTGGGTATGCATTATGGCAAGCACGCACGCAAAGCGGGTATTGGTAAAAAATTCGGTTTTGCCTTTTTGGCAATCTTGCCTATTCTTTTATATCTTATCACCTATCTTATTTTGACCCGCACGCAAGAGCTCACCGCCAATCCCTGGCTGCTGTTTTATTCCTTTGGGGCACCCCTCTTGTTTTGGTTGAAGCCAGCGGCGTTTTTGCTGCACCACATCACGCTTTCCTTTCCCGTATTTGCCGTAGGCTACATTGCAATGTTGATGTTGGTTACCTTTATCAGTGCAACGCTCTTTTCACCCAAACGCGAAAAAGTCGCCGCCACTGATCTTGCACAGACGCCCGCAGAAGAACTGCCTTCTTCCACTGCCTCTTTGGCCGAGGCCATGAGCGCGGTTCAAGAAACCGAAGAGCCCTTTGAAAACGAAGTTGTACCCGAACCGGTGGAGTTGAGCGAAGAAGACAAGCAAGCCGCAGAAAGCGAGCACCAAGAAATTTTGCGCTTCATTGAAGACGCAGACAGCACCGAAAGTCCGACTATCGGACAAAGCACCATTGAACAGCAATACGAAGACAGCCAATATCGCATTGACGGCGAGGGCGATACCTATAAAACCATGCCGATGCCCACCATCGACGAACTGTACGAAGAAGTTTTGAGCCAACGCGGCGCTGATTTGCCCGACGAGGCCACGTTGTATATGCAAGAAATTATTACCGATACACAATTTATCGCCGAATATGACCATACAGATGAAGACATGCCGCTTGCCGAAGATGCCCAAACAACGGCAGATGCACCGACAGAGATGCAAGGCGCCGGTGCCGATGAGGCTGTCTCGGAGCCGATTGAAGCACAACCTGCCGAACGCACCGAGCCGCAAAGCGAGGCGGCATCTGTTGATTCAGCAAAACAAGATGAAGGTTATAGAAGATTATTCTCAAGTT
>ENA-UOOM01003719-UOOM01003719.1-fermentation-metagenome-genome-assembly--contig:-NODE-3719-length-10722-cov-4.387738_pt1 | contig 10722 bp, 9 predicted proteins | sample MGYA00245781_ERZ724031 | MGnify/ENA primary metagenome ERZ724031 (study PRJEB28704, sample SAMN03018317) | fermentation metagenome | biome: anthropogenic terrestrial biome; feature: soil; material... | reverse complement strand
TTGTAGGGCACATGGCCCATCGCGCGCTGGACCTCGGCGTCCTCAAAACGGCGGCCCATGAAGCGCTTGATCGAAGAAATTGTGTTCTCGGGGTTCACGATGGCCTGGTTGCGGGCCACGCGTCCTACCAGGCGTTCGCCGTTCTTGTTCACAGCCACAACGGATGGAACCAGGCGTTCGCCTTCAGCGGCTGGGATCACAACGGGCTCGCCGCCCACCATCACAGCGGCCACGCTGTTGGTCGTACCCAGGTCGATGCCAATAATTTTTGCCATAATTGCTCCTTACTTTGCCACGCGCACCAAAGCGGGGCGGATGAGATGTTCTTTATATTTGTATCCAGGCTGCAAAACTTCGATCACCTGGTTATCGCAGAATTCGTCGCATTCTTCGTGGGTTACTGCTTCTTGTGTGGTGGGGTCGAATGCGTCCCCCGGCTCAACCTGCAGCACGCTTACGCCCTTATTTGCCAGGGTGGTCAGCAGCTTTTGCAGGATGAGGGCGGTACCATCGGCCCAGCTGTTCCAGCTTTGGTCCTGGCTCTCCGGGCGATGTTTGAGCGCCCGTTCGAGGTCATCGATCACGGGTAGGAAGGCTTTGATCTGTTCTCCCAGGCCTCGGTCCACTTTATCCGCGTTTTCTTGCTCCATGCGCTTGCGGAAGTTGGTAAAGCTGGCGCGTTCACGCTGTAAATCCTCCAGGTAGCTGTTCGCTTTGGCCTGCAGCGCGTCGTAGCGGGCTTGCAAATCATTCTCCATGCCTGCTTCAGCGGCAGCGTTCTCAGCCGCGGCTTCCTCCAGGTTTTCTTCGTTTAATTCCTCTTCAGTCATCATTCCTCTTTTATTTCTTTATTCCGCCAAAGTATCTGAAACCAGATCCGAAAGCAAACCGCCTACGTAGCGGACCGTACTGATGGTATGTCCGTAGGGCATGCGCATGGGCCCAAGCACCCCGATGGTACCGGTAATCTGGTCCGGTATGCCGTAGCGGGTCAGGATCACGGAACAGTCACGCAGTTCTTCCCAGGTACCCTCGCCCCCAATGAGCACCTGCACGCCCCCAACGGCTTCAGTCATCACCGTGCGGCTGATCACATCGTTCAGCAGGGTGCGTTCTTCCAGTAAGCGCATCGGCGAGAGAGCTTGCTCGCTTTGGGCGAATTCTGGTTCGGCCAAAACGTTGGTCAAGCCGTCCAGGTATACCGCCCCAGTCAGCAAATTGCCCGAGCGTTCCATTTCGTCGCGCAGGTGGGAGAGCACGCTCAGCTCGAGCGGGTCTTCCTCCTCGGTTTCGGCGCTGATCTGCTGGGCGGTGCTGCCCTGATACCGGGCATTCACGCGGGAGGCGATCTGCGAGAGCCGTTCCTGGCTGGTGGCTTCATCCAAATTAAAGATGCGCTGGCGGATCTCCCCGCCCACCAAAACCAGAACCATCAGCACTTGCGCCGCCCGTGTAGAGAGCAGCTCCAGGTGTTTGAGGGCCACATTTTGGGTGTGCGGCGCGGTAACGATGGACGCGGCCTGGCTTTGCTTGGCCAGGACCGAGGCCGCTAATTTGAGCCAGTTTTCGAGGCCCTGGGGGCTTTGATAAAACTGGTGGCTGATGGTATTGCGGGTGTTGGCCGGCAGGTTGGTCTGCTGCACCAGATTGCTCACGAAAAAGCGGTAGCCTTCCTCGGTAGGGACACGGCCGGCGCTGGTATGCGGCTGGCGCAGATAGCCCATCTCGGTCATCGTGGCCAGTTCGTTGCGGATTGTGGCGCTGGAGAAGGGCAAATTGTAGCCCTGCACCATGCTTTTGGAGCCTATGGGCAGCGCTGTCCGCGTGTGCTCGTGCACGATGAGCGTGAGCAATAGTTTCTGTCGTTCGCTTAATTCTGCCATCTTTTTTCTTAATTAGCACTCTCGTTGTGAGAGTGCTAATTGACCGCGTTTAATGATACCACCCGTCAAAAATGCCTACAAGCGTATGTAGATAAGACTTTTATTAGAAGATATTCTGTAAGAAAGATCCGGAGAAAAAATCGATCGAAAGGGGCAGGTGGGCCAGGATAGCCAGCTATGCCGGCGGGTCCAGCCGGAGGCGCTTCACATAGCGGTTAACGCCCCCAAAACGGTACTTATAAACCTCGTCGCCGCGCATCATATCCACTTCTTCGAAGCCCTGCTCAATCGCCCATTCGATCAGCATGGCCAAAAGCACCCAACCGGGCGAGGCCGAAAAGTATTCGGGCTCAAAGGCGCTGTTATATACCAGGAGTGCTTTACCGTTCTTAAAGCTCAGGTAAGCGGCCGCTTTAACCCCATCCAGCTCCAGGAAGGAGAGCACCAGGCGGCCTTCCCGGCAGGCATTGAGGGCAGCCCCCTGCATGAATTCTTCCATCTTGGGGTTAAGAAAGAGGTCCTTGGCATGCTCGGTGCGCATCATGTTCAGGAAGGCGAGCATTTCTTCTTTGCAGTTTTGGTGATCGTGCTTGTTGTAGTAGTTCAGTTCATAATTGGCGGCGGCGTTGCGCAGTTTGCGCCGGATCTCGTGGCGCTGCTTCTTATCGATGCCAGCCAGCCAATCATCAAAACTGCCGGCCAGGGGGATGTAGGGTGAGGGCTGCAATACCTCTTCAACGGCTGTGTACCCAGCAGCTTCCGCGGCGCGGGTCAGCGCCCCCAGGCTGGGGCTGCTATCCAGGATGTTATCCAAAATGAGCGGCAGGTCTTTGAGTTCTGCCTGGCTTTGGAGGTAGGCCAAAAGTCCCGCGCAAAAAGCGTCCAGTTCAGCCTTGCTGACGATCAGGTCCAGGTAATCGCTTACTTCGATGCTGCCAATGAAACGCAAGGCACGCGGGCTATCCGCTTTGCTGCTGATGAAAAGCGGTGCGATGCCGGCCAGCGCTCCATCCTCGCGGGCAATGATGACCGCCAGTTCGCTTTTCTCTGCCGGCCATTCCCCGCCCCCCATGGTTTCCCACCAGGTGCTTAGATAGCCATAGCTAAGGAAAGGCACCTGGGTGATGGAGTGCTTAAACAGTCCGTCCCAGCCCTCAGCCAATTCCTGCCATTCTGCACTTGTGCGTAACCACGAGAATTCCATCGCAGCGATTATACACGCTGGCATAGAAGTTGTACGAAAGATAACGAGATTTCAACGATCTTTTTTAAGGTGTGCTATGGCATTGGACTTATTCATTCTGGAACCCTACGATCAGGAGCAAAGCGCTTTCGAAGCTTTGGCAGCCCCGCGCAGAACTGCCCGGGGCCGTGAAAACGATCGCTTCTTTATCATGCTTGCCCAACATGGCAGCGAGCAGCTGGACGCCCCGGCTCTAAAGAGCTGGCTGCAGCGCATGGCTTTACATTTCTTTGACCAGGGCGGCAGCGTTACCCGCGCGCTGCAAGCTGTTGCGGACCGGGCCAACGACGATGCCCTGGTCCAGAACGTTAATCACCCGGACCCCCTGCACCCCTATGCCTGCGATCTGCTCGCCGGTGTTTTGCATCATGACGTCCTGCTGGTGATTCAGGCTGGCGACTTGGGCCTGGGCACCCTGGAAGGCGGGGAATGGCAAAAACACAATGATGCCGCGCTGGCCCTGCATCCATTAGGCCTGGCAGCAGCGCCGAAGACCGCGCTCTTCCAGGTGCCGCTTTCTGCCTTTGAACTCCTGGCAATGGGCAGGCGCCTGCCGCAGTCTGGCAGCACACTGGAGCAACTCCCGCTGTTCGACTGGCTCGATGCGGCTACCGCCCATGAGGCCAGGGTTCTGCTGCAAGCCCGCCCCGGCGAAGGCAGCGTGCGCAGCCTTCCAAGGGCAGCGGTTTTGGCCCTTTGGCAGCAGGATGTGAACAGGGTGTCCCCTGCAACTGAGACGGAACCCCTGGAAAACGAAGGCAGCTTGCCGGATCAGGGCGATCCGGAATCCGCTGAAACCGACTATGTATTCGAAGACATACCTGAACAGCTTGACGAGAGTACGGATATGCTCGTGGATACGAGCAGTCCTCCTGCTGAGGGGGAGAATTTAACGCCGGAGGCACCCGCGTTGGAAGCAGAGCAGGATCTGCCGCTCGAAACCGTCTCAGATGAAGGCGCGCCAATAGCAGCTCCTGCCCCTCCGGACCTGCACGCGGATGCCGGCATGGATCCACAGCCGGTCTCATTTGAACAGGAATTGACCCAGGGTTTAGCGGTCCCGGCAACTCCGGCAGAATTGCCCGACCCTGAAGATGATCTGCTATTGCAATTGCGCCAGGAACGGGAAGCCCAGCGCCTGGCCGCACGGGCTGCCGAGCAAGTCCAACGCCAGCAAGCCCAAAAAGAAAACCTGGAGAAAGCCAAGCAAACCGCCCTGCGCGGCGTTGCCGGGGGAGCTGGTTTCCTCAACCGGCTGGACGCGAAGATGCGTTCGCGTCTAAATAAAACAGACCCTAAGACCGGTGAACCGCTTTATAAACCAGTTTCTCTGCTGACCAAAATCCTGCTGGCTATCCTGGTTCCCCTGGCGGTGGTGATCGTGGCAGGCGGCATTTACCTCGCCCGCGGGCGCAACACCCAGTTTAATGAATACCTCTCCCTGGCCCAGGATACCGCCCGCCGTGCGGCCCAGATGGATAGCGATGGCGAGCGGCAGACTGCCTGGACACAGGTGCTGGCTTATCTGAACCGGGCTGAGGCGCTGGAACGAACCGATGAAACAACTGCCCTCAGGCAGGAAGCACAGCTGGCCCTGGATGGCTTGGACAATGCCACCCCCATTCAGTTTGCCCGCATCAACATGCCTCTGGGCAGCGGTACGGCGCAGATTACTCATTTGGCAGCCTACAATCTGGACCTCTTTGCCCTGGACCAGGCTAGCGGCAGTGTGCTTCACTTTATGCAGAAGGACGGGGGCTTCAATTACGACACCGCCTTCACTTGCGGCCCCGGCAATTACGGGGGTGTCAACGTGGATAAACTGCTGGTCTTCGCGTCCATCCCCTTTAATAACGCCCACCGGGCGCCGATCGTGGCCATGGACGGGGCTGGGAACCTGCTCTACTGCGCGGTTGGCCAGGCGCCAGTGGCTGCCCAACTCTCCCTCCCGGAAGGTGGCTGGGGCAAGCCTGTTGCCGCGGCTTATGATAACGGCCGCTTGCTGGTGCTGGATGCCGAAAAAGAAAGACTCTGGGTCTACCGCGGTGCTGCCGATGCCCTAGAGAACCCGCCGGCATCCTATTTTGAAGGCCAGGAGATGGACCTTGGCAAGGCGCGGGACTTTACCATCAGCGGGGATGAACTCTTCGTGCTCTACGAAGATGGTCACAGCGCGCATTGCGTTTCTTCGGCCATCAGCGGCACGATGGAGTGCGCCAATCCCGCGGCTTACCAGGATGAACGCGCAGGGGTGAGCCCTCAGGACTTTAACCTGGTGCAGCCCCAGCGCCTGGCATTTGCGCCTCCGCCTGAAGCTGCCGTTTACTATCTGGACCCGCGCATGGGCCGCCTGTACCAATTCAGCCTGAGGCTTAACCTCAATAGTGTGCTGCGCCCCGCGCCATCCAGCCTGGGCTTGCCTATCCAACCGGTCACGGCCTTCCTGGTCACACCGAACCGCCTGGTTTTTTACGCTTACGCCAACCAGCTTTTCTACAGCTACCTGCCCTGAAAATAAGTGTACATAAATCAATAGGGAGGAAATTTTCCTCCCTTGACAGCTTTAATAATCGTAATAAAATACGCTGTACACCATCCATGTGGAGTATATTCAGGAGAGAAAGATGCCAGAACTGGAAAAAGTAACCATCAATATGTCCCCAGTGGACCTGGGTAAGATCGATCTGCTGGTCGGGGAAGGTTCGTATTCCAACCGTACGGATTTCATCCGTATGGCGGTTCGGAACCAACTGGAAAAGCACAATATCGAGATCCAACAATCTGTCACCCGCAATGCGTGGATGATCGGCGCGATGAGCATTGGCAATGGCGACCTGGCTAAATACGCCCAGGGTGCCAAACGCGTCAACCTGAATGTTGTGGGTTATCTAAAGCTGGCCAAGGACCTGGACCTGGCCCTGGCAACTCAGGTGTTGGGGACGATCAAGGTGCGCGGGGTTTTGGATATTACCCCTGAACAGCGTAAGGCCTTGGCGGCCCATTTTGATAATTAGTCCGCGATCTTTGGATCTTCAAGGGTATGCGGAGAGATAAAATATGCCAAGAAAATGGACAGTAGAAAAGGTTGAGCACAAAGACCCACGGTTCATCGAAGCCTGGAACGCGTTGCTGAATTCCTGGCGTGCAGAAGTTGACCCTGAGGACCCGCCCTATCCCAGCAGTGTGGATGCCGACGCAGTGCTGAACCAGCCGGCATTCGTCAAAACACATTTTTGGGCAATTTGGGATGAAGTCCGCCAAAAGATTTTGGGCACTAGCACCCTGGTCATTATCGACACCGAAGATAACCGCGATATGGCCACCCTGGATCTCATCGTTCATCATGATCACCGCCGCCAAGGCATCGGTTCTGCCTTGTTGGCTCCGGCTCTGCCGGTGATGCATACTACGGGTCGCAGCCGCTTTACGGGTGAAACAGAAGGGTCTATCCCTGCCGGGGAGGAATTTCTGCAGGGTCTTGGCGGCCGTAAAATCCTGGAGACCCATACCAACCAACTGGACCTGCAAGAACTGGATCGGTACCTTTTGCAAACCTGGTTGAAAACCGCCAACCCCCTCAAGGCAGAATTTGAGATGGGCCTTTGGGGCAATCAATATCCTGAAGACCAGTTGGAGGGTGTGGCCCGCCTTTACGACCTGGTCAACGATCAGCCAATGGGAGAGATTGAAATGGAACGCTGGAAGATCACCCCGGACCTGATACGGGAGTTGAACCGTCAGCGCAGCCAGGGATCTGCCGAGCTCTGGACTTATTATTTGCGTGAAAAGGCAACTGGCAATTATGTGGGCTATACCGAGATTGCCTGGCGGCCTGAAAAGGAATTATTGGCCAAGCAGGGTATGACCGCTGTGGACCCAGCTTACCGAAACCGCGGCTTGGGACGCTGGCTCAAGGCTGCCATGCTGGAAAAACTGATGCGGGAACGCCCTCAGGTGCGTTACGTGCGCACCGGAAACGCTGATAGCAACGCCCCCATGCTTAAGATCAACCAGGCGCTGGGCTTCAAGCCCTATAGTTCCAATACGCAGTGGGAGCTCACCCGGGACGGTATTGAAGCTTATCTTGCGTCGCGACAGCCTATCTGAGAACCGGAGTAATTGGAATTAATCTGATTAATCAGCAAAATAGTTTTGTGATTTTTATCCCCGATTTAAGCCTTCGATGTTAGAATTCGTCAAGGCAAAACCGGGGATTGTTTTTCGTCCGGATTTTGCCTGTTTTGCACTGAAATCATTTTCAAGGAGACTTATGAGCCAGGCAGATCCCCGTTTGGAAAAGCTACAAAAAATGCGTGAGGAAGCCCGTTTGGGCGGCGGTCAAGCCCGAATAGACAAGCACCACGCCAAGGGTTCCCTTACCGCCCTCGAGCGCGTTGAAGCGCTGATGGACCCCGGAACCTTCCGTGAACTGGAAGCCTTCGTCACCCAACAGGCCGACCCTTCCGCCAATTCATTCTATGGTGATGGCGTTGTGACCGGTTACGGCAAGGTGGATGGCCGCACCGTTTACGCCTACGCCCAGGATTTCACCGTTCAGGGCGGCAGCCTGGGTGAGATGCAGGCCCGCAAGATTTGCCGGGTGATGGACCTGGCGGCGCGCACCGGATCGCCCATCGTGGGCATGATCGATAGCGGCGGCGCCCGTATTCAGGAAGGCGTGAAGAGCCTGGGCGGCTACGCCGAGATCTTCAAGCGCAATGCCCAATACTCCGGTGTGGTCCCCCAGATCAGCATTATCCTCGGCCCTTGCGCTGGCGGCGCGTCCTACAGCCCCGCCCTGACCGACCTGGTGATCATGGTGCGCGGCAAGAGCTATATGTTCCTCACCGGTCCCAATGTGATCAAAACCGTCACGGGCGAAGAGATCGACTCAGAAAATCTGGGCGGCGCGGATGTTCATCTGACCACCAGCGGCAATGCCCACCTGGTTGGCGCGGACGATAAAGATGCCATCGCCCTGGCACGCAAAGCGCTGAGCTACCTGCCTTCCAACTCCGTTGAATCAGCCCCGCTTGGCGCTCAGGACGACGACCCCAACCGTCAGGATTTGGCTCTGAACACCCTCGTCCCTGAAGACCCGAGCGCGCCCTACAGCCTGAAGCAGGCCATCAATGCCATCGTTGACGCGGGGTCCTTCTTTGAGATCCAGGCTGGGTTTGCGCCCAATGCCACCGTTGGCCTGGCCCGCTTGGCTGGCCGTCCCGTGGGCATCATCGCTCAGGAACCCAGTGTGATGGCTGGCGTAATGGATATCAACAGCGCGGATAAGATCAGCCGCATGGTCCGTTTTTGCGACTGTTTCAATCTGCCGCTGATTACCTTTGTGGACTCCCCTGGCTTCCTGCCTGGCGTGAACCAGGAACATGGCGGCGTGATTCGCCACGGCGCCAAGGTGCTTTTTGCGTACTCTGAGGCCAGCGTGCCCAAGATCAGCTGCGTGACCCGCAAGGCCTATGGCGGCGCGTACGTGGCCATGAGCTCCAAATTTATGGGCACAGACATGAACTATGCCTGGCCCTCCGCGGAAATCGCGGTGATGGGCGCTGAAGGCGCTGCCAGCATTCTCTATGGCCGGCAGATCGCTGCCGCAGCGGACCAGGTTGCCGAGCGTGCCCGTGTGGAGCAGGAATACACTGAAAAGTTCCTGAACCCCTACGAGGCTGCCAAAGCCGGGTACGTGGATGAGGTCATCGAACCCGCGCAGAGCCGCCAGAAATTCATCGAGGCCCTGGAGGCGCTGCAGAATAAGGTTGAGTCTGCCTTCCCGCGCAAGCACGGCAACATCCCGCTCTAAGGAGGCGCAATGAGTCAAGGTTTATTGATCACTGCCATCGGAATGGGCCTGGTGTTCGTTATGATTTTGGTCCTCTGGGGCATCATGGCGCTGCTTACCGCGCTTACGGGCAAAGCTGCCGAGCGCGAGGCAGCCGAAGCGGCCGAAGAAGCCGCCGCCGAGGAGGCTGTATACCAGGCCGCTCCGGCGGAGGCAGAAAGTGAACTGACTGCCGCCCAGGCAGTAGGCGCCGCAGCCGCGGCCATGGCCGCCGCCCAGGATGGCCAGAAAGCCGCAGCCCTCGGGGTTGCTGTAGCCCTTGCCCGAGCGAAGGGCCGAAATTGGCGCCCTCAATTTCTTTCATCCAAACCAGCCGACACCGGCTCCAGCCCTTGGTTGAGTGCCGGCCGGGTCAAGCAGATTTATAGAACAGGACGGTAATCATGGAAGTTTCAGTTGAAATCAATGGCAAAACCTACGTCGTAAAAATTCAGGACCTGAACGCCAGCCCGGTAATGGCCGAAGTAGACGGCGTGACCTACGCGGTGTACCCTGGCGGTGCGCCGGCTGGTGCGGTTGCTCCGGCAGCGCCTCAGGCTGCTCCGGCGGCAGTTGCCCCTGCTCCGGCTGAACCGGTTGCTGCTCCTGCACCCAGCGCTCCGGCCCCGACCGTGGACCTGGCTTCCGGCAATGTACTCCGCGCGCCCCTCCCGGGTACCATCGTGGAAGTGAAGGTTAGGCCTGGCGATTCCGTGAAGGCTGGCCAGACCCTCCTGGTGCTCGAAGCGATGAAGATGAAAAACGACATCAAAGCCAGCGCCGATGCTGTGATTGCCGATGTGATGGTGAATACTGGCGATTTGGTAAAGCACAACGCTCCATTGGTCAGTTTCAAGTAGGGGTGCGCATGGATTTCACCCAATTACTGCAGGAACTTGGGAAGGGTTTTGCCAACTTCAGTTTGGGCAATCTGCTCATGATTTTGGTGGCGCTGGTTCTCATTTACCTGGCCATTTGGAAGGAATACGAGCCGGTGCTGCTGCTGCCGATCGGTTTTGGCTGCTTGCTGGCCAACCTGGGCATGTCCAACGAAGTTGGATTCATGAAGGTGATCTACGAGGCCGGCATCAAAACCGAGATCTTCCCGCTGGTGATCTTTATTGGTGTTGGCGCGATGATTGACTTTGCGCCCCTGCTCTCCCAGCCCAGCATGGTGCTGCTTGGGGCGGCCGGCCAATTTGGCATCTACGCTACCCTCCTCCTGGCACTGGCGATCGGCTTTCCGCTCAACCAGGCGGCTTCGATCGGCATCATTGGTGCCATCGACGGACCCACAGCCATCTTTGTGGGCACCAAGCTAGCGCCAGAGATTTTGGCACCGATCGCTGTGGCGGCTTACTCGTATATGAGCCTGATCCCTATCATTCAGCCGCCGATCATGCGCGCGTTCACCACGCGTAAAGAACGCCTGATCCGCATGGAATACGCCCCCAAGCCGGTCTCCAGGCTGGCCCGGATCATTTTCCCCATTCTGGTTACTATTCTGGTGGCCCTGGTAGCCCCGGACGCGGCTCCCTTGATGGCTGCTCTCATGCTGGGCAACCTCCTGCGCGAAGCGCTGGTGGTGGACCGCCTCAGCATCATGGCCCAAAACGAGCTGATCAACATCGCAACGCTCTTCCTGGGCCTCTCCATTGGATCCACGATGACCGCGCAGAGCTTCCTCAATTGGCAGACTCTGGCTATCTTGGGCCTGGGCCTGCTGGCCTTCGTGATCGATACCGTTGCCGGCTTGCTCTTTG
>ENA-UOOM01003718-UOOM01003718.1-fermentation-metagenome-genome-assembly--contig:-NODE-3718-length-10729-cov-5.160577_pt1 | contig 10729 bp, 8 predicted proteins | sample MGYA00245781_ERZ724031 | MGnify/ENA primary metagenome ERZ724031 (study PRJEB28704, sample SAMN03018317) | fermentation metagenome | biome: anthropogenic terrestrial biome; feature: soil; material... | reverse complement strand
CAGCTATCGAGGTGTCATTGCCTATGTCCGCATTATGGAGGGCAGCATCAAAAAAGGGGATCGGATTCGAATGATGGCCAGCGGGAAGGAATTCGAAGTCAATGATGTAGGGGTTTTCCGACCCTATCTTACTCCAACTGACGCTCTTCGAGATGGTGACGTAGGCTATTTGACTGCAAGCATAAAAAATGTACGAGATACCCAGGTTGGAGACACCATAACCAATGCCAGCCGTCCTGCAAAAGAACCTCTGCCCGGCTACAAAAAAATCACGCCTATGGTATACAGTGGTGTCTATCCAGCTGATGGTGCAGAATATGAAGATTTGAGAGATGCTTTGGAAAAACTTCAGTTAAACGATGCTTCTCTTTTGTTTGAACAGGAAACTTCACTGGCTCTTGGCTTTGGCTTTCGTTGTGGTTTCCTGGGTTTGCTTCACTTGGAAATCATACAGGAAAGACTGGAAAGAGAATATGACCTGGATCTGATTACAACTGCCCCCAGCGTAATTTACAAGGTTCTTAAAACCGATGGGGACTTAATAGAAATTTCAAACCCTACAAACCTGCCGCCGGTGGATGAAATAGAAGCCATGGAGGAACCTGTGGTAAAGGCACAAATTATGTCTCCTTCGGAATATGTGGGTTCGATTATGGAGCTTTGCCAGGAGCGCCGGGGGATATACAAGCACATGGAATACATTGAGGAAACCCGGATTATTCTCACCTATGAACTGCCTTTAAATGAAATAATATACGATTTCTTTGATGCCCTGAAATCCAGAACCAGAGGATATGCTTCTCTTGACTATGAGATACTGGGTTATCAGGAAGCTGATTTGGTCAAGCTGGATATCCTGCTGAATGGTGAGATGGTAGATGCCATGTCTTTGATTGTTCATCGTGAAAAGGCTTACCAGCGCGGACGTTTGATTGCAGAAAAGCTTAAGGACATCATCCCCAGACAAATGTTTGAGATTCCTATACAGGCTGCGGTCGGCAATAAGGTTATTGCCCGGGAAACTGTAAGAGCTCTCCGGAAGGATGTACTGGCAAAGTGCTATGGAGGAGATATCACCAGAAAGAAAAAACTGTTGGAAAAGCAGAAGGAAGGTAAGAAGCGGATGCGTCAGATAGGGTCCGTGGAAGTACCTCAGGAGGCTTTTATGGCAGTTTTAAAGCTGAACTAGCAACCCGTAACCCGTAACCCGCAACCCGTAACCCGCAACCCGTATCCCGTAACCCGCAACCCGCAACCCGTAACCCGTATCCCGTAACCCGTATCCCGTAACCCGCAACCCGCAACCCGTAACCCGCAACCCGCAACCATGGAAGAAATGAGTGTATCTTTGATGAAAGAAATCGGGCTGTACCTGCATTTCCCCTTTTGTGAACAAAAATGCCGTTATTGTGATTTTCCATCCTGGGCAGGAAAACAAAGCCATATGACAGCCTATCTGGATGCTTTGTTCCAGGAGCTGGAATCCTATAAAAGTGACAGTCAAAAGATAAAAATCAGCAGCATATATATGGGTGGGGGTACTCCCACCCTTTTTGATGGGGAATTGTTGGTGAAGACCCTTAAAAAATGCTATGAATGTTTTCATATAAATAAGGACGCAGAAGTTTCCATTGAATGTAATCCCGGTACGGTGGATCGGAAAAAGTTGCAGCTCTTATTTGAAGGTGGTTTCAACCGCCTCAGTCTTGGACTTCAAGCCTGGCAGGATCATCACTTGACCTTTCTTGGCAGAATTCACGGAAGCTGTGAATTTGAAGATTCAGTGAGATGGGCAAAGGAAGCAGGATTTATGAATATCAGTGCAGATGTCTTATTCGGAATTCCAGGTCAAACCGAGGAGGAGTGGCAGGAAACCCTGAAAAAGGTCACAGCTTGCGGCATCTATCATTTATCCGCATACAGCTTGAAAGTGGAAGTAGGCACAGTATTGCATGATTGGAGAATGCTGGGTAAATTCCGTGAAATGGATGATGAGCAGGAGCGCAGGATGTATCACGGGGCAATCCACTTGCTGGAAAACTTGGGATTTGCACAATATGAGATCTCCAATTTTGCACTGCCTGGCTGTGAAAGCAGGCACAATATAAATTATTGGAAAAACGGTGAATATCTTGGCTGTGGCTGTGGTGCTCACAGCCATTATCAATCTTTACGCCGGGGAAATGTTAACAGCATTGAGGAATACATACAACGTATTAAAAGAGTTCAACCGATCATTGCCACTCAAGAAGAAATTGATCCGGCTGCAGAGTTGTTTGAAACCTTGATGCTGGCTTTCCGGCTTAATGATGGAATCAATAAAAAGGAGTTCAGTTCCAGATTTAACTTTTCGTTTACAGAAAGATATGAACAGGAAATAGGAAAACTTAAAGAACAGGGCTTGCTGGTCGAAGATGAAAAATCAGTGCGCCCCACTGAATTGGGCTTTGACTTTCAAAATCGCATTGCGATCGCCTTTATGAATTGACATGTCCAGAATAATCCAAACAGTAATGGGGTTTCTGAAAAAGCTATTGACAAAAGCAAAGCTTAGTGTTAATTTAAGAGTAGTTTTAGCACTCATTATAAGAGAGTGCTAACAAAAGGAGGTGGGGGTTATGAAGTTGGACTCCAGGAAATTACAAATTTTACAGGCAATCATCAACGACTATATTATTACAGCAGAACCGGTCGGCTCAAGGACAGTAGCCAGGAAATATGAACTGGGTATCAGCTCCGCCACCATCCGCAATGAAATGTCGGACCTTGAAGAGATGGGTTTTTTAGAACAACCTCATACATCAGCAGGAAGGGTGCCCTCTGATAAAGCCTATCGTCTCTATGTGGACAGATTAATGCAGGTTAAAAGTTTAGGTGAGCAGGAAGCGGATTATATTAAAGAATTCTATGAACATAAAATTCTACAGTTAGAACAGATTATTTTCACTACTGCCAAGGTACTGTCCGATATTACCAACTATACCTCTATTGCCATAGCACCTCAGTTGAGCAGGGTAACCATAGGGCATATTCAGCTTGTACCTGTAGACAGAGAGTTTGCTTTATTGGTGATCGTAACAAGCTCTGGAATTCTAAAAGATACCCTGATTCAAATACCTCAAGGCATAAATGGTGATTTTCTGAACAAAGTGTCCGGTATTTTAACGGAGCATTTTCAGAATAAAACATTTTCCGAAATAGATATGGTGGATCTGTCTGCTATAAAAAGGGAATTTTTAGAGAATCAAAAGTTCTTCAATTCTCTGGTGGATGTTTTAACAGACAGCTTCAGAAGGTCACAGAAGCAGGAAGTATATTTGGGAGGTACCACCAATATATTCAATTTCCCAGAATATCAAGACATTCTGCGAGCACGATCCTTTTTGAATCTTTTAGAGGAAAAGGATTTACTGTACCAGATTCTTGCCAGCCCTCAAGATGAAGGAGTAAAAGTTTCCATTGGTACCGAAAACCTGCAGGAAGAGCTTAGGGACTGCAGCATAGTAACGGCAACCTACAGTTTAGGCAACAGAGTGCTGGGCACGATAGGTGTAATCGGCCCTACCAGGATGGAATATTCCAGGGCGGTATCGGTTATGGATTACATGGGCAAAGCTTTGAGTCGTTATCTAACGCAGCTTTACGGTGCATAGACAGGGCTTATGCCGTTTAATAGACACAATAAGACGAGGTGAAGGTTTTGAAAGAGAAGAAGTTGAAAAGGGACCCCAAAGTCAACGAGGAATTTGACAATCAGAAAGAAAAACAGGAACCATTGGAGCAGGAAGCAGTGGAAGCCTGCAGTTGCTCCAACCGTGAAACGAATTCCTGCAATTGCAGTGAACAGGTAGAAGAAATTGATGAACAGTGCAGCTGCAATTGCAGTGAGAATTCAGATAAGGATGATCTGCTGGAAAAACTGACGGAGGCCGAAGCAAAGCAAGAGGAATATTTGAAAATGGCACAAAGGGTACAGGCCGATTTTGAAAACTACAAGCGCCGCAACCGCAATACTGTAGCTGAAACCTATCAAACAGCTGCTGCAGAAGTAGTGGAGGCCTTCCTTCCAGTACTTGACAATTTGGATAGGGCTGTGGAATCCATACCGGTAACAGAGGTTGATGAATCGGTTCTGAAAGGTATAGAACTGGTTCGGCGTCAGTTCCTGGATACCTTAGCCAAATTGGATGTGAAGGAAATTGATGCTCTTGGCAAGCCCTTTGATCCTGAATATCATAATGCAGTAGGACAGGTAGACGCTGAAGAAGGACAAGAGGAAAATACAGTCGTAATGGTTCACCAAAAGGGATATAAAATGGCTGAACGAGTTTTACGATACAGTATGGTACATGTAGCCCGGTGAACAGGCAGGCACTGAAAAATGTATATGGAATAATTGAAAATAATAATTTAGTACATATGCTTGGAAGTATGGAATGCAATATTAAACTTTGATACTTGTAAGTTAAGTCAACGAGGAGGATTTTTATATGGGAAAAATAATAGGAATTGATTTAGGCACAACAAATTCCTGCGTAGCAGTTATGGAAGGCGGTGAACCTGTTGTAATAACCAATGCGGAGGGCGGTAGAACCACACCTTCTGTTGTAGCCTTTGCAAAGGACGGCGAACGGCTGGTGGGTCAAATTGCCAAGAGGCAGGCTATTACCAACCCTGGTCGAACTGTCATGTCCATCAAAAGGGAAATGGGTTCCAATTTCAAGGTAAAGGTGGGTAAAAAGGAATATACCCCGCAGGAGTTGTCCGCAATGATACTCGGCAAGCTGAAGCAGGACGCCGAGGCATACTTGGGAGAAACGGTAACCCAGGCGGTTATTACCGTACCTGCTTATTTTGGTGACAGCCAAAGACAGGCTACCAAGGATGCAGGTAAAATTGCCGGTCTGGAAGTCCTTAGAATTATCAACGAGCCGACAGCTGCCTCACTGGCGTATGGTCTGGACAAGGAAGACAATCACAAAATACTGGTATACGACCTGGGAGGCGGTACCTTTGATGTTTCCATTTTGGAAATCGGGGACGGTGTTTTTGAAGTGCTGGCTACCAGTGGCAATAACAGGCTGGGCGGTGACGATTTCGACGACAGAATAATTGATTATCTGGCTGTTGAATTCCAAAAAGAAAGCGGTGTAGATCTGCGGAAGGATAAAATGGCAATGCAGCGTCTAAAGGAAGCTGCAGAAAAGGCAAAGGTGGAGTTATCAGGTGTCATGACCAGTAACATCAACCTACCATTTATCACAGCTGATGCCTCAGGTCCCAAACATCTGGACATTACTCTTACCCGGGCAAAATTCAATGAAATTACCGCTGATCTGGTGGAAAAGACTACAGTACCCCTGCGTAATGCTCTGAAAGATGCCGGGCTTAGTTCCGGAGAAGTCGACAAGGTAATACTTGTAGGAGGCTCCACCCGAATTCCAGCCGTACAGGAATCGGTTAAGAAGATTACAGGCAAAGAACCTCATAAAGGCATCAACCCTGATGAGTGCGTTGCTATCGGCGCTGCCATACAGGCCGGTGTATTAGGCGGCGAAATTAAAGATGTCCTGCTCTTGGATGTAACACCGCTTTCACTGGGTATTGAAACCATGGGCGGCATCTCCACCAAGCTCATCGAAAGAAATACCACCATCCCTGCTCATAAGAGCCAGATCTTTTCTACTGCAGCAGATGGTCAGACCAGTGTTGAGATTCATGTCCTCCAGGGAGAAAGAGAAATGGCAGCCTACAACAAGACATTGGGTCGATTCCAGTTAACTGGAATTCCGTCTGCTCCCAGAGGTGTTCCACAAATCGAAGTAACCTTTGACATCGATGCCAATGGTATTGTTAATGTCTCTGCAAAGGATAAGGGAACAGGAAATGAGCAGAAAATCACCATAACTGCTTCATCCAATCTCTCTGATGATGAAATTGACAAGGCAGTCAAGGAAGCCGAGCGTTTTGCCGAGGAAGACAAAAAACGCAGGGATGAAGTAGAAACCCGTAACAACGCGGACTCCCTGGTTTATAATACTGAGAAGAGCCTTAAAGAGCTGGAAGATAAAATAGATTCTTCTGACAAGTCAAAAATCCAGGCAGAACTGGATGATTTGAAAAAGGCTCTGGAGTCTGACAATATAGATGCCATAAAGGAAGCAACTGAAAAGCTAACCCAGGTATCATATGAAGTCTTTGGTAAAGTCTATCAACAGACAGAAGGAGCTGGCGGTGCTCCAGGAGGAGATCCAGGAGCGGGTCAGGCTGGAAATGACGACAATGTGGTGGATGCTGATTATGAAGTAGTGGACGATGACGATAATAACGGCGATAACAACTAGTCAATGTATTATGGACTATAGCAGATAATTCAGGTATAATGAGAAGGCCAAGGCAAAATGCTTTGGCCTTTTCAAAGATTTTTTGCATAAATAGGCGGTGAAGGTTTAATTGGCAAAACGAGACTATTATGAAGTATTAGGTTTGAAAAAAGATGCTTCAGAGGATGATATGAAAAAGGCTTATCGAAAACTGGCCAAAAAGTATCATCCTGACTTGAACCCCGGGGACAAAGATGCAGAGACCTCATTTAAAGAGATCAATGAAGCCTATCAGGTGCTGAGTAATCCAGAAACCCGGGCACAATATGATCAATTTGGTCACGACGGTCCTACAGGTCAGGGCTTTGGTGGATTTGACTTCAGCGGTTTTGGAGAAGGCGGATTTGGCGATATATTTGATATGTTCTTTGGAGGTTCGGGTTTTGGCGGTAGTTCAAGAAGAACAAACAGGCGGAGACCTGCTCGCGGCTCCGATCTTCAATATAATCTGGATATTAGTTTTGAAGAGGCAGCCTTTGGAACCAAGAAAGAAATTGAAGTGGTTCGGATGGAAGACTGCCCCGAATGTAAGGGAAGCGGCGCGAAAAAGCCTGGCGATAGCAAAACCTGCCCGACGTGTAATGGAAGCGGTGAAGTACAGCAGGCACAAAACACAGCCTTCGGAAGGTTTATCAATGTACAGACCTGCAGCCGCTGCAATGGGGAAGGAACCATTATATCCAATCCATGCCCCAAATGCCATGGAAGAAAGAAAAACCGCCGGGTACGAAAAATAAGTGTAACCATCCCTGCCGGAATAGATAACAATCAAGCCATTACATTAAGAGGCGAGGGGCAGGCTGGAGAATTAGGCGGACCATCAGGTGACCTTTATGTCTCCATCTCCGTGCGGCCTCATAAGCTGTTTGTCAGAAAGGGATACGACCTTTACTGTGATGTACCCATTACATTTGGTCAAGCTGCTTTAGGCTCGGAATTAGAGGTTCCGACCCTGGGCGGTAAGGTTAAATATTCCATTCCCCAGGGAACACAAACCGGAACTGTATTTCGTTTGCGCAATCAAGGCATACAGCGCTTACGAGAAAACACTCTCGGCGATTTATATGTAACAGTTAACATTGAGGTGCCCAGGAAACTAAATGACAAACAGAAAGAACTTATTCAACAATTTGATCAACTGATAGGTGATTCAGATCAGAAAAAGTCCTTCTTTGATAAGATGAAGGATGTATTTGGCGGATAAGGAGGAGGTGCATGATGGATTGGATAGAAATTACAGTTAGTACCACAACGGAAGGCGCAGACATGGCAGCCCAGGCTTTTTACGAAGAGGGAGTGCGCGGGGTTATTATAGAAGACCCTAAGGATGTGGAATTGGCACAGCAGGAAGAACACAGCTGGGATTATTTTGATGAATCCATTCTTACCAATATGTCAGACGATGTACTGGTAAAAGCTTATCTGTGCAGCGATGCCTCCTTTGCTGACAAATATGCCTCTATCAAAGAGAAGCTTGAACACCTGAGTCATCAAAGTTATGGATTGGATATAGGTACTCTGGAAATCAAGCTGACAACGATTAGTGAAGAAGACTGGGCCAATAACTGGAAGAAATACTACAAACCCATGAAAATCAGTGATCGTGTGATAATCAAGCCATCCTGGGAACCTATGCCCTCATTGGAAGATGGCGAGGTTGTATTGGAAATGGACCCGGGGATGGCCTTCGGCACAGGCACCCACGAAACTACTTCTCTTTGTGTGGACGCTATCGACCGCTATATTGAAAAAGGAGCAGATATTGCGGACATTGGCTGCGGTACCGGAGTGCTGGCTGTAGCTGCGATTTTATTGGGAGCTGAAAAGGCAACAGCGGTTGATATAGACAGCAACGCAGTGAAAGCGACAGCGGAAAATGCCAGGAGAAATCATGTGGAGGACCGCTTGGAGGTCATACACGGAAATCTGCTGGATCCTGTCAAGGGTCGCTATGATATGATCATTGCCAACATAATAGCAGATGTAATAATTCAACTGACCGAATCCATAGGAAGCTGTCTCAAGCCAAAGGGTCTGTTTATTGCTTCGGGAATTATACGAGAACGATTATCGGATGTATTGGAAGCGATGCGAACAGCTGGTTTGGAAGCACTTGAAATAAAGACAAAGGGAGAATGGACCATGGTGGTGTGTAAGCTTAATGCATAGGTTTTTTGTAGAACCAGGGCAAATACAGGGAAACATCTGCAAAATCACCGGAGATGATGCCTGGCACATCCAAAAGGTACTTCGCCTTGGAATTGATGAAGAAATCATATTGTGTGACAGTCAAGGGAAGGATTATATAGCAGTTATTCAGTTTGTAGATAAAAGTTTGATACAGGTAAAAATTGTTAGTCAAGCCCCGAGCAAAGCGGAACCGAAAATAGAGGTAAGTTTACTTCAAGCTCTGCCAAAGTCTTCCAAGATGGAAACCATCATTCAGAAATGTGTAGAACTGGGCATCTATGAGATATTGCCCATCACCACCATGCGAAGCGTGGTGCGTATTTCCGATGACCGGGATGCGCGAAAAAAGGTACAGCGATGGCAGAAGGTGGCAGAAGAAGCTGCAAAGCAAAGCAAACGAGGAATAATTCCTCATATATACGAACCAATCGGTATACAGCAAGCTGTTAATGAATGCAATGCAGATCTGAAACTGCTTTTTTGGGAAGAGGAAAAAGAACAAAGTCTTCATAGTCTTTTGCACAGCCAGGTATTTGCACCGAAGTCAACAGCTATGTTAGTTGGACCTGAGGGAGGTCTGGATAATTCAGAATCAGAGCTGGCAAAACAGCATGGATGGGTTTCAGTTAGCCTGGGTTCCAGGATTTTGCGGACGGAGACAGCGGGAATGGCAGCACTGGCAGCAATAATGTACCATTGGAGGGAATGGGAATGAATATAAACAGCAGAGAGCCGGCTCCCTCTAAGAAGGCTGCCTTTTATACATTGGGATGCAAAACCAATCAATATGACACAGAAGCCATGCAGGAAAGGTTTGAAAAAGAAGGTTATCAGGTTGTAGATTTTCAGGAGGAATCTGATGTATATGTGATAAATACCTGCACAGTAACCAGGCTGGGAGACAGAAAATCCAGGCAAATGATTCGTAAGGCTCATCGAACCAATCCCAATGCGCTAATTGTTGCAGCAGGCTGTTATGCCCAGCAGGATGCAGAAGAAGTGCTGTCCATACCCGGGGTAAGGCTAGCATTAGGTGCGAAAAACCGAAATCGAATCGTCGAATATGTGGATATGGTAAGAGCTACCGGCAGCAGTATCAACGCCGTAGAGGACATCATGAAGGTTCACGAATTTGAAGATACTCCAATCACCACCTTTTCAGGTAAAACCAGAGGAGTACTGAAAATTCAAGAAGGTTGCAATCAATTTTGCTCCTACTGTATTATTCCTTATGCCAGAGGTCCAATTCGAAGCAGGCAGCCGCTTAGTGTGCTTGAAGAGGTAAAACGTCTGGCTGACAGTGGATATAAGGAAATCGTGCTGACAGGTATTCATATAGCTTCCTATGGGAAGGATCTGAAGACCACTTCTTTGCTGGAACTTTTACAAGACATTCATACAGTGGATGGAATTCAGCGCATCCGCCTTGGCTCTCTGGAACCGAATTTATTAGGCAAGGAATTTGTGTCTGTAGTTAAAGATATGAAGAAGGTATGCAGACATTATCATATCTCATTGCAAAGCGGTTGTGATTCCACATTGAAGCGTATGAATAGAAGATACACTACAGCTCAATATAGGGAAATTGTAGAAGGCTTGCGCAGTGAAATTCCAAATGCAGCGGTTACAACAGATATTATGGTAGGTTTTCCAGGGGAGACTGACGAAGAATTTGTGCTAACCCTGCGTTTTGTAGAAGATACAGCCTTCAGCAGAATTCATGTGTTTCCCTATTCTCCCAGAAAAGGAACACCGGCTGCCTCCTATGAAAATCAGATGTCATCTGAAATTAAGGAAAAACGAAGCAGAGAATTGATTGCTCTAGGCAGCCGTCTGGAACAAAGATTCATGGAGGGCTTTGTCGGAAAGCAAGTGGATGTTTTGTTTGAAGAAGAGCATCCGAAATGGGAAGGATTTTATGAAGGATACACAAATGAATATATACGAGCAGCAGTAAAGGGAGAAGGTAAGCAACTGGAGGGGAAGCTGCTTCCAGTTTTGGTGGAGAAAGTTGGTAAGCATGGACTGATAGGGGAAATAGGTGATAGGCATTAAGTTTGATACGAGATACGAGATACGGGTAGATGTTTGATACGAGATGCGAGATACGGGTAGATGTTTGATACGAGATGCGAGATACGGGTAGATGTTTGATA
>ENA-UOOM01003715-UOOM01003715.1-fermentation-metagenome-genome-assembly--contig:-NODE-3715-length-10733-cov-9.392115_pt1 | contig 10733 bp, 14 predicted proteins | sample MGYA00245781_ERZ724031 | MGnify/ENA primary metagenome ERZ724031 (study PRJEB28704, sample SAMN03018317) | fermentation metagenome | biome: anthropogenic terrestrial biome; feature: soil; material... | reverse complement strand
TGCGGCGGGAATGGGAGGAAGCCAAATTTATTTCGAAGCATATGAAACACAGACCGTAGAAAATATGCTAAAAGCGATATCCATGCGCTCAGCAAACGATGCATCTGTTGCCATGGCTGAATTTATGTATGGCTCGGTAGAAAGCTGTGTTAAGGCAATGAACGAAAAAGCAAAAGATTTGGGCATGAATGACACAATATTTACTAATGTTACAGGTCTTCCGGACCCGAATCATCTGACAACCGCAAAGGACATTTCAATAATGACCCGGGAGCTTTTAAAATATAATCATGTCAATGAATATATGCTTACATGGATGGATTCGGTATATGTCGGCAAAGAAAAAGATTCAGAGCAAGTATTGGTAAACACAAACAGGCTGATAAATAATTATGACGGACTTTTGGGAGGCAAGACAGGTTATACTACGGAGGCTAAATATTGCTTATCCGTAGCTGCAAGAAGAAATGACACAACATTAATTGCGGTAGTTCTTGGCTGCGACAATACAAAAATTCGTTTCAATGAAGTTCAGAAACTATTAAATGAAGGATTTGCCAATTTTAAGAATATGATTTTCCATAAAAAAGGAGAGGCGATTACAACAACTCCTGTTTATTGCGGAAAAGAAGACACAATTAATGTAGTTTCAAGGGAAAATATCTACTATTTTACAGAAAGTAATTGCAAGGTTGAAGATTTTAATTTAGAATATGTAATAGATGACAATCTGAAAGCTCCTTTAAATGGGGATGTGGTAATAGGAAAAGCCAAGCTTTACAAGGATGGTCAAGTTTTGGGAGAATTCGAACTGTATCCTGAGAAAGATATTGAAAAGGAAAATTTATTTAAATTTTATATGAAAAATGTTCTAAAAACAACTATAAGATAAGCGAGGCAAAGAATGGATTATTCCGTAAATATAAATGTGTTTCAGGGACCTTTTGATTTATTGTTTCATCTTATTGAAAAAAAAGAAATAGATATTTATGATATACCGATAGCTGAAATAACAGACCAATACTTAGAGTACCTAAAACAAATGCTTCAATTTAATATGAATGTTGCAAGTGAATTTATATTTATGGCGGCAACCCTGATTGAAATAAAATCTCAGATGCTTTTGCCTCAGAAGGAAGCAGAAGATGACCCAAGGCAGGAATTGGTTACTAAATTATTGGAATACAAGCTGTTTAAAGATGTTTCCGAAGAATTGAAAAAATTCGAGGATGAAAGCAGCTTCTATATTTCCAAACCTAAAGAAGAAATGGCGATAACCTCTGATGTTAAAACAGAGCAGCTTTTTTTAAATGAAATAAATATATATGAACTGTACAATGTATACTTATCACTAATAAAAAAACAAAATTTCAAAATAGAAGAGAAAGAAAAATTTAAGGTATACAGAGAAAATTATCGTGTCAAAGACTGTATGGATGACATTACGAAAAAAATCAAAAAATTCGGGAGAGTTTCATTATTCAGTGTTTTTAAGGAAAAAGAAAGTATATCAAAAGAATATATTATTACATTGTTTTTAGCTGTATTGGAACTTTCCAACAAGCAGGGAATGAAAATATATCAGGACAATACATACGGGGATATAATAATTATAGGTTCATAGGAGAGAAGATGAATATTAAAAGTGTTTTGGAAAGCTTAATGTTTGCTTGGGGAGAGCCCCTGAGCATAAATGAAATATCAAAAATTTTAAATTTACCAGCCAACAGCATTATGTCTGTTTTAAAAGAAATGATGGATGAATGTAATGGTAATGATGCAAGAGGCCTTATTATACAAAAGTTCGGCAATTCATACCAGCTTACAACCAAGAGAGAAAATTATGAATATATTCAAAACCTTTTGCAAAGCACTGTAAACAAAAGCTTATCCACTGCAGCAATGGAAATATTGTCCATAATTGCATATAAGCAGCCTGTCACCAAGGTGGAAATAGAGCTTATAAGGGGAGTGAAATGTTCACAGGTTGTAAAAGGATTGTTGGATAAGGGATTGATAAAGGAAGCCGGAAAGCTTGATAAACCGGGCAGACCTACAATCTATGCCACAACGGATGAATTTCTGAGACATTTCGGATTAAGCTCCATTGATGAGCTTCCCTCTTTGCCGGGGGCATTCCTTCAACCCTTGGAAACTCACTCTGATATTGAAAATGAGGAGGAAAAAAAAGCAACCTAATACGTTGCTTTTATATTATGATAATATTAATAGTCTTAATAGGGGGACTGTTATTTATATATTTCAATATAAAGTGCTTAATAAAGATTAATTTTGCTCTTTCTTTTTTGCATATTTATTTTAGTATAATTTTTCTTAGAAAAAAATATGTATATGAAAGAAATGTTAATTATTATGCTACGCAAAAAGTTATAAGCAGATACAGAAGTCCGGACGCAAGATATAGATTTAAAAAGTATATAAAATATTATAAACATGTAAAAAAAGCATTTAATTTATTTTATATAAAAAATATACTGATTTATCCGGAATGTATATCTGAAAAACAATCCTTTGCCGTTGAATTTGCAATTGTTAACCGCATATTAAAAAAATCCCTGCTGAACGGATAGCATATCCGGCATTCATAAATCCTTCTTTAACCTTCTGATGCAGATAGTTAAAGAAGTTTTTTTATACAAGTTTTGATGCTAAATAAGATGATATATAATCATCAAAAAATGAATCAAAAACATTGACATGATTGATGAATTTGAATACAATATAGTTGAGGTGATTATAATGTCTATTAATAATAAAACAGTAAGATATACAGCAACTTTGCCGGAAGAGAGCCTTAAAGAATTAAAAGCTCTTGCAGATTCCAAAAAAATACCTTCTGTTAATTTTGCAATAAAGGAAGCTGTCGCAGATTATCTAAAACAGATAAAGAAATCAGAGTATGAGGAATTAATGTTTGAAGCCGGAAAGGATAAAGAATTCTTGGAGAGAACAACTAATTGTGAAGAGGATTTTAAAGCTATAGACAGTGAGGTGCATGGAGAATGGTAAATAAGTGGGAGATTTATTTTTGTAATCTTAATCCGACACAAGGCAGTGAGCAGAGAGGAACTCGTCCCGTTTTGGTTATTTCTACTAATGCGGTAAATCATAATTTACCTGTTTCTACTATTCTGCCTCTTTCTAGTATGAAAGAAGGAAGTAAAATTTATCCTACTGAAATATTACTTCCAGTAGAAGTAACAGGACTTCCGAAAATATCTGTTGCAATGGTGCAGCAGATACGTACAGTTTCTCATAGCAGACTGGTAAACAAAGTAGGCGAAATTATGGACATTGATATACGGGAAGAAGTTCTGCAGGTCTGTAAAAGATATTTTGATATTTAAAATATAAATAATCTGCCCGCTGTAATATCAAAATCAACCAATAAATGGTATATCAAAAAGATTAATACAGTTATATACAGGCATTGAGCAAGTTGATATTTATTCCGCTTTCTTATTATAATTTTCCTTTTTTAGGGCATATTAAAGGAAGCGGAACACACCTTCATGGCAGGTAAATCCGCTGGGGTCAGCCCATGAAGGAATGTCCCCGTAAGAATTGATTTTCAAAAAGAAAGGGGATAACATGAGCAAGGATATAGAAAGTATAATCAAAACAACCTTAGACAACATTAATAATTTGACGGAAAATGAAAAGCTAATCAGCAGCAAAATTTCATACGATAATAACAACTATTTGGCAATATCAAAGCTCAATATGAATTTTGTAATAGGAGGCAGCGATATAGACAAAAAATTCCGCTCAGTTGATTTAAAACCATTTGCAGGAGCAGCTTACGTTAATTTGCAATTAAATCCGCAAGTTCTCATTTATGAAACGCCGACTAAAGATGTCAGAACCATCAATATCAACAATGAAACAACAACAGGAGATTTGACATCATCCATAATGAACATCATGTCATTCATAAAAGAAGTAAGGGAGAAAAAGGATTGTGACATTTAGAAGAATAACTGCATTAATAATAATATTTATTTTATCATGCCAATTTACGCAAGTTCAAGCAATGCCCGATGTTTCAGCTCAAGCATACATAGTAATGGACGCAGAATCCGGAAGAATTATAAAATCCCACAATGCGGATTTAAAGCTGCCTATTGCAAGCACAACCAAAATAATGACAACGATTCTTGCAATTGAAAATACTGATGACCTGAATGTAAAAATAGAAATTCCGCCTGAATGCACAGGAATAGAAGGCTCAAGCATTTATTTAAGACCTAAGCAGAATGTTTCGGTTATAGATTTATTATATGGAGCCATGCTGCGCTCCGGTAACGATGCAGCAGAAGCCTTGGCTAAATTTGCAGGCAGAAATGACTCCGAGGGCTTTGTGTCCATGATGAATAAAAAGGCAAAGGAACTTGGCGCACTAAACACAAATTTTGTAAACCCAAGCGGTCTTCATGACGAAAGCCATTATTCAACCGCCTATGACCTTGCCTTAATAAGTGCCTATGCAATGAAAAATGATACCTTTTCAGAAATTGCTAGAGCTGAAAAGTACAAAGCTGCAAGCATGAATAATATTTTTTTCAATAAAAATAAGGTTGTTTATCAATACGAACATGGAACGGGAATTAAAATAGGATTTACAAAGGCAGCAGGCAGATGTTTGGTTGCATCAGCGGAGAAAGACGGAGCGGAAATTATAACGGTGCTGCTTAATGACGGCAACTGGTTTAATGACAGCTATCATATCTTTGATTGGACCTTTGAAAATTATAAGAGCTACAGCATAGTTGAAAAAGGACAGTTTGCGGCATATACCCCTAAGGGTAATCCGATTTTTATTGATGAAAGTTTCAGGTGCATATTGACGGACGAAGAAAAGGAACAAATAAGATTTGAAGCAATACTAAAATCTGAACATATTGCAAACAGCTCAAATGCAGCAACCTGCGGAATTTACAATATATACTTAGGTGATAGTATAATCCATACAGGAACGTTGTTAAGCAAATAAACCGGCAGACAGGATGTGGGACAGGGGTGCTGACATCCCTTGTTATTTACAAATCAGCGGATTTATATTATAATGAGAAAAAACTGAAAAGCTGACCCCATAAGGGATATTTCAGATACGATAACCCTGGAGGGATAGCTGCACATTGTGCATCTGTCCTTAGGGTACGTGAAAGGTTGAAAAGGCAGAGGAAGATATTATGGAAGAAGAAAGACTGCAAAAATATATAGCACGGTGCGGAGTTGCTTCAAGGAGAAAAGCCGAAGAATTAATCTTAAATGGTGATGTTAAGGTTAACGGATTGATTATAAAGGAGCTTGGAAGCAAAATTAATCCCGAAAAAGATGCGGTGACCGTATACGATAAAAAAATATATGAAAAAGACGAGCATATTTACATAAAATTATACAAGCCTGAAGGATATGTAACCACTGTTAAAGATCAGTTTAACCGTAAGACTGTGCTTGATTTGATTAATATCAAGGAAAGAATTTATCCCATCGGAAGATTAGACTACAATACTTCCGGATTATTGCTTTTAACTGATGACGGAGATTTAGCCAACAGGTTAATGCATCCCAAGTACCATATTTACAAAACCTATGAAGCAGATATTAGAGGAAGTATTAGTCGGGATTCTATAAATAAATTAAAAAGCGGTGTTATAATAGATGGTTACAAAACTGCTCCCGCTAAGGTAAAATTATTAAATCAAAAAGAAACACGACAAAATATATCATCTGTGCAAATAAGTATTTACGAAGGTAAAAACAGGCAGGTAAGAAAAATGTTTGAGGCGGTAGGTCACAATGTGATAAAGTTAAAAAGAATATCCTTTGGAGAAATAAATTTAGTGGATTTAAAATCAGGACAATGGAAATATTTAACCGATGATGAAATTAAATTTTTAAAGAGGTAAAAATGGTCAATAAGTATGGTAAGTATGGTCAAATTTCGGAAATGACACACTTTCTGATAGAGGCAAGCTATTCTGGGAAGAATAATTTAATGTTTGTTGATTTAACATGCGGAAACGGATTTGATACTTTGTTTTTAAGCAATTTGGCAGGTCACTCAGGTCATGTAATGGCTTTTGACATACAAGATACAGCAATAGAAAGAACTAATACTCTATTGCAAGACAAAGGCAAATTTAATAATTATGTTATAATAAAAGACAGCCATGAATTTATGGGGAAGTATTTATCGGAAAAAGTCGATGCCGCTGTATATAACTTGGGGTATCTTCCAAATCACAACAAAGAAATTGTTACTAAACCTGATATTACAATACGTTCCATAAATTCTTTGATACCTTATTTAAAGGATTCAGGCAGAATATATATTGCTGCCTACACAGCACAGGACAAAGGCTGCGAAATATCAAAAATTTCGGAATACCTAAATAAAATTAACAAAAAAGAATACAATGTGCTTCATATGAAAGTAATCAATAAGGAAAATACTCCGCCGGAATTATTTATAATTGAAAAAAATGCATGATACTGCTTGTACCTGTCATGCATTTTTTTTAGTGAAGCTTGCATTTTGTTGTCAGAAATACGTTTACCCATATAATATTTGCACTTTATGAATAAATACTTGCATTTTGTATTAATATTGAAATATTTCTTGCAAAATTGCGGAAGTATGATATGATTTAGGTAGTGCAATATTATGGAGGATTTTAAATGGCTGATAATAGGGTTCTTCTTCAAAACATATCATGGTGCAAAGGTTGCGGCGTATGCGTCGGATTTTGCCCTGTAAAAGTACTTAAAATTGAGGATGACAAATGTGTGATAGCTCATCGGGATAAATGTATTTTTTGCGGACAGTGCGAATTGAGGTGTCCGGACAATGCTATTTACATCGGAGGTAAAAAAGATGAACAGTAAGGGATATAAGTTAATTCAAGGTAATGAAGCTTGCGTTGAAGGTGCTTTGGCTGCGGGTATGAGATTTTTTGCCGGTTATCCTATAACTCCGTCAACGGAAATAGCTGAAATTTCTTCGCAAAAATTACCAAAGCTTGGTGGAAAGTTTATACAGATGGAAGATGAACTTGCAAGTATGGCTGCCATAATCGGAGGTTCGCTTGCAGGGTTAAAATCAATGACGGCAACAAGCGGTCCCGGTTTTTCACTAATGCAGGAAAACATAGGATATGCAGCTATCGCTGAAATTCCATGCGTAATTGTTAATGTTCAAAGGGGAGGACCAAGCACGGGACTTCCGACGTCTCCGGCTCAAGGTGATGTGATGCAGGCAAGATGGGGAACACACGGTGATCATCCGGCTGTGGCATTGACACCGAATTCAGTTCAGGAAACATATGAATATACGGTCAAAGCGTTTAATATTGCTGAAAAATACAGAACGCCCGTTATTCTTTTAATGGATGAAACCGTAGGGCATATGAGAGAAAAAATGCTTTTTAGGGATATTTCGGACATAGAAATTATAAACAGAAAAAAGCCGGCATGCAAGCCGGAGGCTTATGTTGCTTACAGACCTGATGAGGATATGATTCCTCCCATGGCATCGTTTGGCGAAGGATACAGATACCATGTAACGGGACTCACTCATGATGAAACGGGTTTTCCCACAAACAGCAATGAAATATCCGAAAAATTAATTAAACGTATTGTTGGCAAGGTAGATAAACACATAGATGATTTCTCTTACTATGAAGAATATAAACTGCAAGATGCTGAAATAGTAATAATCGCTTACGGCGGAGTTTCAAGGTCGGCTAAAAGTGCCGTAGATGCTCTGCGTGAAAAGAATATTAAGGTCGGTTTATTCAGACCTATAACAATATGGCCTTTCTTAGAAAAACAAATAAATAAGGTTTCAAAAAATGCGAAAGAAATATATGTGGCAGAAATGAACTTAGGGCAATATTTCATAGAAGTTGACAGAGTTGCAGGCAAAAATTGCACCGTAAAGAAAATAAATAAAATAAATGGTGAATTAATCACTCCTGATGAAATAGTAAAAGCAATAGGAGGTACATATAATGAATTGTAACGAAACAACCAAGGAATATTACAGAGTAGATAAATTGCCCCACATATGGTGCCCGGGCTGCGGGCATGGAACACTGACAAATACCGTTGTAAGAGCAATAGATACGCTAAGATTAAATAAAGATGAAGTAGTAATAGTTTCAGGTATAGGCTGCTCCTCGAGAGCTCCCGGTTATTTGGATTTCAATACATTACATACTACACACGGACGTGCATTGGCTTTTGCAACCGGTATTAAGCTTGCAAATCCCAAGCTTCATGTAATTGTGATTATGGGAGACGGTGACAGTTCAGCCATAGGAGGCAATCATCTCATACATGCCGCAAGAAGAAATATAGATATCACAACAATTGTTTTTAATAATAACATTTACGGCATGACCGGCGGACAATATTCGCCTACAACACCATACGGTGATTTTGCAACTACATCAGCCTACGGCAATATAGACAAACCTTTTGACCTTTGCAGCTTGGCTCAAGGTGCCGGAGCAACATATGTAGGAAGAGGAACGGCATATCATGCGCCCCTTATGCAGAAATTAATTGAAAAAGGCTTGCAAAACAGAGGGTTTTCATTTATAGAGGGCTTAAGCCTGTGTCCAACCTACTACGGAAGAAAGAATAAAAAAGGCAGCGCCTTTCAGATGTTCTCATTTTTAAAGGATAATTGCGTAGATATTAAAGCAATTGAAAAAAATCCCGAAAAAGGCGAGAATAAAATTTTAATCGGAGAATTTTACAACAATCCGAAACCTGAATATATAGAAAGCTATCAAGTTATTATTGATAAGCTTCAAGGATAGGGGGATCTAAGGATGAATAAAAAGTTTGAAATAAGACTTAGCGGCTCCGGAGGTCAGGGAGTTATTTTAGCATCTATTATAATTGCAGACGCTGCTATTGAGCAAGGCTTAAATGCTATACAGACACAATCCTACGGGCCGGAAGCAAGAGGCGGTGCAAGTAAGGCTGAAGTTATAATCAGCACTGATGAAATTAATTATCCGAAAATCATAGAAGCAAATATTCTTTTATCCCTTACTCAAAATTCATACGAAAAGTATGTTGCATCTTTGGATAAAGATGGTATACTAATAGTTGATGACCATATAAAATTAGCGGTCGATGAACCTTTTAAGGTTTATAGTCTTCCAATATTGAGAAATGCGCAGGAAAAATTCGGAACAAATATGGTAGCAAACATAATCTCAATTGGTGCAATATATGCGCTGTTAGGGGAGGATACAATAGATAAGGATATCATGATAGGCTCAATAACTGAAAGAGTTCCTCCTGTTACAGTTCAAAAAAATATAGATGCTTTTGAAGAGGGAATAAAATTAGTCAGGGGATATTATGAGTAATGATTTAATTAGTATTATAAAAAGTAACTTTCACAAATTCAGCAAGGGTCAAAAGCTTATAGCTCAATTTATTATTGACCATTATGACAAGGCTGCATTTATGACTGCTGCAAAAATAGGAGAAACTGTTGATATAAGTGAATCTACCGTTGTAAGATTTGCGACAACATTAGGGTATTCGGGTTTCCCTGAGCTGCAGAAAGCCTTACAGGTTTTAATTAAAAATAAACTTACCACTGTCCAAAGGATAGGTCTTAATGATGATGTTGTAAATGACAAGGTAAAGCTTCATAAAAAGATTTTAAAAAACGAAATGAACAACATGCGTTATTTGTTCGAACATTTTGATATAGAAGCATTGGATAAAGCAACCGAACTTATATTAAATGCAAACAGAGTATTTGTATTGGGACTTAGAACTTCCTCAACACTTTCCAATTATCTTGGCTTTTACTTGGACGTAATTTTAGATGATGTAAAGGTATTGAACAACAGCGGTGTTAATTCTTTATATGAAGAAATAATCAGAATTAAAGAAAATGATTTATTAATTGTTATAAGTTATCCGAGATATTCTAAAACAACAATTGAAGCTGCAAGATTTGTAAAGGAACATAAAGCAAAATTGGTAGCAATTACCGATACGGAGGAATCTCCCGTCTACTCGTTGGCCGATGCATCATTATTGGCTAAAAGCAATATAGTTTCCTTTGTTGATTCTTTGGTTGTTCCATTAACCATGATAAACAACTTAATTATCAATATAAGCTTAAGGGAAAAGGAAGACATAGTTGAATACTATAATACTTTAGAAAAGCTATGGGATAATAACAGTATATATCAAAACTTTTAATAAGGAATGGGGACACACCTCTTTTTATTAGGACTGACCTTTGTAAGATAGGAGGAATGTCCCCGAATTTTATGTTAGGGTTGCTCTCTGTGTGATATTACTGATAATACCGGGGTTGCAGGTCCTTTTTTATTAAAAGTTTTTGTTGTTATATTTTGCAATATGTAATATAATATTAAAGTGCTAAAATATACTTAACGTTGGAAAACACTTGAAAGGATAGCAAAATGATTATCGCAATAGACGGACCTTCGGGAGCCGGAAAAAGTACTGTTGCAAGACTTTTGAGCAAAGAACTTGGATTTGAATACATCGATACAGGGGCTATGTACAGAGCTCTTGCATATAAGGCATATAAAAATAATATTGACATAAATGAAATTAAAGTTGCGGAAATGCTAAAGACAACCGATGTCAACTATTATGACAATCAAATATTTCTTGATGGAGAAAATGTTGAAAAATTA
>ENA-UOOM01003714-UOOM01003714.1-fermentation-metagenome-genome-assembly--contig:-NODE-3714-length-10734-cov-5.075569_pt1 | contig 10734 bp, 9 predicted proteins | sample MGYA00245781_ERZ724031 | MGnify/ENA primary metagenome ERZ724031 (study PRJEB28704, sample SAMN03018317) | fermentation metagenome | biome: anthropogenic terrestrial biome; feature: soil; material... | reverse complement strand
AAGAAGAAAAAGGGAAGAATCATATAAGATGAGGTTGGATTTTCGTGTATAGCCTCTTGTCTAACTATCAATCATTTTTAAGTTATGGGCGTATCAGAGTCCATACCCTAGAGCATTATATGTTTTAGAATGTAGGGGCGACCTGTGGTCGCCAGTTTGAAAAACCACCACTATCGGATTGTGGGAAAATTGTTGCTTAAGAATTTATAGAAAAATACCATACTTGATAGATATAAGTAATAAAGAAATTATTTTTTGTTTATTTGTTTATTCGAGAGTTGATTGTGAACTTAGAAGAATTACGATTGGATTGTGCGATTAAACAAAAGAAAGGGTTACATTTTATATTAGCATCCATTATTATTTGGTGTAGTGTACTAATTATCCATTCAACATCATTACCTATTTTGACTAAGAACTTACTTACATTCTGTTCCACGGCACCACTAATGCCTTTAGCATTTTTAATATCTAAAATAATCAAGGTTGATTTTCAAAACAAAGAAAATCCGTTAACAAATTTGGGAATTCTTTTTTCTGCAAATCAAATGTTATATTTACTGATTGCTATGTGGGTATATCCGACATTACCTGAAAAGATGCTAATGGTAATAGCAATGATTTTTGGAGCACATTTGTTGCCATATGGCTGGTTATATAAATCTAAATCCTACATAGTATTTTCTGTTTTAGTACCAATTTTATCGCTTATAATTGGCGTAAATTTTAAACCTTATATGCTTGCAATTACGATGATTATAATAGAAATATTGTTTAGTATTTGTTTGATAGTTGAAAACAAAAATATTTTATCGGAGTTTAAACTAAATCTTTAATATTAACGAATATACAATTTTTAAATATTGTATCGTGCAAACGGGTGAGCAAAGGTGCGCCCTACCCATTGGCATGCGGGTTGTAGGGGAGGTCGTTGACCTCCCGTGAGCAATTTTATTAGATTGCGCCACAACAGTAGGAAAAGATGAACTAAGGCAACTTATTGTTGTTGAGTTTCCTTAAGAAGTGTTATATTATTAACACTTCTTTAAATTTATCAAAAGTAAATTTAAAGAAACTAAAAAATCTTAATTTTGATATATTATATATGTATAGTATATGATATTAACAAAGTCCAGCAATAACTTTGCTGGACTTTAAATCGCAATATAAGAAGAATATACGACAATGTAAAGTCAATGTTATGTTTTATATAGCATAGGCGTTTGTAAAGAGATAAATAAATTATAAGACTTATCCTTATTATTAATTATTGGATGCGAATGTTTATTTGTATTGGCTCATGAAATATAAAAATCTGCAAGGAGAATTTAGAAAATATTGTAATTGAGTAGTTAAAATATGATATTATAGAAATGATGAGAAATTGAGAAGTGCCTCCAAAAATTGTTTTCGATTGTAAAAATTAATAAAAAATGCAGACGATTAAGAATAGGAAATATGTAGAAGCAGGAGGGATGTATGTTGAATACTATTTCGGAATTAAAGAGAATTTGGACAGATTTTGTAGAAGAGGAGCAAATATCACCTGAAATAAGACCTGTGATACTAGAATCCTGGAAAAGATGTAAAAATAATTTAGTTGATTTTTATGGAGGCAAGGGTAAGGTTCTATCTGATGAAGAGATGAAACACCGTTTGGAAAAAAATAAAGAATTAATTGAAATTGCCTCACCCATCATTAAAGACATCTATAATATTGTTAAAGAGACAAATTACAGCGTGGTGTTGACAGATACGGATGGTATTTTAATTGAGACTATTGAAAACGAGAAAATAAGACCGGAACACAGGGATCTCAATTTTATGCAAGGAACCAGCTGGAACGAAAAGGATGTTGGAACCAATGCTATAGGGACATGTTTAGCCATTGGGCAACCTATACAAGTAGTGGGCAGTGAGCATTACTGTAAATATCATCACGTATGGACGTGTTCAGCAGCACCCATTCGCAATAGTGAAGGAAAAATCATCGGCTGTTTAAATTTATCGGGGAGAGTGGAAGATGTACATCCCCATACCTTTGGCATTGTAGTGGCTTCTGTAAAGAATATAGAAAAGCAACTGGCTATTTTGGAATACTACCGTCTCATGGATACGGCATTTGATTCTATACTGGATGGGTTAATTATTATGAATCGACATTTTGAAATTGAACGGATTAATAACAAATTGCCCCATATTTTTAAAATGAGTATAGAAGAAATATACGCCATTGATATGAAAAAAATGCTGGAAGATGTGGAAATAGAAAAGGATATATTCCAGGCAAGAAATAAAATAAAATATACGGATTATACTTTAGATATAGGCAAAAGAAGAATTGACTGCGTATTAAATATTTCTCCTATTGTTTTTAATGATGAAATTATGGGTGTAGTATTAATTATTAAAGAAGCTAAGCAGTTACGTAAAGAAGTAAGTAAGATTGCAGGTTTTCGAGCAAATTATACCTTTGAAAATATAATTACCCAAGATAAAAAAATGAAAGAGCTGATTCAGACAGCCAAAAGAATTGCAAAAAATGATTGTTCTATACTGATTGAAGGAGAAAGTGGAACAGGAAAAGAATTGCTGGCCCAGTCCATACATAATGCAAGCAATTGCAACAGCGGTCCTTTTATTCCTATTAATTGCGCCGCTTTGCCTAAAGAATTAGTAGAAAGCGAGCTGTTTGGTTACGAAAGGGGAGCTTTTACAGGAGCACTAAAAGAAGGAATGCCCGGAAAATTTGAATTGGCAAACGGAGGAACTATTTTTTTAGATGAAATAGGCGAAATTCCCATAGAAATCCAAGCAAAACTCTTGAGAGTGTTGGATGATCATAAAGTCAGAAGAATCGGAGGGACCTATGAGAGGGATTTAAATATACGCATTATTGCAGCCACCAATCGTAACTTGTATGAAGAGGTAGCAGAAAAAACTTTTAGGCGAGATTTATATTATAGGCTCAATGTAATTAATCTGGAAATATCTCCTTTAAGGGATAGGCCTGAAGACATTCTTACTTTGGCTAAGTTTTTCCTGAAAAGCTTAAATGAAGAAAATCCCCACAACCCTAAAATGTTCAGTGCAGGGTTTAAAAAGGAAATCATTACCTATGAATATAAGGGCAATGTAAGAGAACTAAAAAACACGATTCAAAGAGCTTATTATTTGTGTGAAAAGGAAATTATTGATGAAAATTATTTGCCACAAAAAGAAAAAAATAACTGTACTCCATATGATATGAAGCCGTACACAAAGAGCTTACAGGAAATCGAAAAGCAGAGCATACAAGATGCTTTGATTTTATCTCAAGGAAATGTAGTACAAGCGGCACAGTATCTTAACATTAGCAGAGCCACTATTTATAGAAAAATAAAACAGTATCAAATTTCCACCAAATAAAAATTGTAAAGAAACAGTTCTGAAAATATTTTAATACACTTGTCTCATTTTGAGAAATAGTATTAAAATGAGATAAATAAAATGAGAAAATGATATACACTACGAAAAGGATTACAAAAAAACCGCTATTTTAGCGGTTTTTTTTTCTTTATATATTGGCATGATATTTGCTAAATAGATAGTGAGAACAATTTGAAAGGAGGATTGTCCATGTCATTAAAAGCTGCATTTATCTTTATTGCACCAAATGCCGATGATGTTCAACATCGGTCTCATATCCATACAGACGAGATTACATTAATTACAGTAGGTGTGGATTCTTATGCATCAGGTATAAAAGCGGCAAAAGAACTTGTGAAGCAAGGAGTTAAGATCATTGAACTATGCGGTGGTTTTGGCCACGAAGGAGTTACAAAGATTTCTGAATCGATTAAAGGAGAGGCGGTGGTAGGAGTTGTAAGGTTTGATAACCATCCAGGATTAGATTTTAAGAGCGGAGATGAATTTTTCAAAGAATAAGTGCTGCTTTTTAGAAAGAAAGGAGAAATTTTATAATGACAAATATTATTATTTCGCCCAGTAAATACATTCAAGGTAAAGGTGAAATTCACAATGTATTTAAACATACTTGTATTTTTGGAAACAAATTTTTATTGTTAGCTACTGAAAATGGCATAAAGAGAATGAAGGGCATTATTGAAGAAAGTTTTAAAGGAACAGATGCAAAATTAACATTTGAGACTTTCAATGGTGAATGCTCGAGAAAGGAAATCCAAAGAATAGAAAAAATCGTGGAAGAAAAGGGTTGCGATGCCGTAATAGGCATTGGCGGAGGTAAGACATTGGATACAGCCAAAGCGGTAGCATACTATAGAAAAATCCCTGTAGTAATTATTCCTACCATTGCATCCACAGATGCCCCATGTAGTGCCTTATCCGTTATTTATACTGAAAAAGGAGAATTCAGCGAATATTTAATACTTCCTAAAAATCCAGATATTGTACTCGTGGATACAGCTATTATTATGAAATCCCCGGCCAGATTTTTGATAGCAGGTATGGGGGACGCTTTGGCCACGTATTTTGAGGCAAGAGCTAGTGTGAGATCAAATTCTGATGTCATGGCGGGAGGAAAAGCAACAAAGACAGCATTTGCAATTGCAAAATTATGTTATGAGATCTTATTGAGTAATGGTTATAAAGCTAGAATTGCAGCAGAGAAAAACGTTGTTACCCAAGCAGCGCAAGCAGTTATTGAAGCGAATACATATTTAAGTGGTGTAGGGTTTGAAAGCTGTGGTATTGCAGGAGCACACTCTATTCATAATGGTTTTACAATACTTCATGAGTGCCATCATCTTCTCCACGGTGAAAAAGTAGCCTTTGGGACCATTGCACAGCTGGTGCTTGAAAATAGTCCTATAGAAGAAATTGAAGAAGTCATCCATTTTTGTACTCAAGTTGGTTTGCCTACTACACTAGAAAAAATGGGGATTTCAGATGTAAAAGAGGAAGAACTTATGAAAGTAGCAGAGTTAGCTTGCGGTGAAGGAGAAACGATTCATAATATGCCTTTTAAAGTAGAGCCTCAGGATGTTTATGCAGCTATTCTTATTGCAGATGAACTAGGGAGACAGTATATAAAATAATTATGAAAAAATGATTGAGCTGATAAGAGCTATATAAGAATCTGCAATTTTTATACTGAGGGGGATAAACAGTGAAGGATTTTATTATTTAGGTAGGAATATGGGGACATTGATAACACTATTGAAATTTCTGTTGCTTGTGTGAAAGTAAAAATTTAAATAAAGAATAGGAGGGTATATTTTGAAAATACCAAACAAAGATATTATTGAGATGTACAAAAAAATGTTGAAGATTAGGCAGTTTGAAACAAAAGGAATGAATCTATTTGCAGAAGGAAAAATTCCTGGATTTGTTCACTTATACATAGGAGAAGAAGCTGTCGCTACAGGTGCTTGTGCCAACTTAAACGATGATGATTTTATTACCAGTACTCATAGAGGTCATGGTCATATTATTGCCAAAGGCGGAGATTTGAATTACATGATGGCAGAGCTTTTCGGTAAAGAAACGGGATATTGCAAGGGAAAAGGTGGTTCCATGCATATTGCTGATGCCACTAAAGGGATTTTAGGTGCAAATGGTATCGTAGGTGCAGGACATAATATTGCTGTAGGTGCAGCATTAAGCGCACAGTATAAAGATACCCAACAGGTTTGTATATGTTTCTTTGGTGATGCGTCTACTAACCAAAGTACTTTTCACGAAGCCATGAATTTAGCAAGTGTATGGAAACTGCCAGTAATATTCCTTTGTGAAAACAATGGTTATGGGATTTCCGTAAGTCAAGAAAGGCACCAGGCCATTACCGATATATCCGTTCGTGCTGTTGCTTATGATATGCCTGGAATCACTGTGGATGGAAACGATGTTTTTGCTGTATATGAAGCTGTAAGAGAAGCTGTTTCTAGAGCTCGAGAAAAACAAGGACCTACATTGATAGAAGCAAAAACCTATCGTCAACGTGGTCATTTTGAAGGAGATCCCACTTCATATAGAAGTGATGAAGAATTGCAAAAATGGAAAAAGAAAGATCCTATTCCAAGATTAGAAAAATATATGCTTGAAAACAATGTAGTTTCTGAGGAAGAATTGAAAAAACTTCAAGATGAAGTGGAGCAGGCCATAGAAGAAGCCATTGATTTCGCATTAAATAGTAAAGATCCTGATTTAGATACGGCAGTAGAAGATGTTTATACAGATTTAAAAGTTGAGGAGGTTCGTGTAAGATGAAAAAAATGACCTATGGCCAAGGAATTAAAGAAGGAATGAGAATTAAAATGCTAGAAGATCCAGATGTATTTATTTTTGGAGAAGATGTGGGAGCCTTTGGAGGCTGTTTTGGTGTTACTTCTGGTATGTTTGACGAATTTGGAGATAGAAGGGTTCGAGATACACCTATTTCAGAAGGTGCAATTATCGGGGCAGCTGTTGGTTCAGCAGCAGCAGGGTTAAAACCCATTGCAGAGTTAATGTTTGTAGATTTTTTGACCGTTGGGATGGATCAATTGGTAAATCAAGCGGCAAAAATGCGTTATATGTTCGGTGGAAAAATTAAACTACCTATGGTAGTACGTTTACCTAGTGGCGGTGGTGTAAGCGCTGCTGCTCAGCATTCGCAGTCTTTAGAATCTTGGCTGACTCATGTACCTGGATTAAAAGTAATTTATCCCTCTAATCCTCAAGATGCCATTGGAATGATGATTTCAGCAATAGAAGATGAAAACCCTGTAATGTATCTGGAGCATAAGGCTCTCTACGCTATGACTGGAGAAGTAGAAGATAAAGTAGATGCTATTCCTTTAGGAAAAGCGAGCATTAAAAAAGAAGGCAGCGATGTGACAATTATTACATATGGAAAACAGGTTTACGATTCTTTAAAAGCAGCAGAAATATTAGAAAAAGAAGGTATGGATGTAGAAGTAATTGATTTGCGTTCATTATTTCCTCTGGATAAAGAGGCCATTAAAACATCTATTGAGAAAACTGGAAAAGTAGTTATCGTTACAGAAGAAAACAAACGAGGTGGATTCGGGGGAGAGATAGCTGCAATTATTGCCGAAGAATATTTTTTCAATTTAGATGCTCCTGTAGCCAGAGTAGGTGCATTGAATTGTCCTATACCCTTTAATCCGGGTTTGGAAGATTATGTATTGCCAAACGAAAAAGATATTGTTCAGGCAGTTAAGGGATTATTAGGTAATGCATATTATTAAGAGGCTTTAAAGCCTCTTACATCTCTAATTTTAATAAAGGGGGTAAACAGATGCCACCTATAGGGATTATTGCTAATCCTGCATCGGGAAAAGATATCCGCAGATTGCTTTCCTATGCAACCGTTATAGACAACAACGAAAAGGTCAATATATGTTTTTTCAATTTGATGAGCCAAAAAATAGAATAGGAGGTCTAATTATTATGGCAGAGTTTATTGTTATGCCTAAATTGGGTTTAACCATGACAGAAGGTACAGTGAGTAATTGGAGAAAGAAGGAAGGCGATAACGTAAAATCAGGAGAGGTATTGTTTGATGTTGAAACAGATAAAATATCAAATGAAGTTGAAGCTACATCTGATGGTGTTATCAGAAAAATATTTATTGAAGAAGGTACAGTTGAGGTATTGAAACCTGTAGCTATTGTAGCATCTGCAGATGAAGATATTTCTTCATTATTGACAGAAATTGGAGGAGGAGAAAAAGAAGAGATAGACGAGACCATAGAAAAGAAAGAAATAAAAGAAGAGGCATCAACTGCCACTACAGCGAAAAAGGTGAAAGCATCTCCTAAAGCAAAAAAACTTGCTGCAGAACTGAATGTAGATATTAGCCGAATAGAGGGAACAGGGACACAATCCTCTGTAACAGAAGAGGATGTACGTAAGTTTGTAAAAGAAAGTAAGAAGGCAGAAAAGAAAACATCTCCCACGGCAGCAGTGGTGGCTGAACAATTAGGTGTAGATATAAATCAAATCTGCAAAGATAGCCGGATTATGAAAAATGATGTCATCGCTTATAAAGAGAGAGAAGATTTTGTGGCCATGGTAAATCCTCAGGAAATAAGAAAGTCCATGAGCACGATGCGTAAAGTTATTGCAAAAAGGATGTTAGAAAGTCAACAAGTATCTCCTACGGTAAATTATAACCTAAGAGTAGATACTACGAATCTTTCAATATTTAGAAATCAAATTAAAGATACTGTCAAAGTAACCTATACAGACCTGTTGGTAAAAATCCTTTCCAAGGCATTATTGGAGTTTCCATTGCTTAATTCCTCTATAGAGGGTAATGAAATTATTTTTAGGAATTACGTCAGTATTGGCGTTGCGGTAGGATTAGAGGATGGACTCCTTGTTCCGGTAGTAGAATATGCAAATAGCAAAGGATTAAAAGAAATATCAAGAGAAATTAAAGAATTAGCTACTAAGGCAAAAAATAATGAACTACAACCTCAAAATTTAACGGGAGGCACATTTACAATTACCAATATTGGCATGTTTGGTATGGAGTCTTTCACACCTATTATTAATCAACCTGAAGTAGCAATTTTAGGGGTTAATGCAATTGTACAAACACCTGTAGCGGTAGAGGGACAAGTAATTATAAAGCCTTTGATGAATTTAAGTTTAACAGCCGATCATCGTGTGGTAGATGGTTCTGTAGCTGCACAATTTATGGCAAGAGTAAAAGAATATATTGAGAAACCGGCTTTATTGCTGCTATAAGGAGGAATTTACATGAAAATTGCAATTATTGGAGGAGGACCTGGCGGATACATAGCGGCAATACGTGCAGCACAATTAGGGGCTGAGGTATCCATTATCGAAAAAGAGCATTTAGGAGGAACTTGCTTAAATGTAGGCTGTATACCTACAAAAGTATTGCTTCATACAGCTAATTTAGTAGATACCCTAAAAAAAGAGGCCAAAGAGTTAGCCATTGAAGTTACAGGTATAGAAGCAGATTGGAGTAAATTACAGAAAAGAAAAAATAAAATTACGAAGAAGTTAATTGGTGGAATAGAAGGGATTTTGAAAAGTCATCAAATTATTAAATATATTGGGCAAGCCACATTTAGTGATAAAAATGAAGTAACTGTTAAATGTAGTAATGGGAAAATAGAAAAGGTAGCCTTTGATTATGCTATTATTGCTACAGGTTCTGAACCGAATGTGATTCCCATTCCAGGGATAGAATTGCAAGGAGTCATTACCAGTAATGAAGCGCTATCTTTGGAAGAGGTTCCTGAAAGCTTATTAATTATCGGCGGAGGGGTTATTGGATGTGAATTTGCCAGTATTTATAATTCATTTGAATGTAAAGTAAGAGTTATAGAAACATTACCGAGAATTGTAGCAAATATGGATGCAGAGATTACCAATGTTTTGCAAAATAAATTAGTAAAATATGGAATCGAAATTCATACAAATACAAAGGTGAAAAAGATTGAAAAAACAGCAGATGGTTTAGAAATTCACACTCTAAAAGGAGAAAAATCGGAAGTTTTTAAGGCGGAAAAGGTGCTTTTATCCATTGGAAGAAAACCTGTAACTGAAGGATTGGGTTTAGATAAAATAGGAGTAAAGACAAAAGGTAGCGCTGTTGCAGTGAATGATAAATTTCAAACTAATGTGAGAAATATTTATGCTATCGGAGATTGTAATGGGGGTGTTATGCTAGCTCATGTTGCATCCGCACAAGGTATTTCTGCGGTAGAAAGAATTATGAAGAAAAAAACGAGCATAGATTTTAAAACAACACCATATTGCGTTTATACAAGACCTGAGCTGGCTTCTGCCGGTTTAACGGAAGAACAAGCAATTGAACAAGGGTATCATATAGAAAAAGGAGTTTTTCCACTGTTTGCAAATGGAAAATCCATGATTACATGTGAAACAGAAGGAATTGTAAAATATATTTCAGATAAAGCTACTGGAGAAATATTGGGGTTGCATATAGCAGGACCTAGAGCAACAGATTTAATCGTAGAAGGAGCTTTAGCCATTCGCCTGGAAGCAACTGTGGAAGAAATTATTACGACCATTCATGCCCATCCAACAGTTGGGGAGTGTCTTCATGAAGCTGCCCACGGCGTACATAATAATGCATTGCATCTACCTAAGATAAAATAAGTTATATCAGCTTATATAGTATTCAATCCTTAAATTTAACAAAGATATTTCAATTTTTGTGAGAGATATTTATAAAAAAGGGAATGAAAAGATGGACGGCTATCTTTGAAGGTGTAGGGTGAAATTTGTACTTGGTTGATGTGTACTAGAGTTGACTTTTTATATATGAAATATCTGCAACTATATAAAAGTAGTTGCAGATATAAGGACCTACCTATTTAATTGATTATTATTCCGCTGCTTTTTCATCTATCATATAAAAATTCATTAATGATTATGCGTAAATCGTGACACCGAATAATAATTCTGTCACTATTTATATTTCTATCAGCATATATCCACTATTTTCCTAATAAATAGATTTACCTACATTCATTCTAAATACTATCTTAATATGCCTGCAAGGTGTTTTTTCATTTTAAATCTCCTCGTATAATATGTTTAGAACCATTATTTAATGGTCTAAGCATATTTATTTTTTTATTGTTAATTGAGATATCCTAAGGCTAAAATGTAGTTATAGAATAATTAGCGAAGGATAATTCAGATTCTCCTTGCAAAGCCTTACGGCTATTGCCACAAAAGCATGCTTCCTGACTTAGTTGTCAT
>ENA-UOOM01003713-UOOM01003713.1-fermentation-metagenome-genome-assembly--contig:-NODE-3713-length-10738-cov-4.013011_pt1 | contig 10738 bp, 7 predicted proteins | sample MGYA00245781_ERZ724031 | MGnify/ENA primary metagenome ERZ724031 (study PRJEB28704, sample SAMN03018317) | fermentation metagenome | biome: anthropogenic terrestrial biome; feature: soil; material... | reverse complement strand
TTTGACTTCGGCAACGGCAGCAAGACTTTGCTTGAAATTCTTCATGCTTTCCGGATATTGACCGTTCTCGCCACACCAACATCTGTATCTTTCGTATACGGTAGAGGTGCGCTCTTCGGCAGTTCCGTCCTGTTCCATGCAATCCTCAACGAAAAGCTGGATTTTATCGCTATCATGGTGGTACTGGGAAGTGGCGTTCTTCACCGACAGCGGCAATGCAAGACCCTCAGCGTTTAGCGTCCGATAACCTTCAAGCAGCCAGTTAAGGATTGCGGATTGTGCTTCCGGTCTGGCAAATTCGTCCTTCAGCGTTCGGTCTTGCTCAGCTTCCTCGAAATGCCGTTCAAAGGGAACGATGATGATATGCCCACTGGTGAAAATGGTCATATCGTTAATAACCGGCAGATAATTTGTGTTGATGTAAAGCTTGAACTGAGGTTTGAAATCAAAGCTGTTTTCATGTAAGAACCTTGCGTTTATGGTGTCGTTGCCCGTCATGCTCTTTACCTGTGCGGAATTGAGTACCAATCCCTTACCCGGCTCCGGTATATTTACAAAGCGGACTCCGGCAAGCCGTGCAATATCCTCGCTTGGCTGAGAACTGTTGGTACTGTTCTTCATAGCGATGGTTTCTGGCTTAGCCGAACATCCGTAGCTGCCGAAAACCTTTAATACGCTTTCACACAGCGTTCCTTTGCCATTACGGGTACTGGCACCGTAGAGGATAGTCATGCATTCATGCCGGGTATCTCCCGTCAAGCCATAGCCAAGGATTTTCTGTAAGAACTTGGCTCTATCTGCATCACCGCTTGTGATTTCATAGATGAATGAATCCCAACGCTTACAGCGTACTTGCGGGTCGAATTTAACAGAAGTTATTTTTGTCAGCTTATCCTCACTGCAATGCCTGGAAAAAGTGCCTGTGTCCATATGCAAGGTGCCGTTTTTGCAGTTGAAAGAGTAAGGATCAGCATCGAACTCCTTAACGGATATGGGATGATGAACCTGTGCATCCTTGAGGATATTCACGCGGTAGCCGTGGGACTGCCATTTCTTAATGTGGTCGATGTAACCTTTCCGCTTATGTTCGTCCTTGATATTCAGAGCGTACATATACAGAAGGTCTGCCAAATCCATACACCTTTTCATGGCTTTCAGATTCCCTGCATCCGATTTCCAGATGCCATCCTCGTAGCAAAACCACATCCTGCGTTCCGGTACATAACGAAGGGTGTCTTTATGGAAATCTGCAAACAATCTGCCTGCACCGATATCTGTCCAGGGGTATTGACTTGTGTTCTCAGGCTTCGTTTTCTCAAGTCGTGGCATATGCTCGTCAAAATCCTCAATGGCACTGTTTCGGATGATGGGTTTATAGAAATTTGTCATACCGCTGATGGCATTTCGAATGGTGATGCTGCCGTAGGTATCACCACCTCGGCGGCTGTCCCACTTGCCTCGCATCAAACCGGACTGTCGAAACAGCCTGTCTATCTGCTCGTAGTTACCATTACAATAGAAAGCAAGGATAGAACAGAGTGCCTGGTCTGCTTCGCTCTGTGAGGGATAGCCTGTAATATCTCCCTCCCATAGCTTTTTGAACTTCTCTCCGTTCTTTGCAGTCAAAGCCTTTTTCAGTACGCTCTCATCGGATAAGTAACTTTCTCTCTCCATGATTTCCGCAGACGGTTTTGGAGTTGGGCGCTTCATGTGAGTGTCGAGCAGCCATTGCAGGGCCTTCGTGCATTCAACAATATCACCGCTCTGATACACATTACCCGTGACGGTCACAAAGCGTGTGGTGACATTGGGAACATAGACCTCGATATTACCTCGCTTGATGTAGTAAATATCCGTATCGTATGTGTAGCCATCCGGAGCTAAGCAAAGGATACGTAGGCCTGTACCACTTGGACTTATCTCGATATATGCCTGTGGAAACATCTGCACGATGGCAAGCGCCCACGGCACAAGTTCTCCGTCTTTAATGCAAGAGTCAAGATCGATGCCGATAATGCGGTTTGATACACGGATACCGATGCCACTGTAATTTACAGATGCTGCAACAGCAGTAGTAAAATCTGTAAAGGTTTCAGGCTTAGATACACTGGCTCTGTCTCCTGTCCTTGGGTTATATGGAACCTTGGTATGCTTGTTTTTACGGTTTCGTACCGCCAACAGCAGAACTCGGCATTGTCTTTGATGTACTGGGGAGTATTGTCAAAACTCATTTAGTTGTTCCTCCTTAGGTATTTCTGCCGCTCTGCTATTCAAAGGACAGATGATATGTTTTGAGGGTAATTTTCTTTCCTCTACTAATAGCCGAAATATTTAACCCTCTCTAATAGTCCCAGGACAGTTATCGTGAACTTGAACGACTTTTTTGGAGAAATATTTTCGTCCCTACCTTGTAGCCTCGGGGAAAGAGCAAATCTGACGGTTTTTCTGAAATGTTTTTGTCTACATACAAGAAAATGAATTCTTTTGACCTTAACAAAAATGACATCCGTAAAGTTACGGATGTCAAAAGTAAAGTAGAATCGATAATTCATAGCATAATTCTTGCGATATTAAATATTATCGTTGTTTTAAACGCAATTTGGTGATATAATAATGGATATATTTTGCAGGAGGTGCAAAGATGGCGATTAGTTACAACAAGCTCTGGAAGCTGCTGATTGATAAGAACATGAAAAAGAAAGACCTTCAGCATCTTTCCGGCGTCAGCTCGGCGACCATCACGAAGCTTGGCCGAAATGAAAATGTGAATACAGAAATACTTCAAAAGATATGTACCGCACTAGATTGCGATATATGCGATATCTTGGAAATAAAAAGAGAGGAAAAAGCATGAATCCTTCATGCTGGGAGATAAATGTATGATAAATATCAGAAAACTCGAGTCTGAACTTTGGGAAGCTGCAGACCTTTTGCGAGAAGGCTCAAAACTTAGTTCTCAAGAATATTGCATGCCTGTTCTCGGCTTAATCTTTTTGCGTTATGCATATAGCCGATTCAAATATGTAGAAACAGAAATACTAAAAGACCGTCCTGTTCGCAATGGGCGTGTACTTCCCCTTGAAGCCAGTGACTTTAAGCAAAAAAGTGCAATCTTTCTGCCAGAGAAAGCAAGATATGATTATCTGCTGAATCTGCCCGACGATGCTGACTGCGGCAAAGCTGTTAACGAAGCCATGGAACTAATTGAAGAAGAAAGTGCACAACTAAAAGGCATACTGCCAAAGACGTATACTTCTTTCAGAAATGATCTTTTAAAAGAATTACTGCGTATCTTCAATAACAGTGCCCTGAATGAAATCAATGATGACATACTCGGGCGTATCTACGAGTACTTTCTCAATAAATTTGCATCTGCCATTGCATCAGATGATGGGGTATTCTTTACGCCTAAATCTTTGGTTAAAATGATTGTCAACATTATCGAGCCTACTCATGGAACTGTGCTCGATCCAGCTTGTGGAAGTGGAGGAATGTTTGTATCTTCCAGTGACTTTGTCAATGAAGAAGGCATTAATGCAAATTCAGCTATGACGTTTTTCGGCCAAGAAAAAGTAGAGTTTAACGCCAAGCTCTGTATCATGAACATGGCTGTACACGGGTTAAACGCAAAAATAAAATCCGGTGATGAAGCAAACAGCTTTTATCACGATGCCCATAATTTAGAAGGCTGCTGCGATTATGTCATGGCCAATCCACCTTTTAATGTGGACAAGGTGAAGTCGGAATCTACGCAAAATGCTGGACGTTTGCCTTTTGGTTTACCGGGTGTAAATGCCAAAAAAGAAGTTTCCAATGCCAACTATCTTTGGATCTCATACTTTTATGCCTATCTCAATGATGTGGGACGCGCCGGCTTTGTTATGGCAGCGTCTGCAACAGACAGCGGAAATAAAGAGCGAGAAATCAGGAAACAGCTTATTCAAACCGGACATGTTGATTGTATGATGTCTGTAGCAAACAACTTTTTCTATAAGGTTTCGCTTCCTTGCTCTCTTTGGTTTCTTGACAAAGGGAAAAAGGAAGAGCTTAAGGATAAAGTGCTTTTTATGGATGTGCGTAATTATTATACAGTAATAGATCGAACACTTAACGAATGGAGCGAATGGCAGATGAAAAATCTGAATGCCATTGTCTGGCTCTATCGAGGAGAAATTGACAAGTATGAAAAGTTGCTGATGGATTATCGCGCACAAATTATCAGTGACTGTTATGAATTGAATACAGAATTTGACGAAATATCTGCATTGTTGAATGGTTATGGTGAGAAACTTGTGGTGCTGCGTCAGCAAGTAGCAGATACCATTGAGCATGTGGATCATATTAATCAGCTGCTACCATTAAATGATGTCCTCAAGCATTATACCACTGAGCTTAATTCCTCGCTAAAAGCCTTTATTGAATATGGTGATAGCTTAGAAAAGGACGAGGCAAAGGAACTGGCAAAATCCATAGACGAAACGGCAACGACTTGGGAACGTTTTAAAAAGACAGTATCTGCTCGTATCGAGGAAGTAGTATCGCAAATAAAATCATGCCGAACTGTGATAAAAGAAGCTAAATGGCTCACTGATAAATTCGGCGAGGGTACATATTCGGATGTTCTTGGGCTCTGCAAGCTCGCAACAATAGAAGAAATTGAAGAAAAAAACTGGAGCCTGACTCCAGGTGCTTATGTTGGTGTTGCTCCTGTAAAGGAAGATGACGAAAACTTCGAGGAAAGAATGGCAGAAATCCATAAGGAGTTATTGACTTTGCAGGCAGAGTCAAACAAATTGATGGATGCTATTTCGGCTAATTTCGAGGGGTTAGGTATATGACAACCAATAATTTCATTTTAGCTTCTGATTTTTGTGATTCGGTGCGTGATGGCACACACGATACTCCAAAACAAACAAATTCCGGTTATCGCTTGGTTACTTCTAAGCATATTAAAAATGGTCAGATTAATTCTGAAGAGGGATATTTTATATCAGAAAAAGACTACTACAAAATTAACGAGCGTAGTCTGGTAGAGCAATGGGATATTTTGATGTCAATGATTGGTACCATTGGAGAAGCGGCCATTGTCAAAGAGCAACCTAATTATGCGATTAAAAATGTTGCGTTGTTTAAGTGTGGAGATGAGCTAAAAGCGAAGTGGCTGTATTACTATCTTTGTAGCCCAGACGGTAAAGGACAATTGTTTGGCAATCAAAAAGGGGCTAGTCAGCAATTTATATCGTTAACACAGCTTCGTAATTTTAAAATACCTGTTCGGGATTATTTAATCATGAAAAATGTCACTGACATCCTTTCGACCTACGATGATTTAATAGAAAATAATCAAAAGCAAATCAAGCTGTTGGAAGAAGCAGCTATGCGGCTTTATAAAGAGTGGTTTGTTTATCTTCGCTTCCCTGGTCACGAAACTACGAAAATTGTGGATGATGTGCCAGAGGGGTGGCAGTTGGGCAAACTCGAAGATTTGATTGAAGTCAAATATGGTAAAGATCATAAAAAAGTAGCCGATGGGGATATTCCGGTTTATGGGTCTGGCGGTCTGATGCGAAAATGCAATAGGTTTCTGCATGATGGTGAATCTGTATTGATTCCGCGAAAAGGGTCTTTGAATCATATTATGTACGTGAATGAAAAATTTTGGACAGTTGACACAATGTTCTTCACACAAATGAAATGTAATAATATTGCCTTATATATATATTTCTTCATGTGTTCATTTGATATGTATTCTATGAATATTGGTGCCGCTGTACCGAGCATGACGACAAACACTCTGAATGGATTAGATGTTCTGATTCCAGAAAAAACACTTTTGGAGTCATTTGATAATATTGTACAGATTTGTTTCCAGCGTATAGCTGTGTTGGAGAATCAAAATGAAAAAGCAAAGTTGGCTCGTGATAAATTGCTCCCTAAGCTAATGAGCGGAGAAATCGAGGTGTAGCCTTATGAGAGGAGAAATATTTATATGCCAAAAGATTTAACCACTTCACAAATCGACAGACAAAATATTTTAAATAACGATTTAGCTATAGCTGAGATTCAGAAGAAATCGAATTCTGAGGGTATTCCTTTTGAAGGGAAAATAATTCTTACAAAAGAATTGGTTGCTGCTTTTTATGAGGTGGATGTAAGAACCATTGAAAGATATATAAATACTTATTCTGACGAGCTTTCCAGCAATGGTTTTGAAATTTTAAAAGGGAAAAGACTTAATGAGTTTATTTCTGCTTATAACAAGGTTTTTGCGACCGACATAAATGTCGCCCGCAAAATTCGTGCAATGAGTGTGTTTGATTTTCGCGCTTTTTTAAACATAGGAATGCTTCTCTCTGAAAGTGAAAAAGCAAGAATTTTACGTCAAATGATGCTGGACATCGTCATAGATTTAATTAACAAAAAGACCGGTGGAGCGACTAAATACATTAATCAGCGAGATAAAGATTATATTTCTGCTTCTCTACAGGAAGATAATTATCGGCGGCAATTTACCGATGCTTTGAAGAATTATGTGGTGGACGACCGGTATAAGTATGCACATTTCACTGACCTTATTTATGTCAGTATATTCAAAGAAAAAGCCAAAGAATATAAAAAGATACTTGATTTAAAAGCCAGCGACAAAGTGCGAGATACTTTTTACAGTGAAATATTAGATATTATTGCAGCTTATGAATGCGGATTAGCAGATGCAATTAAGGAAGAGTTTGAAAAAAGCAATCATTTGCTATCATACAAAGAAGTCGAGGCTTTATTTGAGAAATTTGAAAAAATGGCATTATGGAAACCCTTAATTCATCGTGGACGGATCAAAATGGCAAGCCGAGATATGGCACTCCGAGATGCATTTCATTACCAGTTATCAGAATATATTCAACCCTTAGATAAAGAAGAATATGAAAAGTTTCTTGGTGCAGCAGGCGATGAACTTGAACGTCTAATGGAAGAAAATCAGGCCATTTTGAAGCGCTTAAAGGAGCGTGAATAAATGGACAGTATAATTTATTTCTCGCTTGAACAAGCAGTATCCACACATAAAAAGACTGTTCAATATAGTGGTGGTGGTGCATTGGGTCACTTTGACTTAGGTAGATTGGATAGTGTTTAGCAAAATATCCAAAATGATGATTACTATCCTACATTTGTAGACAAGCTGACACATTTGTTTTTCTGTACATGTGAGTTTCATTGTTTTGAAGATGGAAATAAACGTTTGGCAATTACCCTTTCGGCTTACTTTTTATTGCTAAATGGTTATATGGCTGTTGCCAAACGATTTTTTGAAATCACAGAGAATATCAGTTATCAAGTTGCTGCTGGTAAAATCGATAAAAACTTATTGCATCGTATAATGGCTTCAATTATGGATGGTACATATGAAACCGATGAAGAATTAAAACTGGACATATATAATTCTATTAGTTAGGAGGTATCTCTAATGAGCTGGGAATATTCTGAAAATATATTAGTGCAAAATAGTGCCGGAAACCTACTTCAAGATACTTTGGGGTGGGATGTTAAATTTGCCTATAACAAGGAAGTTCTTGGCGAGGATGGAACTTTTGGGCGCAATAGTTATAAAGATATTGTACTAACCCGCTATCTTCGGACAGCGCTTTTTGAAAATAACGACTGGTTGACAGAAGAATACTGTGATTCCGCAGTCAAATCCCTCCTTGCTTATTCCTCATCCAGCACTCTTATTCAGATTAATCATGAAAAGTATTCAATGCTTCGTGATGGAATACCAATTAAGATCAAAAAGCCAAACGGTGAGCAGGAAGACAGAAAGGTTAGGGTGTTCAATTTCTCGGATCCGGAGAAAAACTATTTTCTTGCTGTAAAGGAAATGAAAATTCATGGAGATCTCTATCGCCGCCGGACAGATATTGTTGGCTTTGTCAACGGGATACCGCTGTTGTTTGTGGAGTTGAAAAAGCAGAATGTAGATGTACAGGATGCATATACCTGTAACTATACTGATTATTTGGACACAGTGCCCCATCTATTTCATTTCAATGCCTTCATAATGTTCAGTAATGGCATTGAATCAAAAGTGGGTACTCTCGGCAGTAAATATGATTTTTTCAACGAATGGAAACGTCTGCATGAGGATGAAGCCGGCTCGGTGGATTTAGACACCATGCTAAGAGGTATTTGTGGAAAGACAAACTTTATGGACTTGTTTGAAAACTTTGTTCTATATGATAAATCAGGTGGGATTACAGTTAAAATAATGGCACGAAATCATCAATTCCTGGGGGTTAATGAGGCTATAGAGTCCTATCGAAACCGTAAGCTGAACAACGGCAAGCTTGGTGTGTTTTGGCATACACAGGGCAGCGGAAAAAGCTATTCTATGGTATTCCTTGCGCAAAAAATACGACGTAAATTTACTGGGTCTCCTACTTTTGTTATTTTGACAGACCGGGATGAACTTAATAAGCAAATAAGCGACACTTTTGAAGCCTGCGGATGCCTTGGAACCACAAAGGCAGAACAGTTTATTGCCGCCAGTGGAGATGACTTAATTCAAAAATTGAAAGGCAATCCAAGCTTTATTTTTACGCTGATACATAAATTTAATAAACCGGACGAACCGCCGATATTCCCCGATCATGATATTATTGTGTTGTCGGATGAAGCACACCGAACCCAAAACGGAATATTTGCAGATAATATGTGTATCCTTTTGCCGACAGCGTCCCGTTTAGGCTTTACAGGAACGCCTCTGTTTGCTTATGATAATATTACTGAGAGAACATTCGGTGGATATGTTTCCATTTATGACTTCAAACGGGCGGTTGATGACGGTGCAACAGTACCTTTGTATTATGAAAACAGGGCGGACTTATTGGATATTAAAAATCCTGAAATAAACGATAAACTACTGGATGCAATTGAACAGGCTGATCTCGATGTCAATCAGCAAGCCAAACTGGAGCAAGAATTAGCGAAGGACATTCATGTCCTTACCAGCAAAAAACGTCTGGATACGATTGCGAAAGACTTTGTTGAGCACTATTCCGAATTGTGGACAACAGGTAAATCTATGTTTGTTTGTATCAATAAAGTAACTGCGGTTCGAATGTATAACTTGGTACAGGAATATTGGACTCTTAAAATTAAAGAAATTGAATCTTCGCTCTCCGGCGCTACGCAGCAAGAGTATATGGAAGTTAGCCGCAAAATTGAATGGATGAAAAAAACAGAAATGGCCGTCATCATTAGTCAGGAGCAAAATGAAATAGCCACATTTGAAAAATGGGGATTAGATATTAAACCGCATCGCGCCAAAATGGAAAAGCGTGAAATGGATAAAGAATTCAAAGACCCCGACAACCCATTCCGAGTTGTGTTTGTTTGCGCTATGTGGTTAACTGGTTTTGATGTGAAATGTCTTTCCACTATTTATTTGGATAAGCCACTAAAGGCACATACTCTTATGCAAACAATCGCTCGGGCAAATCGTGTTTATGAGGGAAAAATCAACGGTTTGATTGTAGATTATGTAGGCGTTGTAAAAGCATTAAGAAAGGCATTGGCTGATTATACAAACACCAAGGGCGCCACAGGCTCATCTGATCCTGCACCGGATAAATCGGAATTGTTAAGTCGTATCTACAAGCTTCTTGCAGAGATTGTAGGCTTCATGGAGCAACAAGGCTTTAATTTATCAAAATTAGTGCAAGCGATCGATTTTGAAAAACTGGCATTAGTACAATCCGGAGCCAATGCTATGTGCGTTTCAGAAGATGTAAAAAAACGCTTTGAAGTAATGGCAAGAGAGTTATTCAAGCTATTCAAATACGTTGAGAAGCAAGAAGTATCTGACCATGAGCGGGCGTATAAAAATGCAATCAGTGCTGTTTATGATCAGATGCAAGAGAAACGGAAGCATTCGGATAATACTGACTTAATGATTCAACTGCATGATATTGTCAGTGAATATATTACGGTCATCAATCCTGCAGACCGTGTAAGTGAAGACGGTACGAATTACTTGGCTGAAAGTCGTCGCTTCGATATCAGTCACATCGATTTTGAACGTTTGCAGCAGGAATTTGCTCGTATAAAGAATAAAAATCTACTAATGAAGGATTTGTATGAACTTATAAATGATAGACTGGATAATATGATGAGACGCAATCCTATGCGTATCAACTATTATGAGCGCTATCAGACAATCATACAGGAATACAATGCCGAACAAGATAAAGCGGCCATTGAGAAAACATTTATTGATTTAACCAACTTCGTCAACGACTTGGACGAAGAGGAAAAAAGATATGTACGAGAAGGCTTTAGTAACGATGAAGAATTGGCAATGTATGATTTGCTCCTGAAAGATTCACTCACATCTGCAGAGATTAAGAAAATTAAAAAGCTTGCAAAAGTTTTATTAGAGCGCATAAAAGGAAAAATCAGTGAGTTGGATCATTGGACAGAAAAAGAGGAAACACAAGCTGCAGTGGATGTCATTATTAGAGATACCCTTTGGAGCGAACTGCCCGAAAACTATAATGACAACCTTCTAAATGAATACCGCCGGAAGATTTACGAATTTGTCTATTCTACTTATCCAGCAGCGTAATATAGCCATAAAGAAACCAGCCATGCCAAGCCCTCTGCTTGAATATGACTGGTTTTTCTTTTAGCCTCCGCTTGAAGAGAGTCGGTCAAAAATTTACTTGTTTTCGTAAATCCCTAAGTTGAA
>ENA-UOOM01003711-UOOM01003711.1-fermentation-metagenome-genome-assembly--contig:-NODE-3711-length-10741-cov-5.066161_pt1 | contig 10741 bp, 6 predicted proteins | sample MGYA00245781_ERZ724031 | MGnify/ENA primary metagenome ERZ724031 (study PRJEB28704, sample SAMN03018317) | fermentation metagenome | biome: anthropogenic terrestrial biome; feature: soil; material... | reverse complement strand
AGGTACCCTAAAGTAACCTTGTTTTCCCTTGTACAAAATGTTATTGTAAAAAGGGAAAAAAGATAGAAACATCTGTTTTGAAAACAGGTGTTTTTTTTGCGCCTGGATATAGGAAAGGAGAAGACAATCAATGAGCAAGAAAATATCACGGACTTATAGGCTGACAAAAGAGGCACTTTCCATAATTGAAAATCGTGATACAAGTAAATATCCTAATGCCAATGATTTTATTGAGATGAGAATTATGGATCTACCAGATGAAGAAATGAGCAATAAAATACTCCTAGAGCTTAAACAGATACGTCTGGAGATAGAATCGTTAAAAGAGACCTTAAATACTTTAGGAGTAAATAAGGGGTCGGAAGAGAACATTTTCGACCTGCCTGTTACACCAACCATTTAAAAGAAAAGGAGCATAATAAAATGACATTAGATCAATTAAGAATCCAGTTAAAGAAAACAGAAAATGAGCTTAAAAAAAATGAAGAGAAGAAAAAGGACCTGCTTGGCAAAAAAACGGAAATTGAATTGCAGATTGCGCAGCTAGAAGCTGAAAAAGCTGAAAAGGTGCTCACAATCATAAAAGATAATTTCGGGGAAGTTGATGAGAATAATCTTGAGCTCTTCCAAAAGGTAATGGAGGGTCAGTCAAAAGAAATTTTAAGACAGAAAGAAATGCTGGAGCATGGTGTGACGTCAGGGGTTTGATAAGGGGGTAGAGTGATTGATTAACCGGAATGTTATTATTGGTGTTCGTTTGACGCAGAAAGAATATGAGTACTTATGTAAGAAAGCAAAACAGGATCCTGATACACGTTATAAAAACGGTGATAAAAACCTTTCCGGTTATATAAGAAACTATGTTTTAAAAGGAGCCGGATACGGAGATATCCATATTCGAAAAGAAATTGAAAATATGGCATACCAGATACGTAAGATTGGTGTAAATATCAATCAGGCTACAAGGAAAATCAATAGCGGATATGGTACAGCAAAGGCAGTATCGGAACTGCAGGCTGACATGGCTCATCTTACTAAAAGCTTTGACGAATTTATTGATAAAATCACATTGGAGGGAGGCACATTGTGGCAATAACCAAGCTGATGAACATTAAGACAAGCAGTTATGGTGCCGGCAGACATTTGTACAACTCAATACAATATATTTTAAATCCGGAAAAGACTAAGGGCGGCCTTTTGGTGGGCGGCAATACTGGTGCTGTGTGCGATGAAGTATATGAGGTCATGATGGAGACAAAAAGAGTCTGGGACAAGATGGATGGAAGGCAGGGATACCATTTTGTTATCAGCTGGAAGCCAGGAGAAATCGAAGAGGAAAATGCCGTCCAGATTATAAAAGAATTTTGTGAAGAATATTTAGGAGAAGAGTATGATTATGTGTTTAGTGTACACGATGATCATGCACATATGCACGGGCATATTGTTTTCAATTCTGTCAGAAGAACAGACGGCTATAAATATCGTTATATCAAAGGCGATTGGGAAAAGTTCATCCAGCCTATCACTGATAAAGTGTGTATGAGTCATGGCCTTCCTAAGTTAGAATATGGGTCTAATCGTAAGGGGAAATCTTATGGTGAATGGTATAGCGAGAAGAATGGCAAAACCACGGGAATAAAAATTATTAAAGCCGATATTGATTCAGCTATTACCAGATCGGATTCTTACTCTTCCTTTTTGAGCGTGATGGGAAAATTTGGGTACAAAATAGAACCACGACTCATAGGCGGAGTACCCGAACTTGCACTGACAGCTCCGGGGCAGGAAAGAGCAAGAAGAACAAACAAATTGGGAGCGGGATATAGGCTTAAGGACATCAAGGAGCGTATTGGAAAAGTGAAGTTTAGAATTGAGGCTCCAAAGCTACCGGCAGTAAAAAGCTGCACTATGAAATTTACGGTTAAGAAATTACCTCAGGCGTCCCGATACCAGGTACGAAAGGTCCGTGAAATCTATAAAGTACAAACCTTTTATACACGAAAGAATCCTTTTTTGGTCAACCAGTCTAACATCCGAAAAAATATGCGGCAGATTGAAAAGCTTACAGGCGATTGCCGTTATTTGCTACGAATGAAGATTAAAAATGAATCTGAGTTGACGCAGCGAGAAGAACTACTGAAAAAAGAAGAAAGGACCTTGAAAAATCAGCGATCAGCTTTAATATCAGCTGCACATGTTCTGGAAGATGATAAAGAATATGCGGAGTATCTGAAACTGCAACAGGAATTACAGGAGATATCTGAATGGGATGATCGCTTTGAAGATGTGCAGGATGCGTTGGAGGCACTGGAAGAAAAACTGCCTTTGGGAGAAGAAACTATCGAAGCAGATACTACCAAGATAAAGGATCAGTTGGAGTCAATAAGAAAGGAAAAAAATATCATCCGGCGTATAAAGAAAAGGGATGGTGAATTGCAGATAATAGAGCGTCAGGAACGAATAAATATTTTGCCCACTGCAGAGCAGATTATGGAGAAAGCGAGAGGAGAAAAAAAATGGCAGAAGATACAAACCCAGAAGAAATCAGACCAGAAGAAAGGGTAAAAAAACAGCAGCTTGCAATTGCATCAAGCATGAAAGTGGAGAAAGCTGTGTTGTATGTTTTAAACACTGTAGCTGACTGGCATGTTCGGGAATGGCTATATATTTGTGCAGTAGATGGTATGCCGGCAGAACAACTGAAAAATTTTGCTGAGACAAAAACAAATGTTTTGGAAATTAAGAAAGAACGCATGGTTTTTTTGAGAGATAGATATGTACAGACAGATCCGCTGCAGTTGAAAATTGAAACACTGCAAAAGGAAGTTCAGGAGGTCTGCCAGGAAAGCAGACAGGCCCGGTCTACAATAGAAAATGGTTTAGAGGATGCTTTAAAGAAGCAGGCCCAGGCGCAGACTGAAACTATCCATGTAAAAGATGAAATAATTGCAATGCTGAAAAATCAGGTTCTGGATTTACAGGAGGACAGGAAAGCGTTTCCATCTGAAAAAGAAATTGTACCGAAATCCGGTACAGATAATACAGTGTTAGAAGCTCTGGATGTTGGTGCAAAAACATTACATAGAACAAAGAAAAAATCTGGTGCAGGACAACTCCTGTCTCTCATACGCCGGAATGCGGAAACAAAGAAATTTATTGAACGTTACATACAAAGTGACAAGATGTCCACAGAGCAGACGAATTTTCTACTTGACTGTCTGGAAGAGGGAATGAGTGTTAAGGATATAGAGGCCTTTGCAGCTCCTGGGCTTTCGCTTGAGATGATGAGTCGTCTTAAGAAATTTAGCCAAAAGGATTACGGGGAGGAATGAGCGGATGAATACCCAAAAAGAGATACAGGAGATATTTGCAGATTATAAGATGTACATTGCAGGCAAAGGCTGCTCCAGGGAAGCACTGCTCGAAAAACACAATAACCACCCACTTCTATTAAGCATGTTGGCCTCCCCAGAGAACATGATTGAGGGGGGCTTGGAGGATGCTGTGAGCGAAATGTCCGACATCTATCTAAAATATTCTGGCAGGAAACTACGGGATGAAGAGTGGGAGGCTATTTTGGAAGCAGCCAATAATATCTCCGTTAAGGTGGACGATAACAAATGGTGCAGGGATACATTGGTTGAGCTGCTTGATGTTTTGGAAGACGGGGAAAAAGAACCGGATACTTTAGAAGAATCTCAGCTGTCTCTTCCATATGTAAATTATGAAGAACAGAAGTGGGATATCCAGACTGAGATGCATTTAGCAAGGCAGGGGAATGTTTTAGCATATGGTACAGTAACAATCGATAACTGCATTAAATTTCCTGTGCAATTAAGAAAATATAAGGATGAAAAAAGTGGGGAAGAAAAAAGTTTTTTAAGTTATCCTAGAAGATTGGTCAAGGGACAGTGGGAAGACACAGTGCATCCGGAGCGAGAACTGCATAAGAAAATTACGGCTTCTGCCGGCAATGCAATTAAGAAAGAGCTTGCTAAGGATATGTATCTGCCGGAGGTGGATGTTGTTTCTGTTACGCCTGTTACCCCTAAAAATATAGCCGGTGCAAAGGCGGTAATATGTGGCTTGGCGACTGTAAAGATAAGTGGACTTACCATTCATGGGATTACAATCAAGCAGAGCGAAAAGGGCCTTTTTATAAATATGCCACAATATCAAAATGATACAGGATATAAGGATATTGTATATGGAACATCCAAAGCAATACAACAGAAAATGGAAAAAGCAATCTTAAGTGTGTATAAAGACAAAATAAAAACAGCTACGCCTTTGAAAACAGTAAATAAGGTATTGTAAAACCCGTTTTATAAATGGAGAGCTACTCAGAACATAGAATTTATTACTTATGAAGGAGGTACATATATTTGGCAGGAAAATTTGAATATATATCTAAACTGGCCGATAAAACAGCAAAAAATATTATTAAAAATGAGGCTGCATGGAAGCAGTATCTGGACACAGCTGCAAGGCTTTATAAGTATCCATTTCAGGAACAACTGTTAATCTATGCTCAACGACCGAATGCTGCAGCTTGTGCAAGTATTGAAATCTGGAACGGTAAAATGAACTGCTGGGTAAATAAAGGAGCTACCGGAATCGCTCTAATCGATGAAGAGTCACCATATCCAAAATTAAAGTATGTATTTGATGTGGCCGATGTACATAAGGCCAAGCGTATAGGACGTACTCCGTATCTTTGGAAAATGCGGGAGGAACATGCAGATGCAATCATAGCTCGTTTGGAAAACATCTATGGCAGCACGGATCAGTCACACGGGTTTCCTGATAGATTGTTGGAAATAGCAGAGAGGATTGCCTATGATTGCTATGAGGACGCTGCGGATGATATGGCTTATCTGACGCAGGGCAGCTTTTTAGAAGAATTGGATGAACATTCGTTACAGGTTCGCTTGAGAGATACGCTGCAGGCGAGTATTGCTTACACTTTGTTGTCACGATGCGGAGTAGAACCAGATATCTATGCAGATGAAATGAATTTCCAATACATTTCTGACTTCAATTCGGTTCCGGTGTTGTCACAGCTTGGCACCAGCATCACCGAACAGTGCAAACCTGTATTAATGGAAATAGGCAAGACCATACATGCATATGATTTGGAAATATCTAAAAAAAGTATTGCAAATACTACAAACCAGAGCTATAATGCTTTAAAGCGTGAAAGTGAAGGGCGGCAGCCTATTTTAAGAAAAACACCACATCTATTGGAAGGACAAAGGCAGGAGGAGAAGGAGGAAGAAAATAATGAGCGAAGAATTGATGTATCAGAAGAACGGAGATTATTACATTCCGAATATCAAAATGGACGAACAGCCACAGACAGACTTAACAAAATACGGGCTGATGAGAAAGAATTATCTGAAGGAATACAAGAAAGGAATCTATTCGGGGATGCTGCTGGAAGGCAAACTGATGGAACATTTGTTGGAGGTTCAGGAAGCAGCGGATCAGCGAATGGAAATGTTGACAAACCAGATGGCAAAGACAGCGGGAGTGGACGAGGAGCTAAAAAGCATGGATCAGATGCGTTGGGTACAGATGATGAACAATATCAGACAGTCGGCGGAGGAAATAATTTTAGAGGAACTGATCTACAATTAAAGACTGAGGATATAAAAAAATCGGACAGTAGTGTACTGCCCGATTTTTTTGACCATTTCGACCGGCAGAATGAGGAGGTCGATGAATATCAACAGATTAGTCTTTTTCCGAGTATGGACGAACAGGTTGGAAACATCACTTTAGATCATGCTGATGACTTATTTGCTTTGTCCATGGAAAATTTGATATCTGATGAAATGATAGATTATGTACTGCTAAGTGGAGGCGGAGAGAGTAATAGCAGATCCAGAATCTTTTCAAAATATCAAAAGGGATTAGACCACAAAACTATGACAGGATTTTTGAAACGTGAATACCGGTTAGGGGGGAAAGGCTTTACTTTTGAGAAGGATCCTCTTTGTGTTTGGTATGAAGAAAAGAGTATGAACTTTTCAAGGGGAACGTCAGCGAGATATACTCCAATGCGGACTCTGACATGGGCGGAGGTGGAACAACGTACCTACGATCTGATTAATTCAGGAAGATACATGGATGAAGCAGAACTATGGCAGGTGCCGCTACGAGAGAAAGAAGAACTTTCTTCTAAAATATATTTCTTCTTTCGTGACGAATATGGATCTCTTCCGGCAAATGTTACAAAGCAGCCATATAGTTATCCGGAAGCCCAGGCTGAAATCATAGAACACCTGTCTACTATGGATGGAATTAACCGCATTTTACAAGAGTTAGACAAAGCTATGGATAAATTAAGCAGTGGGGAGGTTGAACCACAGATTAGGCTAATATATCGGCCAGAGAACATCCGGGAATCCGTAAAAGAATTAACAAGAAAACCAGTTTCCTTTCCTATTGCAGCATCAATTGATATACCTGAAGAAACTTTTATTACGCAGGATGAGATTGATTATACTTTGAGCAGAGGAAGCAGATTTGAAAACGGGCTTTTTAGAATCTATGAATATTTTTTAGATAGTCATGATAAGGTAGAACAGGCATCCTTTTTAAAGCATGAATATGGAATAGGTGGCTTCTCAGGTGCTTTAGCAGGCGCAACATCCAGTTTTGCTGACTATAATTCAAAAGGGTTTCAGTTAAAAAAGGGAAGTATTTGTGACCCAACTGCAGAAGTACTATTTGCCTGGCCCAAGGTTGCGGAGAGAGTTCAGAAGCTGATTGATACTGACCGCTTTTTAACTCCTCAGAAAAAGGAGCAATATGAAAAGTGGAAAAATGCGAAAGAACAAGAAAAAGTAATTATTTCGGATTCACAATCAAAAATAGATGAAGAAGCAAAGGATCTTGAGCAGATACAAGAAGGGCGTAGTATTTCTCATTCAGAAGAACAACAAATACAAAGATATCAGTACAAGATTCATAATGATTCATTGGGAGTAGGTACACCGAAAGAGAAATTTCAAGCAAATATAAATGCAATCCAGATTTTGAAACAATGTGAGGCAATGAAACGCTACGCTACAAAGGAAGAACAGGAAATCCTGTCTGGGTATGTTGGCTGGGGCGGATTATCTGAAGCTTTTGATGAAACTAAATCTTCTTGGAGCAAAGAATATTATGAATTAAAAAACATATTGACGGCGGAAGAATACCGCTCAGCCCGGGAGTCCACATTGACAGCGTTTTATACGCCGCCCGTTGTTATACGCTTTATGCACCAGACCTTGGAAAACATGGGTTTAAAGACGGGAAATCTTTTAGAACCTTGTTGTGGTATTGGAAATTTTTTCGGGATGATGCCAGAAGGACTTTCCCATTGTAAAACCTATGGAGTAGAACTGGATAGTATATCGGGAAGGATTGCAGCTCAGCTATATCAGAAATCTCAAATCATGGTACAAGGTTTTGAAAAAACTAATTTTCCGGACAGTTTCTTCGATGCAGCGATTGGAAATGTTCCTTTTGGACAGTTTAAGGTTACGGATAAACGTTATGACAAGCACAATTTTCTTATCCATGATTATTTCTTTGCAAAAACATTGGACAAGCTAAGAACTGGCGGTGTAATTGCATTTACTACATCTTCTGGAACAATGGATAAGAAAAATCCTGCTGTTAGAAAATATATTGCACAGAGAGCAGAACTTGTAGGGGCTGTTCGTTTGCCAAACACCGTATTTAAACAGAATGCAGGAACTGAAGTAACTTCTGATATCTTGTTTTTTCAAAAACGAGATCGTGTAATGGATCTGGAGCCTGAATGGGTGCATCTGGGAGAGAATGAGAATAATATTTCCATGAATCAGTATTTTATCACTCATCCGGAGATGATCCTTGGAAAAATGGAACTGGTGTCCGGTCCTTACGGAATGGAGGCTACCTGCAGTCCATTGGAGGGAAAAACACTTGCTGAGCAGCTCTCAGAAGTAATAAGCAGTATTCATGCAACTATTGAAGATGCTGGTTTATATGAATTGGATACTGAATTGGAAAAAGCAGCGATTCCGGCAGATCCTGACGTTAAGAATTATAGTTATACCATTATGGATGGCGATGTGTACTACAGGGAAGATTCTGTAATGAAGCCTTTGGAGAGGGCAGACTCCTTGGTTGAGAGAATCAAGGGAATGGTTGCTCTTCGCAATGCTACTCAGACTGTAATTAATTATCAATTAGAGGAATACGATGATTCTGCTATAAAAGAAAAGCAGTCAGAGCTATCTGATCTGTATGATAATTTCATAAAACAGTTTGGTCTGATAAACTCTCATACTAATAAGCGGGCATTTAATCAGGATTCTAGTTATTGTTTACTTTGTTCCCTGGAAGTATTGAATGAAGATGGTACGCTAAATAGGAAAGCAGATATGTTTACCAAGCGCACAATAAAAAGACGGGAAGCCATTACCTCAGTGGATACTCCGACAGAAGCTTTGGCTCTTTCATTGAATGAGAAGGGCAATGTAGACATTAGATATATGGCTTTCCTGTTAGGAGACTCCGAAAATACTGATAGAGTGATAAAAGGACTTAGCAGTGTTATCTTTAAAGATCCATTGAGTGACCTGGATGATCTCAATTCGGGCTGGATGACAGGAGATGAATACCTGTCTGGAAACGTTCGTGAAAAACTGGAGATTGCCAAACTATGTGCAGAGAATCATCCAGAATATTCAATTAATGTCACAGCATTAGAACAAGTACAGCCTAAAACGCTGGATGCATCAGAGATTGAAGTGCGGCTAGGTGCAACATGGGTAGACACCGAATATGTTAATGACTTTATGCATGAAATATTTGGGACACCACAGAACAAAATTGATAGAGGCCTTATCGGAGTACAATATTCTGAAACCAGTGGTCAGTGGAATATTAAAGGGAAAGGTGTTGATTTTGGCAATCCGCTAACAGAGACTACTTACGGGACTGGAAGGGCCAATGCTTATAAAATATTGGAAGATTCTTTGAACTTACGTGATAGTCGTATCTTTGATACTGTCATAGAAGATGGCAAAGAAAAACGTGTACTTAATAAAAAGGAAACTATGTTGGTAAGTCAGAAGCAGGAAACAATAAGAGAAGCCTTTAGGGGTTGGATATTTCAGGATATTAATCGGAGAGAAGTACTTTGCGAAAGATACAATGAAATTTTCAATTCTAACAGACCAAGAGAATACGATGGAAATCATCTGACTTTTCCTGGAATGGCGCCTAATATTACCTTGCGTACTCATCAGAAAAATGCAGTAGCGCACCAACTTTATGGAAATAACACACTACTTGCACATTGTGTGGGGGCAGGTAAAACATATGAAATGGCGGCGGCAGCAATGGAGAGTAAGCGGTTAGGATTGGCACAAAAGTCATTATTTGTAGTTCCAAATCATCTGACCGGGCAATGGGCCAGTGAGTTTTTAACACTATATCCGGGAGCAAACATTTTGGCGGCAACAAAAAGGGACTTCGAGCCTGCCAATCGGAAGAAGTTCTGTTCACGTATAGCTACAGGAGATTACGATGCAGTTATTATCGGCCACAGTCAATTTGAAAAAATCCCATTATCTAAAGAACGCCAGGCAATGATGATAGAACACCAGATAGATGAGATTACAATGGAAATTGAAAGTCTAAGGGCACATCAAGGAGAACGTTATACTATTAAACAGATGGAAAAGACAAAAAAATCTTTGTCTACACGGTTGGAGCGGTTAAATGATAATTCAAGAAAGGACGATGTTGTTACCTTTGAGCAGTTAGGAGTGGACAGGCTTTTTGTGGATGAGAGTCATAACTATAAAAATTTGTTTCTATATACCAAGATGAGAAATGTAGCCGGCGTTGCACAGACAGAGGCACAGAAATCCTCTGATATGTTTGCTAAGTGTCAGTATATGGATGAATTAACTGGTGGAAAAGGAATAACCTTTGCTACGGGGACGCCAATAAGCAATTCTATGACAGAACTTTATACTAATATGAGATATCTTCAATATAGTACATTGCAGAGATTAGGGCTGGGTCATTTTGACAGCTGGGCGGCGTCATTTGGTGAAACTGTTACGGCGGTCGAACTTGCCCCGGAGGGAACGGGATACAGGGCAAAGACCAGATTTGCAAAGTTCTTTAATCTGCCGGAACTGATTTCTATTTTCAAGGAATCTGCTGATATTCAGACACCGGACATGCTGGATCTGCCAGTGCCTGAGGCCATATATGAAAATGTGGTGTTGGAGCCTAGTGAATATCAACGTGAAATGGTACAAAGCCTTGCTGTTCGGGCGGAGGATGTACGTAACGGTAGCATAGATGCCACTGTAGACAACATGTTAAAGATAACCAATGACGGCAGGAAACTTGCTCTAGATCAGAGATTGATCAATGATATGCTGCCGGATGATGAAAACTCGAAAGTTAGTGCCTGTGTAAATAAATCGTATCAGATATGGGAGCAGACAAAAGAGAATAAATCCGCCCAGCTTATATTCTGCGACCTGTCTACTCCTAAGGGGAAAACGAAGGTAGAAATAGCTGGTAATACTATAGAAGCGGATATTTTTGAAAATGTCTATGTAGATATAAAAAAGAAACTGATTGCGAGGGGTGTACCGGAAAAAGAGATTGCATTCATCCATGAGGCAAATACAGAGTTGAGAAAAGCGGAGTTGTTCGCAAAAGTAAGAAGCGG
>ENA-UOOM01003710-UOOM01003710.1-fermentation-metagenome-genome-assembly--contig:-NODE-3710-length-10742-cov-32.687939_pt1 | contig 10742 bp, 5 predicted proteins | sample MGYA00245781_ERZ724031 | MGnify/ENA primary metagenome ERZ724031 (study PRJEB28704, sample SAMN03018317) | fermentation metagenome | biome: anthropogenic terrestrial biome; feature: soil; material... | reverse complement strand
CGAAAACTGCAAACTGTCGCATCGTAGCTCATCCTTGCTCATCCTTTCCAAGACCTGTTTAGGAGGTTTTTGACAAGAATTCTGCAATTTAGATCACCAATAACTGCAAATTGTGACAGGGATTCTGCAAGCTCACGGTTTTGTTAAATATGAGATATCTTGATAGCATGTAAATTAGTTAATACTCCCACATAAAGCCGACCCGATAATAACAAAGCTATGCGCGATTATCTTTTCTTCAAATCAAATATGATTCTCGCAGAAGACAGTTGAGTTGTGAATCGGCTGTTTTTTGTAAGTTTCTGGTTTTTAGGTATATCAAAGAAACTCTCAATATGCACAAGTTCCGGATTCTCAGTGATTGACTGTACAATAAGTACATCATATCTGTCAGGATACCGTAATGCCATATTTAGTTCGTTTTTTGACATTTGAAATCCGACCGAAGGGTCTTTAATAGCTTTGACCTCAACGTATCTATCGACATCGTTACTTCTAAGACTAATGTCAAAACCCCTCCCGGCTCTGCCTTCCATGTTTATTCCTGCTTTCGCTGCGTTTTCAGACAACCAAACAACCCTGTCCTCACCATGTGTTGCCACCAATTGTCTATATGCCAAGTATTCTGCGATATAACCAATTTCACTTTTATTTCGGCCTTCAAATCCATTAATCAAACGCTTTCTAGGTCTTGGCTTTGATTGATCAGCTTTAACTTTTGACGTAGTACTACGGAATATTGTGGGATTTTGTTTCTGAATCAGCTCATCCAATTGTTGATTAATATCTGAAATCTGATTGTACTCAAATTCCTCTCCGCCGATACGAACTTTGTTTCTAACTTTCGCTTTTTCATTTAACGCTTCAGCTGCTTCTGTTGCAGCCTCAAACTCACCGAAGAGAAGTAGTGATTTGATTGAGTTTGACTGCATTATCGCGTCATTAAGAGTAAAACTAATCTCTTTTTCCCATAAGGTCATATTCCGCTTAATCATTTCATTAATATCCAACGCTTCCTCAATTCCCAACTCGAATCCGAACTGCTCATAAATTGTTTGCACGAAGTACTTTTCAGGATCGTGGATGTACTTTGGAACATCATGGGTCTTGAACAATTCCTCATACACTAAATACTGATCAAGATAGGTTGCTTTACTTTCTTTGTCTTTGTCTTTTAGACTGCTAAAGAGGCTTGCCTTAAATACATAATCATACTTATTCTGGATTTCTATTAATTCTATTCTAACCATACTTCTAAAATCAAGTTGTGGATAATGACGCGACAACCTATTAAAGTCAATGCATACAGGTTTAATAAGTTTGTACAGGTTTGCGCGAATTTGGTGGTTGTGTAACCGGCTATAGGTATCACTCTCCCATATCCAAGATTCATCTGCTGCCTCTCCGAAACTCTCATATAAAAACTTGGCCAGATCATCATTGTTAGTTATCGACACTCCTTTATCACGGTTAATAACACAGGATGCAAAGAGATTCCAGAAAGTGATATTCTCGTTGATGTCTCGTTTCATCTTAATTCTTGCAGCTTCAAGCTCTTTGCCGTAATCAAGACCAAATAGACCCTTCAACACACTATTCCAGTGGTTTTTGTCTTCGCCAACTATGCGATACATCTGATCAGCTTCTGTTCCTGTGATTGATGCAAAGGCGAGCGCCAGAGAATTCTTAAACAAATATTCACTTTTAACAGAGCCAAATTCCCTTATTTCGCAATCTACATAAATATAAAACGTGCCGTTCCCGGTTACATATACAGACTCACATGGAAGAAGATCAATCTCACTTGTTTTGCTATCATATATCATCTCTGCTCTAACTTCACTAGCCATAATGATTTCAGTGTTCATCAAAGACTGTAAGATTGCTCCATCAGTATCAGAATTCTGCACAATTGCATATACATAGGGCTGAGCATCATACAGTAACTTATGTAGTTCTCCATTGAGCGGGTGGATTACTGGATCATCCAGTAGTTTGATTTCAATGTTTCTCAGCGGTTTTACACCAAACAGTTTCTCAACTTTCTTGGATCCCCTTTTATAGTCCAAATCGATCAGCTTAAATTTCGATTGTATGTTCTCGTTGTATCTATCGATATCAAGATATAAGGCTTCATTTACTGTAACGTATTCATTTCTAAGTCCTGTTCGGCACAAAACCCTGCCATTATTTATGAAATGCTTGTAGGCGTTATCTTCAACATTGATCGAGTGTTCATCATAGTTCAAAATCTCGCGATAAATTGCTTTTGCTTTATCTCCATGAGGGTCGCTTTCTGGAAGATTATCTAGTATCTGATATAATGCTTTTGTGCTGAATGTCTTAATACTCATATGCACACCGATATGACTTAGTAGTTCATAAATTCCTTCTTCATTCACATCCAGCATTTTTGACAATCTAGCAAAATTGACTTTCGGCTGAACTATGTATGGAGAATATTCAGCACGTATTGTTTTTGCCATACAGCACTGATTCGGGGTAACCTTCTTTGTGGGGTTTTCTGAATCAAAGAGAAGAGGTGAATTAGCCATTTTCCATCTGATAAAGGATTTCAAGCAATTGTTACTCACATATCTTCGATTCCATTTTTGCCCAATAGATAAGTACAATGATCCTTCTTGATCGTTGTCTGTTCTAAGCATCTTGTGGAGAACTTCATCTCTCAATATCCATTCCATAAGTGTTTCAACCGTAATGGTTTTTAGTATTACGTCTAATTCGTCTACAGTCGTAAACTTGTAAGAATGAGAGTATGAATTAAGTCCCTCCCTCCTAAGTAGATCGTAATAATCGTAAAACTTGAATTCACCTACTTTGTATCTTTTGTAATCATAGTTTAACATTACATGTTCAATAAAATCATGATGGTCCGATACCGTGTTTACCTGTACCAATCTGGGTGATACTGCAACCCCCAACCACTCGAAGTACTTAAACAATTGATCTTTATCAACTGATTGAAGTCCATTCATCTCGGGTGTGCCCAGAATCTTGAATGGCAACTTACGATAGATGGTCTCAGTAAGTTTGTTGGTATATTCTTCTCCAAAGTAGGCTGTGTCGGCAGCAACTATGGTTTCTGTTTTGGAGACTGCTCTTACGCCACCTACTTCGACTCCAAGAGTACTTTCACCATTTGCTATTGCAGCTTGAAAAGCTTGAAAAAGTGACCGATGCATCGCTCTAACATCATCAACAGATTCTTTGTCATGATAGTGATCTATAAGGGTTGTAGCAATCTCTTTAAATGAGTATCGGTGAACGTTGAAAGCCTCTTCAATCGAATCTATTTTTTTTTGCTTTTCAAGCTCTTGAGAAATACCTTCATCTAGAAAATCAATCTGAATGTCATCGGGTAGATCATAGACTATCTTGCTACCCAACGAAAGGAATACTCTCTTTTTTGGATCGATAAAGTGGCTCTTGGTATTTAACATAATCGAATCGTATTTGGGTAAACCTGCAAGTTCATCTTTATTATAGCACTGAGTAATATATTCATACAAATTAACGGCAGAGATTGGGCTTAACTGCTTGATTGATTTATGGATTATGGCGCAAAAACTCTTTAGGTTGTAATGAAATCCAGATTCGTCAATGAGTTTTATTACCATGTCATATGAATGATTGTACATGCCATTTACTAAATCCTTAACAACATCCCCGCAGAAATATGTATAAATCGGGTCAGGAAGGTCAACAGGCTCATCTACAAAAGAAATGTAATCACCATTCACAGTAGGGATGATCTTTGCGCTTATTAGTCGGTCTTTCAAGGCGGTGAAGAACCCCATATCCCTTACAATGGAATCGCAACCCTCACTGTCTATTCCAATGAATCTGAGCGCAAAATCTAGTGGTCGCTTGCCAGTGGTAGTAAATCTCTCCGCAGATCGACATAACAAACCAGCCAGTTCTTCAAGGATAATTCTATTTGTTTCACTTTCTATTAGGTACTTACGGTCAGCTGTTAACTCAAAGCTGGCATGGATTATGATTGGTGCAGAAAATCTCACATTGGTGCGATAAAAAGAATACAAATGGTTTTCATTGTCATCTAGTTGTTCGGTGTATGCCACAGCAATAATTGCTTTTTTCGTTTCTCCATCAACTTGGATCTCGAATTGATGCTCTAGTAGACGCCAAGTTTTCATTCTCGGTGTTTCGCTGGTATTGTCCAGGACACTTACGGTTGTTTTTTTACCTGTGGCAGTCATCTGTGACTTTCTTGATATCAATGTCTCAGATCCGTGATTGACTACTTTAATCTCAGTTAAGTTGTTAAAGAACAGCAAAGCTTCAGGTTGCATAATATCTGTTAACTGGTTTTTGACTTCATCTGCGATATTGGGTTTTAGAGAAAGCTCAATTACTGTATCATACTTAAGCAGCTCAGATCTTACCTCTGTCACAACTTCTGGTATCTTCAGCTTGGCGACAGGACATTTTTTACTCCCTTTTTTTGTATTTCTTGAGACCTTGTCCATTACTCCATCGTGGATTTTAATCCTATCCCAGAAGTTTCTTATGATATTGTCAGAGAAACGAACCGAAACACCGCCACTGTGTATTGTTATCTCGTTTGCCCAACTGAGAATTGAGCGAAATCCCAGACCTTTGTTACCGATCAAATCCCTATTTACTTTTGGGCTGATATGACTGTAAAAGAGTGAATCATAACCTTGCTCTGAAAACGGATCACCATTATTAGCAATAATTAGCTTCTCGTTGTTGATTGAGATTAGCATGTGCTTTTTTTCTGTAGATACAGCTGCATCATCAGCATTTTGTATAAGCTCAAAGAACTGCCTTCCCGCATATTCCTCTATTTTGGACTTTTCAATATTAAAATCATGAGCAATAAGCTGAGGAGATTCAATATACTGTTTTTCTGTTATATTCAAGTAATTCTTTATATAGGATGTTAGTTGATTCATGCTGCCTCATGATATTCTGTATCAATTGCCTTTGAATAAGTTAGTTTCACCAGATAGTGGTTTACTCATAGGATCAAGCACTTGTCTGGACACATTAAAGTTCATGCTATGTTGTTAGGTTCAAGTGATCTTGATTTTATCATCCAGTTTCACCTCTTGTATCCCACTCAAGAGCTCTTTCTTAATATTCTCAGAGCGGTTGGATTCGGTCTCAGCTTTGATATCTATCTTGATAATAAGACCATTGCTGCTTGCGTTGAGCTTCGTAAGAACGGATCTGGAGAACTTGTTCCAAAGCTCATAAGGTAGTTCTCCGCTCAGTTTTATTGTTTCTATGCGCGGCAGCTCAAACTGAGGATCATGTTGACCTTGACCATAAGTGAAATCTGTATCGGAGTCAGTACCAGACCCTTGACCATCTCCCTCTGGCTCTGGAGGCATCACTCCTCCATTAGGATCAGTTTGAGGTCCAGGCTCATCTTTGGGTTTGTATAGATCCACCTTTTTTGCCATCACCAGGCTCACTTCTGACACAAACATGATCTCTGAAGGATCAATGTCTTCCTTAAACCAGAGGTGATAACCTGAGCCATCGGCACTGGATGATGAGATAAGTCCCGCATCACCTTTATACACAAAGTCGTGAATCTTGCTTTTCAATACTGCATCAGGATCTGCCAAACGTGTAAGTGAGCCGTCCAGAAAGCTTTGTCTTAGGCTCTTCAGAGGCCATGCGCCTTTATCTATGAATGCCTGTGGCCAGTATCGCTCCAGGTATCCAATTCCCACAGATTCATTCAAAATTGCTTGAGATTTTAGCGCTGTAATGATCCTATCGCTTAGCGAGATGCTGGCACTGGAGTGCCCCTGGCCTAGGTCGATTATGTGAAGATTGTGATTTTCCTGATTTTTGGTATATAGAGCAATATACCGGTATGATGCCCATATCTCATCTTTAACCGCATTTTCCGAATCGACTAGTTTTGATCTCAGCTCAGCAATATCGCTGCTGCTCATATCGCTTCCGAGCAGGCCGTCAGCGTATTCCTTGTTTACTTGTTTCCAAGCTAGCAGAACCTCAGCCTTATCCCTCAACTCTCGCCCGTGCTTTTTAAAGCACCAAATCAAAGCTGCTGGATACAGCCTGGGTGAAGTTCCTCTGGATTTGATCCAGTGAGATAGATCAGATTTGAATCCCTCACTGTCCATCCATTCTTTATCGGGTTCGGCTACTACAATCGTCAGCTTAGTAGTATCTTGAATAGAACTGCTATCAGCAGGGAAAAACGATATAGGTAGCTGGCTGTTCTTTTTGAATTCTGTCTGAATGGTCTCTTTGAGTAATGGCTTAACCTGGCTTTCATAATCAATGGATGCCCTACGGTCATTGACCACTTTCTTCAGAGTGGGTTGAAAACCGATTTTATAGCCATCTGTGCCAACTCTACGGATGAAATATGCCTTATCCTCAAGCGAGAAGGCCGCATTATCAATTGTTGTGGTATCCAAGCCAGGTCCGCCTAAGGCAAACCTTAGTTCCGGTAGATGAGCTGTTTTATCACTTTGCCCCCCCGAGGACTCAAAAAAGATAGCTGTGCCAACCTTGCGATGGATATATTTCAGATCATCTTTGGCATCTGCATCCAGAGCATTCGCATGGGACTGCTTGCCAGCAAGATCAGCATCAATGGCAGCTTGAAGCCTCATTTCCCCTAGTTGACCTAAAACCGCACCTCTGAACTCAGTAGCCTCCAGAGGAGCGGAACCCAGTGTTATCAGGGTTTCTCTTCTTGCTTCAGTATAACCGGTTCTATAAGCATAAGAAATCCACTGGGCTAGCATAGCCAAAGTCCCACGTGTTTGTTGGAACTGAGTAAGCGCTTGCCACTTCTTTTGGAAGACAGACAGGGTAGCTGGGTGAAAGGGATAGCATTGTTCAAATTTCTTTTGCAGCATCTCGATAGCTGAAGCTTCTGTGGTTGATCTATCAACAGACATCCACTCCGGGGGAAGCTGAGCCCTTCGTTCAAACGCCCACAGCGCATATTCTTTGCAGATATTCTTGATCTTTTTGGAGTCACCGATATCGTCAAAGAGGCGCTTTCTAACTACTTCGCTGATCTCTGATTCATCATTGGCGATCAAGTCTTTCGCCACACGCTTTACAACCTTGGTGATCTTATCCTGCCAGGCTATATCCCAGTCCGTCATCTCCACTTGGCTGCGCGGTAAACTGATCATCACAGCGCAGTTCGAGGCCCCGGTTGCAGCCACAGTAAGGTTTTGGATAAAGGCATGAAATTGATCACACATATCTCTGTGACGGTTCATGAAGTTCAACACCTCGTCAAAGAGGATCAAAACCGGAGCTTTTGCAGCTGCAAACACCCTGTTCAAGGTCTCGGTTCCGGGTGGGACTTTGGTTGAATTCAACCCCAGCTCATTTACACCTTCTTTACCGGCTAGTTGATAGGCAATGTCAATCCAGGGAGTTTCTTTGCCAGGTGTAGGGTCCCATGCATTCCCCACAAATACGGCTACTTTTGCTTTGGGAATACCTGACAATCCAGTCCAGTTACAGAAATCTTGGATACCAGCAAAAGCCCGGGCTGCATCACCGCTATTCGCCAAATGATAGAGAGTGGCAAGAGTATGGGTCTTTCCACCGCCAAACTGGGTTATCAGAGTCATGACTGGAGCAGTATTCACAGTATCTCCTGCCAATCTGCGTAGGGTCATGGCACAGTGTTCTTTCAAAGCGCTAGTAAAACAGGTGCGGGCAAAGAACGGCTCAGGGTTCTTGTAGTCTTCCGGAGCTGTGCCGTTTACAATCTGCTCCAAATGTATTGCAAATTCATCCGGATTGAATGATCTGCCTTCTCGGACTTCTTTTCGTGGTGTTACAAGTTTATGCCAGGGTTCCATTTATTTATCTCCATATATCAATAAATTAGTTAGAAAGACCATATATTTGTTCCATACTTTTGACAATTTCTGTGATACCGAATTGGCTGATTCCTAGGTCTTTCAAGTTTATGGTTTTATCTTCTGCTATAGCTTTCAAATACTCTTTAAGGTCGTCTTGGATCGCTTCCGGAATATCAATCCTCATGCTAGGATTGAGCAGGGGAAATAGGCGGATAACATCGTTTTTCTGTCTGTTGACTTTTCTCGAGTCTGCTTTCCGTTGATGCAAATCCAACCATGCCTTGGCTTTGAGGATAATGATGTATTCTACCTTTAGGCAAGACAATCCATCTAAATCATCTCTTCCATTCAAAATCAAAGGATAATAGTTATCATCAAGCAGTATGGCAGAGAGAGATGATAGATCATCCTCTAAAGGTATTGGCGTAAAACGCCCATGACCTTCAAATCTGATGTTATCAGGAATCCTGGAAAACAACTCAAGGCACTCTGGATAGATTTCGTCTTCAGGGTTCTCGAATCGATAATACTTTCTCTCACTTTGACTGTGAGACCTAACATCATACCTGCCATTCTCGATAAAGTCCCAAAAAGCCTGCACAAATTCATTTGTCATAGCTTCAACAATAAGGACGACATCCAAGTCTCGAGTTCCTCTAAAAGGAAGACCGGACTGCTCCATCAGCTCTGCGCTGGCCGCTCCGCCGATCAGAACGTATTGATCACGATATTCAGCAAAATGGTTCTTAAATGTCGCTAGCCCTCTTACCATCTTATACCAGCCATCATCTCTTCCAAAGACATCTGAATCCTCTCATCTTTGCTGTCTCTCATGCTCAGATACAACGATAATCGATCAACACAGTCTTCGCTTGAGATTAGTTTAGGGTTGTATTTCCAGATTTGCATCTTAGTAACATTATCAGCTGGTCGACTATCTTGACTTATCTCTACTATGTCCAAGTTGTTCTTTGCGATACTACTAATTGTAGCATAAGTATTGAAATCATCTTCATTGATCATGCTATATCTGGAAAGAGCTGTTATCCCTGCCAAGCAGTAAGGTAATCGACCATTATCCATAATCCACATAGATCTACGCACAGGATTGATCAAGAATGGAAGGGCTTTATCCCACAATTCTCTACCTTTGAAAAGCCACATAAAAGGCTTTTCCTTCCAATTCTCTTCCCTGGAAACTATTCCATACTCCTGCAACTCTGCAAATGCTCTTGATACGCTCATAACTGTGTATTTGAGCCTCTTTGCGTATTCTGAAGCTGTGACCATGCCATACTCATGATTTAGTATAGCTCGCAACAGAATCACTTGAGCGGCAGGGCTAAGGCGATCTGTGGCCTTGAAGTTTTTACGATAACGCTCATTGAACACAATCCCAAGTTTGGGGAGGTAGATCTGATTATTGGGGACAATGAACGACACCCGATTTTCGACCAGGGAGCGTCGGAGATTAGCGTTAATCTCATTACTCAAGTAAATTGATTGCCTGCCTATCCGGCTTTCCAACTCAGTTAACTGAGTGCGTACCTGCTTAGCCATAAGGATATCCCTCCCCTCGCATAATAGGTAGCTTACCCCGTTTAAATCAAGATCGTAAAATCGATAATGTTCCGAGTAAAAGTAAGGTAGTTGTGCAGATAGATCAATTGAGCGAATCTCCGCTCTCACATCCAGGGTATCTTCCAGATATCTTTTGGTCTTTAGTGTCAAATCATCCATGGTATCCTCTCATTAACACGATTTTGCATCACTAACATTATAAATGTTAATGAGCGAAAAGCAAGTTAGTGATTTGATTATCAGCATATTACTAGGTCACGCTCCTAACGCTCAAAAGCATCGCATCCACCAATCTCTTTTCATCGCAGCCCTTGGGGTAGAGGGCTGATAATGAGTTTGCCAGGCGCAAGAAATCCTGACCTCGCTCCATCTCGCTTTTAATCAAAGCCCTCAGGGCATTGGTCTGTCCATTATCTTGCAAGAGCATGGCCGCATGTACCTTGTCCAGAGTAGTGACCATGATCGGTTGAGCATCTTCAGATCCAGAAAGCTTCACTTTTTTGCCCTTGATCTTAGGCAGTGGCTTCGAAGCATATTCTTCAAATATCTCAAGCTGGTCTTTGACGTCAAACGTTGCATCGACCCGCGAGACCTTATCACTGCCAAACAGCGTATCTGCCCTTTCCCATACGGGAATTAGCCGTACACTACCTTTATCGATGTCTATTATCCGTTTGTCCCATTTATTCAGGTCTATCCCCAGGGGTTGCGCAAAGCGCCTGGCAACATCATAGACCAGAGAAAATCCAGCTTTTGCTTTCCCTTTCTTGGGAGCGTCCTCATCATCTTCTGATTCGTCATCCACCTCTTCGTTTGAAGCTGTTGATGATGTATCGGTGGATTGAAGAGTCCAGAGGAATAGGGCTGTAAGCCGGGCATCCTCTTCCAAAGCTCCAGAAGCGCCATTTCTGGCCATGGATTCTGCTGATCCCAGCACTTGCTCCAGAGCTATCCTGCCTACAACTTCCCATACCTTTTCCAAATATGTTCCTATGCTTATCTCTTTGCCCTCTGCAGTCTCCACCTTGCGGTAACGGCTGAAAATCTCCAGGGCTGGCCCTATGCAGGAAAACACCAGATCGGCTCCGCGTACTCCCTCTGCTTCTAATCGGTCGATCCATTTGCCTACCTTTTTGGGCAGCTCATGCAAAACATTAGACCAATCTCCGATACCAGCATTTTCCGGGCGAGGACGGCAAACAAGGTGGATGCTAGTGGTGTCAACGGAATTTTAATATGCACCAGTTTTGGCACTTTAAAGTGCACCACTTT
>ENA-UOOM01003708-UOOM01003708.1-fermentation-metagenome-genome-assembly--contig:-NODE-3708-length-10745-cov-3.776052_pt1 | contig 10745 bp, 16 predicted proteins | sample MGYA00245781_ERZ724031 | MGnify/ENA primary metagenome ERZ724031 (study PRJEB28704, sample SAMN03018317) | fermentation metagenome | biome: anthropogenic terrestrial biome; feature: soil; material... | reverse complement strand
CGCTCGGCATAAGAATGCGGAGGGGTGTGACTCCCGTGGAGCGATGCAGTAATTCATTGCTGTAAACCAAGTCGCCGTTTGATGATTCCCCAAAAGTGCGAGGGATTAGACAATATCGTGCTTTCTATATAAGGCAAAAGCGGCAGAGCAAGAGAATGAGGTTTATTGTAGCCTCCCACATCTCCATACCCTGTCGCTTTTGTCTACATATTGAACGAAAAGAGGTTAATTCATGTCACACGAAATAAAACGTGGCGAGCTATATTATGCACATTTAGACCCAGTGGTCGGAAGTGAGCAAAATGGTTTCCGACCGGTACTCATTTTATCAAATGACATAGGAAACTTTCACAGTCCCACTGTGGTGGTGGCGGCGATTACAAGTAAGCCAAAAAAGATGGATATGCCGACACACTATTATCTCGCTGCCGGGAATGGTCTGAATATTCCTTCTGTGGTATTGCTGGAACAGTTACGGACGATAGATAAATGCCGATTAAGTGATTACATTGGGCGATTGGACGAGATGACAATGAAAGGAATAGACTGCGCTCTTGCGGTCAGCATGGGACTTGAAAATGAATCAAAAACTTAAATCTGATAACCCCTTAGTTATTACTTTATGTACTGTTTGCGCAGCGCAGTTCTATAACTCCCCCGAGCATATCATTTACAGAGCAAATCCACATGAAAACTATAAAGAACAGTGTTGTTACTGCTCATATAGAAATGGCTGGACTTACACAATTCAAAGGAGAGTGAAGTAAATGGAAAATACAACAAAAGAAACGCGTCGAGAAAGCTATCACACCGTCTTGACATCTCTTTCAGACCGGCATAAAGCCGTTTTAATGATACTAAAGGAGTGAGGGGATATGACAGCTCAAGAAGTTGCTTCTGAGCTTTATAGGCGTGGTATTACGCTTACTGACGAGCGCAACTTTTCTGCCCCTCGATTGACAGAGTTGGCCGCTAAAGGATTGGTTCAAGCGGTGGGGAAGAAAATATGTACAAAGAGCGGCCGCAATGTTACCGTATGGTCGTTATTAGATAAATCAAGGGAGGGTTTCTATGAGTGAAAAGCTAAAGAGGAATATGGAAAAGCCAAATTCCGTTCAATTAATAGTTGATGGTTGTTCAGTAAAATTAAATTTGCCATTCAAGTCTGAAAAACAGATTATGAATGATATCAAAAAAATGATATTAAGTAATATGTCAAAGGTACGAAAATGAAATTTGCACCTTTGTCGTATATATTTCTATATGAGATAATAATCATGCGAAGGTTGTCTTTGCATTTGTTCCTTGACGAGTGAATATGGCGGCAAAACAAAAAACTGCCATTAACTCATTTTAAAATGGAGGATGACAGTTTATGAAAAAAAGAGTCTTATGCCTGTATAGGGTTTCAACCTTAAAGCAGGTAGATCAAAACAAAGACGATATCCCTATGCAGAAACAAGCTTGCCACGAGTGCATCGCTGCACATCCTGACTGGGTTCTTTATCGTGAAATCTTAGAAAAGGGTGTTTCCGGGTTTAAGGTATCAGCCGAAAAGCGGGATGCCATTCAGGAAATCCAGCAGGAAGCCCTTGAAAAGAAATTTGATGTACTCTTGGTTTTTATGTTTGACAGGCTTGGTCGTCGTGATGATGAAACTCCGTTTGTTGTTGAATGGTTTGTTAAGCAAGGGATCGAGGTGTGGAGTGTCAAAGAGGGAGAGCAACGCTTCGAGAACCATGTAGACAAACTGACAAACTATATACGTTATTGGCAGGCTTCCGGTGAGAGTATAAAAACCTCTATCCGAACCAAAACACGGCTTGGACAAATTGTTGAGGAAGGGTATTTTCGGGGAGGTAGTGCTCCATACGGCTATCGCCTTGAAAAACAGGGACGATTCAACAAAAGAAACCATGAGGTCAATGAAATTCTCGTGGATGAACAAGAAGCCAACGTGGTTCAAAAGATATTTGATCTGTACATCACGCAGGGCATGGGTTCTCAAAGAATCAGCACATTTCTAACGGCGCAAGGGATATTTAATCGAAAGGGTACGAATTTTACCAACTGCACCATTGCCAATATGTTGAAAAACCGCACATATCTCGGTGTGCTTAAAAGTGGTGAAACAGAGTCAAAGATATTTGAACATCTCCAGATTATTGAGCCACATCTCTTTGAAACTGCACAGAAGCTCATGGAACAGCGTTCAGCGGCTTATGCCGAGCGGCGGGTTCCACTTAACACAAAGGGAAACTCCTTGTTGTCTGGAAATATCTTTTGCGGTCATTGCGGTGCCCGAATGACAATTACAACTAATGGGAAGAAATATCATCGCAAAGACGGAGAGGTAACAATTAAACCTCGTACACGCTATGTCTGTTATAATCGTACACGCCACAAGCATTTATGTGACGGACAGACGGGATATACGGTACGGAAGCTGGATGCAGTCATAGACAAAGTGGTTCATACGCTGTTTGAACGTTTGAATGATGTTCCGAAAGAAGCAGTCATTGCCGATCGGTATGCAGATCAAATTTCCGAATATCAAATGAATTTAACCCGAGCCCGTGCCAATCTAGGGGCGCATGCGGCGGAAGTGAAAGAATATGAAGCAGAGGTTATAAAAGTTATTCGTGGTGAAAGTAAGCTTAGTTCTGATTTGCTCAGCAAAATCCACGAAGAAGCAAAAGCACGGATGGATGAAACTGCCGAGATTGTTCGTGATTTAGAGGACAAGTTAGAAAACAGTGAAAAAATGAGAAATTCTCTTGCTGAACAATATGATGAAATATCCGGTTGGGCAGAATTATATGACACCTGTGACATTGCTGCAAAAAAGATGATAATATCACGAATGATGAAAGAAGTCCGGGTAAAGCGTGACTATGAGATTGAAATTGATTTGACTGTTGACTGCGAAGCATTGGGAATTTCTCCCGAAGAAGGAATTGTATTTAAGGAAATTACGTAAGTTAGAGAGATATAGAAATCCGAAGAAAAAGCCCGCTAACCAACGTCTTGCCATGCAAGCCGTTATGATTAAGCGGGCTTTGTGTCCTAATGGTGGAGATAAGCGGGATCGAACCGCTGACCTCTTGAATGCCATTCAAGCGCTCTCCCAGCTGAGCTATACCCCCGCATAAAGAGGACACATATTCAATTTTGGGTGCCATCAGGTGCCTGTATCTTTGGGGGTGGTTTACCTAATAGCTTGGGCTCCCAGCTGAGCTATACCCCCGTGTAGAGAGGACACATATTCAATTTTGGGTGCCATTCAGTTGCCTGTATCTTTGGGGGTGGTTTACCGTATAGCTTGCGCTCCCAGCTGAGCTATACCCCCGTTTATTCGAGATATATCTTTACTTATTATATATTAGGTTAAAGAAAATTGCAAGCGGTTTTTTAGTCAGTCTTACATATACATCGAACTAAATTTATAATTATAACTATAATCATCGGCACGACTATATATGAAAATTTTATTGAAATAAGTAAAAAGTTCTGTTATAATACATTGGGAAGTATTTAGTAATGAAACTTACAATCAAACCTCTTTCGACCAAGGCGTTGCTCAATGGTGGTGTGGCTGAGCTTTTAAGTTATGCAGAAACGCTGGGTGTCGCTGCCGACATAAGCGATTGCCGTTCGGTTTGCGGCGTGTGCCGAAAGACAATGGCGGCAATTAAAGATATAACAGAGGATGTGTGATATGGACTTTGGTATGCCAACGTTGCTTGAAACAAAATCGCTTGAGGTCTGCGCCGCGCTCTGTCATGAGTTGGGGCTTGCGTTTATCGAGTTAAATATGGATTTGCCTGAGTATCAAGCAGATATGCTTGACCCGTCACAACTTTCGGACATTGCAGGACGATTCGGCATTTATTACACCATCCACCTTGAAGATACTGCTTCTCCGTGGGATTTTAACAATCACATTGCAGCGGCGTATATTGAAACCGTATTACAGACGATTAGAATTGCGAAACGGATAAGCATTCCTGTTTTGAATATGCACTTTCATCAAGGTGAATATTTTACCTTACCTGAAAGAAAAGTGTATCTATTTAAAGAATATCCGTATGAGTATCGTCAGAAACTGATTGCATTTCGTGATACTTGCAAGGCGGCTATCGGTAACGCAGACATTAAAATATGTATTGAGAATACGCGTTCTTTTCAACTTGACTACGTTGAGGAGGGTATTTCACTCTTACTCGAAAGCCCTGTATTTGGTCTAACATTTGACATTGGGCATAATGCGGGGAACAATTTTCAGCAACAACCTGTAATTGAGCATAACATAAACCGTTTGCATCATATGCATTTACACGATTACGAAAGGACACACGGTGACCATCTCCCACTCGGCGAGGGTGAATTAGATTTACTAAAGTATCTTCATATTGCAAAAACGCATAACTGCCGTGTGGTGCTTGAAACAAAGACCATCGCAGGGCTGAAAGAATCGATTGAATGGATAAAGAGTAAGGGGAGGTAAGGAAATAATGCACAGTTTTAATAAGATAACCGAATACTTTGACAGCTTCGTTATGCCTCTCCTACGCTCGCAATATGGTGATATTCTACCGAACATGAGCATTATGATTCTCGGATCGGTAGGTCTTGGGAATGACGATGAGTTATCCGACTTGGAAGTCGGTATTTACCTTTGCGACTCAGATTGGAAGCAATTCGGTAAAGAGATTCAGTTGTCTCTAAATAGACTGATGCGAAATAACAATCCATGGCAGGAAAAAGGCTCTGTTCTGTGCGTTCATCCTACCTCATGGCTTCTTGACGGGCAGGCTCATAAATTTTTTGAAGGCAAAGACAACCTTCTATTGGAGGATGTTTCTTTTGAAACACTTTTTACTGTACAAAACAATTTGATTGTTTTTGACCAGCAAGAATTGCTACATAAACTGAGAGATAAAACCGCTCCGGCAAACTACCCCGACAAGCTGTGGAGAAAATCATTGCTTGTCGTGTTTAAAAATATAATTGAGGAACTACATGAATTAGAGGACAGCGTACTGCGGAATGAAATAGTGGAAGCCTTTGGCAGTTTTGGACGCATTATAGAGGAACTCTATCGTATCGGATTTATAGCATCGCGGAACTATTATCCATGGCGGTCGCACCTCAGTTGGGCTTTTGAAAAACTTCTACTAGCAAGTGACTTTAAGCATTTGATTAATGAAGCCTTGGCAGCTGACACTTGGCAAAAAAGGCTTGAGCATATAAAAAATATGACCGATGCTTACAAGGAATATATTAAAGCAAATGATCTGCTTCCGGGAATCGACCTATGCGCCCCATCCCTTGAAGATGAATTATTATGGGCGGAACGCTGTAAAGCATGGGAGAATCCTAACTGGCGGGATTACATAACAACCTGCACGAAAAAAGCTGTTGACGCAGGCCATACTGAAAAGGACTTCTGGGTTTTTAGCTTGTGGGGGTAAAAAAGGGAGATGATGTTATGGACATATTGAGTATTTTAAATGAATACTACCCGATACACTTCGATAGAGACGATATTATGCGTGACGCGGGTAGCGTTTCATATGCCGTGTTTTCGAGGAATGATAGGTATTTTCTGCGTGTCATAAAACCAGCTTTTCTTGAAACTGCGGTCATGGGCACCGACATCCAAGTCTTTTTACAGAGTCAAGGGTTCCCAGTGCCGCCTGTCATTTTTACACGAAATAATCTGCCTTATGTTAAGACGGACGACGGTTTATTCATCCTTTATGATTTCGTTGAGGGGAGCGAATCAAATCCGGAGCAAGACGCAGAAGCCGTCGGCGCGCTTATAGGCAAACTCCACCATACGATGAAAAAATACACCAGCGAACTCATCAAGCGGGATAAGCACTTCTTTATCGGCAGATACATCGCCATATTGAGAAAAAAACAATACCCGAAAGCAGATGAATTTTCTACATACGGCACCGCTCTTTGGGATAAAGTTAGGGATTTACCTCGCGGGTATTGTCACGGTGATATGTACGATGGCAATATCCATAAAACGCCTGACGGGAAATTCTATGTGTTGGATTTCGACACTTCATGCGAAGGCTTCCCGATGTACGACCTGACGTTGTTCTGTAACAAAACCCATTATTTTGATTTCGACGAACATGGGTATGAAAAGTCCAAAGGGATTTTATTGCGTTTTCTGCCGGAATACACGAAATACAATGCTCTAAGCCAAAAAGAGATAAACGCTTTTTATGATCTGATTGCTTTATATCACTTCGCGCTGCAAGCGACTGTTATTGAAAATTATGGCCTTGACTGTGTAGATAATGCTTTCTTTGACAGGCAGCTTGATTGGCTGTACAGGTGGCAAGAGCAATGTGAAAAGGCGTGAGATATGAATTAATTGGAGTTGATGAAAATAATGCGAACCGAGCAGGATATGATGGATTTGATTTTGGGTGTTGCCAAAGCGGATGAACGTGTACGCGCTGTTCTAATGAATGGCTCAAGAGCTAATACCAATGCACCAAAAGACATATATCAGGATTTTGACGTTGCATACATGGTAACGGATATTGAACCGTTTACAAAAGACCATAGCTGGATTGATGTTTTCGGGAAAAGGCTCATGTTGCAAATGCCAGAAACAATGCGATACCCCGATAATCCTGACGGACATTTCGGTTATCTTATGCTTTTTGAGGATGGCAACAGGATTGATTTATCGTTAGTGCCATTAAACACGGAAACTTAAAACAATATGATTGTTTAACTGTTACATTGCTTGATAAGGACGGAATTGTCCCTGATTAACCACCGACAACGGACAAAGATTTTTGGTTAAAGGAGCCGGATGCATTGTTCTATTACTCGTGTTGCAATAACTTTTGGTGGTGCTTAAACAATGTAGCAAAAGGTATCGCTCGGGATGAACTTCCATATGCCATGCATATGCTGAATGATGTGGTACGGGCTGAACTGCACGATATGATTAATTGGTATATCGGCACACAGCACGGGTTCAATCTTTCCACAGGCAAGGACGGCAAGTATTTTAAAAAATATCTACTGTCAGAGTTGTACGCACAATATGCCGCCACCTATTCCGGAAGTGACTACGCTGAGATCTGGGCGTCAGTCTATGCGATGTGCGATTTGTTTCATATTCTTGCTGTCGCGGTAGCGGCGTATTTTGGCTTTACTTATCGGCAGAACGAGGAAGCTGGAATCCGAGAGTATTTGGGGATGGTGAATGATAATGTTTTGTGATAATAAAGAACAACTGGACAACACGGTAAAAATTATACCGCTTACTGTCGAACGACTACCCGATTATGCTGATGTTATCCGCAAGAGCTTCGCCACTGTTGCAAAGGATTTCGGATGGACAAAAGAAACCGCTGCAGGCTTTATCGCCTTTCTCTCAGATGAAAAACTTGCCGAGCGCTTTAAGCCGGGATGTCTCTCTTTTGCGCTGATGGTAGACGAAAAAATCATCGGTTTTGTTTCGCTCACCGGCAAAGATGAGGGGATTTTCGAGTTGAACCGCCTTGCTATTCTGCCTGAATGGCGGCACTTCGGTTATGGAAAAAAGCTGCTTGATTTCTGTAAGGCGAAGGTGCGCGAACTCGGCGGGAATAAAATCACTCTTGATATTATTGAGGAAAACACAAGGCTTAGAGACTGGTATGCTGCGAATGGGTTTATTCACACAGGAACAAGGAAATTTGCCCATCTGCCGTTTACAACTGGACATATGGAATGGAGGGTGGTATGAGTAAGAACGATATTTTCCAAGAAACCGATAAGGAACGGCAAGCCAGAATATACCCTATCATATTAAGCGAGTATAATCCAGTATGGCCGGAGTGGTATGCCGAGGAAAAAGCAAGTCTAGAACGGTTAATAGGCATAGAAAACATAGCCCGAATAAGTCATTTTGGTAGTACATCCGTACCCGGACTGATGGCGAAGCCTACTTTAGATATTCTGCTTGAAATTAATGAATCCGCTGACATAGAAAAACTGAAAGCCGCTCTTCCGTCATCTGAGTATATTTGTTTATGCGATACAGAATTGACCATGCCAACCCCACCGCCGCACCTGATGTTTTTAAAAGGTTATTTGCCTGACGGCTTTGCAGAAAAAGTATACCATATCCATGTGCGCTATCACGGTGATAATCCGCACGGCGGGAAGTGTGACGAGCTATATTTCCGTGATTATCTTATTGCACATCCCGAAACTGCCGCCGAATATGCCGCGCTTAAAGCCAGACTGCATAAGAGCTTCGAGCATGACAGGGATGGCTATACCAAGGCAAAAACTAAATTTATTCGTGAAGTGACGGAGAAAGCGAGGAAGCTATGACGGACAGAGTAGTATTTACCGCCGATGATATTCTACGATTAGTCGAATACCAAAAGTGCGATGATTTAGCCTTATATGAGAACTGGTTTGATTCTGATACTCAAAGGGGATTCAACTTCGTTCTGAAAGAAACTTTTGAGGAATTTTCAAAAAACGAAATCAAGCAGCGTTTTTTGGCAATGATTCAATTAATCGAAACGAATGAGATAATCGGTTCTGTAGGGATATCTCCGCTGGAAACGACGCCAGACCTTGCGATATGGATTTTTAAGCCTTTTCGCAAAAAGGGTTATGGAACGTCTGCGTTTGTTCTTGCTACGAAGTATGCTATTGATGTATTAAAAATCGCTGAACTTCATGCCGGTGCGTATCCGGACAACATAGGGAGCCAAAAAATGTTGCGCAAATGTGGCTATATTACGTTCCCTGAAGGTAATCTCCGAGAAAAACATTACCTAACGAGAGAGGATATTGTTCAGCTGGATTACATATACAAGGGAGCACAAGAATAATGAATCTTGAAATTAAACCTCTCACACCTAAATTTGCTGCCGACTTTTTCGACTTCTTTGATAACCGGGCGTTCACAGACCGGGGTGGAGCGTTCTGTTATTGTACTTGGTTTCATTGCGACTGTTCTGTTGATGAGCATTACAAACCGGGCAAGGAAGCAATGCGTGACTGCGCGATAAACTATATAAACAGCGGGCTTCTTAACGGATATTTAGCATATGATGGCAGTATTGCTGTAGGTTGGTGCAATACAGACAGAAAAGAAAACTATCTACGTTTGATGAAGGATCCGTTTCTTTGTGCTGGCAATACAGAAAAAACGAAAGCTATCGTTTGTTTTGAAATCGCCCCGGAATATCGCGGCAAGAGAATCGCTGCCGCGTTATTGGCACGAATATGCGACGATGCGAAAGTGGAAGGCTATACTTTTGTGGAGGGCTATCCTACATTACACGAAAAACACACTCCGTTTGACTATGCAGGTCCCATGCGGTTGTATGAGAAATTCGGGTTTATCAAGGTAACGGAGCAAGATAATGTAGCGATTATGCGGAAGGAGTTAGTACAAAAATGAATCGAACAAAATACAGCGAGGCTATCCAAAAGCAGCTGGACAGCGTCGGTGCAACCATTGAACATTGGGCATATCGCATATTACCCGCTGTTCGTTTTATCGGTCTTGAGTGGTTTTATGGTAAAGACGACTGGGCAACAACCCGTGAAAAAGTCGTCTCTGTGCTTGATGCAATGCCGGAATACACATCGGGCTTTGACTACGACTTAACGCTGTCGCACCATTTCGGTAAGACTGTGGACACGGAACGCAATCACGATTTTATCGGACGTTTTATGAAAGCTGGTACACCGGTACCCGAGGGATTCGCACATTGGGATTTTGTCCCTGACGACAAAGATACACCATATTTGACTTTTCGTTCGCAATTCGCTTTCGCTGTTTTTGCGGGTAACCACGACTCCCTTCACCGCCACGAAGGCTTTGATGTGAATGCGTTATATGACATAACACGCAACATCATCCTCGAGGATAAGATTGTCATTCCTTACCCAAAAATTTACTGGACAGCTGAAGTGCAATTTGACCGTGTCGATGGCACAATTTACAACCCAGAAAACCTTTATAGCGGCGAGAATAAGTCGGGTGAAGTCCGTTGCGGTTGGTTATTTTCGGTGTATATGAAGGATTCGGAGGAATAATTTTATATCTGATACGATAAACGAACACACTCGCGACTTCATCTACCGCAACTCCCGTCCGGTTGAATTAGCACGCTGAAAATACCATTTTGAAAATGGCTCAAATGGAGTTGCTTGATTGCGTTTGCTGCCTATCAGAACGAGGATAGCGGTATTTTGGAGGTTTGTCCGAAAAAACTGGACTATCTGAAGTGCGAGCAGATAAATAAGTTTGAGCTAAAAAAGGAAGAAAATATAACATATCGGATTAAAAAGATAATTTTAGAGTCGGGAGGTATTAACGAGATGATTTGCCCAAGATGTAAAAAAGACGACCCGCAAAACAGAGAGATGTGTCCCGATTGCGGCTATCCAGTAAAGCCGATTCCTGTACCGCCCGGCGGTAAAATCAGGTTTGGCGATTACGACTGGTTCGTTCTGGACAGGCAGAACGGCAAGGCACTTATCATCACCGAAAAAGTAATAGAAAAACGTCCGTATCACAACATGGATTGTGAAATCACATGGGAAACGTGTGATATGCGCAAATACCTGAACGGTGAGTTTTATAATTCGTTCAACGAAGCCGACCTTGCGCGGATTGCAGAAGTAGTAAACGAAAACCCCAATAATTCGTGGTATGGAACAAGCGGCGGCAAACCCGGCTATCATGG
>ENA-UOOM01003707-UOOM01003707.1-fermentation-metagenome-genome-assembly--contig:-NODE-3707-length-10745-cov-10.329560_pt1 | contig 10745 bp, 2 predicted proteins | sample MGYA00245781_ERZ724031 | MGnify/ENA primary metagenome ERZ724031 (study PRJEB28704, sample SAMN03018317) | fermentation metagenome | biome: anthropogenic terrestrial biome; feature: soil; material... | reverse complement strand
TCCGGGATTACTTAATTGAGCAATCTTTTTTTGCGGAAAATGTTGCAAATAACAAAAAAATATCATATAATGACCGTAGTCATCGAACCTGCGTGAATTGAGGATATAAAGGAGGAGAAGTATGTTTAAGAGGATAGTAAGCATAACGTTGGTAATAGCAATGCTTTTATCATATTTGCCTGGAATTCCGGCTTATGGGGAAGAAGATGCAGTGAAGTTATTACCGCTAAGTGAAAAAAGTGATTATGATTATGTTATGGAAGATATGGACTGGATTAGTGGTATTATATATGGTACTTGGGCATATGGCGGTTATGCAAAAGATAATTTACTTCCATATGTATCTTCACCTCCTAACGGAAGTGCATTAACTTTTGAATCTAGCGATGAAAACCTTATAAATAGCAAAGGAGAAATTATACAACCATCATTTTCAACGATATATGAAAATGATATCGAAAAATCAGTGACATTTACTGCAATATTAGCCATAGGAGATATTTCTATACGTAAAGATTTTGGAGATATTAAGGTATATCCCCTACATCCAAGTGATGAGGAAGTTTTAGGATATCAGATGCATTCACTTATGTCAGAGAACTATTTTAATAATGGAGTGTTAAATGGAAATAACATAGATAATGTAATAACAAATCTTAATCTTTATAATACAATAAACCCTACATATTGGATGGATATTTATGTTCCGGGTGTGGATATAACATGGCAGTCGTCTCATCCGGATGTAATCTCTACAGATGGAATGGTGACACGACCTGAGAAAGGTGAAACTTCCGTAGAGGTAAGGCTTACTGCCACCATGCAATATAATGAAAGTAGTCTTACCCAAGATTTTACGGTAACTGTAACTCCAAGAGAAGAATTTGTACTTTCAGTTAATTATAATGACTTTTCAGACACAAGTCTTTTGAAATTAAATGGTAACGCATCAGTAATAGACTCAAAAAATCGTAATAACAATAATGTGAAGGCTTTGCAGTTTATAAGCGGTGATGTAACTACCGGAGCAAGTATATTTACAAAAAACAAGATACACTTAGATGAGAATTTATCCTTTAGCACAGCATTTAGCTATCAACTCAGAGAAATGGGGTCTTATGCTTCCGGCGAAAGCAGTGAATTCACATTTACATTACAACCTATAAGTAATGATATTTACCCTGATGCCTTGAATAATGAGATTTTAAATCCAAGTCTTAATATAGTATTTCACGGCACTTACACGTTTCCATCAGGTGGACAAGGCACATATACTATGCAAGAAACCTCAATGGAACTGTATTTTAACGGTAAATACATAGACCGTACTGATGAGCAGTTTATTGACAGCTACGAACCTGGCAGCACAAAGTATTTCAATGTATGGGTGGAGTATGACGGAAATATTCTGAAGGTGTGGGCAGCTCCCTCTGATAAAAGACCGGATCCATCATACATGCATATAGAAAAAGAAATTAACCTTGCTGAGGTATTTCTTGATGGAAATGAAGAATTAACATTGGAGGATGTACAGGAGGTTTATGCCGGTTTTACCGGCATTTATGGAGATGCCCCTCACAATGTGGAGATTTACGACTGGTATTTCAAAAATGATTCTGTACCTATAGACAAGGATACTTACGACTATTCTGAAATATCTTGTATTAACATGTCTGCTATTCCGGCAGGCTTACAAAGCACCATAACTGCAACCGTTTCAAATTCAGATGGTTTTGTAAATGGAGCAGAGGTTAATTTTCTCACAGATTTCGGCAATTTTAATGAGCTTGACAAAATCACAGCTATTACTGATGAAAATGGAAGGGCAACTGTGACTTTAAATGCACCATATGCAGGCACCGCAAATGTGAAGGCAGCAGTTAAGGGAGGAGCCATGGGCAAAGTCTCCACAAACTTTACAGTAAGTGATGAAGATTGTGTGAATTATGATAAACTGTGGCTAACAACTGGACAAGGGCTTACACAGCTGCTTAATGGAAACAGCTCTGCAGACAATATATTTTCAGCGTTAAATTTACCTGATACAGGACTTCATGGAAGCACAATAATGTGGACTTCTAGCAGCCCATATATTAATTCAGAAACCGGTGCAGTGACACTACCCACCCCGGAAGAAGGAACTCAGACAGTTACTCTTAATGCAGACCTAAGGAGGGGTGAAGCTACCGGTACTGCCAACATAGTCTTAGTTATAAGGGTTCCTGATGAATCCGCAGTTTATGAAGACAAAGAATGGCTTAAAGAAGAAGAACTTCTTAATGGCAACAGTTCCTTAAATGAAGTTACAAATAATCTGAAGTTGCCTAGTATAGGCCACTATGGCAGTAATATAAGCTGGACATCAAGCAATATAGAAATTGTTTCTTTAGATGGAACTGTTACAAGAGCATCATTTACGGATGAAGACAGGAATGTAACACTCACAGCTTTAATAAAAAAGGGCACAACAGAGCTTAATAAAGAATTTAATATAACTGTTAAAGCCCTAGACCCAACTAATAAGGAATCAGTACTATATGATAGCAATAAACTTACAATTGACTCCATACTAAACGGGAACGAAGGACCAAATAATATACATAAAGATTTAATTTTACCAATCAAAGGTGAAAAGAACTCTGAAATAATCTGGTCATCATCGGATGTAGCTGCAATTGACCTTCATGGAAAAGTAACTCTACCGGCATATTCCACGGGAAGTAAGAAGGTCACTGTTACAGCATTGATAAAAAAGGGAGAAGAAACTATTGAAAAAAGCTTTAAGCTTACAGTAGTTACTTTGCCTCAAACTGATACGGAAGCAGTTGATGAAGATGTAAATCTATTAAGTATAAGTAAGACTTTATATCAAAATCTTTCGGAGTTTGCAGTAACAAAGAGTCTTGAATTGCCCGCCACGGGGTTTAATAACTCAGCTATATCATGGTCGTCTGATAACGAAGAATTTATATCAAGTGCAGGAGTGGTTACCAGACCAGGGCATAGGCAGGACCACAAGAAAGTAACTCTTACAGCTGTTTTTGAAAAGGGAGAAATAACAAGGAGCAAGGTATATACCTATACTGTCTTGGCGGAGCCTGACATTACTCCCCCTGCACTCACAGAAATACGAGTAATCAGCGGTAATAGCATAAAAAACAGATATACGGATATTGCTGAAGAAATTATACTGCCTTTTAATACAGATAGAATAACACTGCAGTTTGATGAGCTTTTGGAATATATACCAACCACAGAAAAAGCGAGAATTGAAGGACCGGATGTTCCCGGTTATTACATAGGTTCCTATAATGACACATTATATATATCTTTGTATGGACGGCTTAAGCCGGAAGGGGAATATTCAATAATAATACCTCCTGTAGAGATTGCAGATAAATATGAAAATATGCCTGACAATGAGCTTATAATTAAAGTGACAGCAGGAGAAAAGCTAACGAAAGATATAACAATTTCTTCTTCCATAAGCAATCAACAAAAGGATGTTTCCGTGAATGTAAAGTCAGTAGACTTGCAGTTTAACTCCGACAATCTTACAGCAGGTGAAAATTATGACGGAATAAGGCTGAGAGAAAAGGGTGGACGCCATAATATACCTGTCTCGCATAAGTATTATAAGTATTTGGATGGAGGAAAAGACTATATTATATTCCATGAATATCTCCTTGCGGGATTTGTATATGAGCTTTATATACCTGCAGGTGTTGTAAAGGATGAATATGATAATAAAAATGCAGAAGAGACAATTACCTTCAGGACAGATAATTATAGGCACAAATATAATGTGATTGGAGTATATCCTTCAGATAAGCAGAAGGATGTAAACATAAATCAAAGAATTGAAATATTGTTTGACAGCTACTATAGGGGGAGACCAACTGACAGCCCTAAACTTCATGACAGCAATGGAAATGAAATCGGCTTTTATTTGGATAAACTTAAGGGGATGGCAAATGGTATTGTCCTAACCCCCCATAAGCCATTGCAGCCTAATACCACATATACATTGACCGGGCAGTACGATGATGCTTCAAGTTCATCATTAGATTATTTCAATATTACATTTACAACAGGACCTGATGGATTAAGCACTAAAAGCATATCGCCTTCTTATGGAATAAGTATGGCTCCGGTTACAGGTCATATAGAAATTGAATTTTCCAATTTTGTAAATAGGGGACCTAATTTTGATGCCATAGTATATAAAAATTCTAATGGAGAGACTGTGCAATTCCAAAGTGAAGAAATTGACAATAAGGTTACTTTAATACCGGCATCTCCTCTGAAGGATTTAGAATACTATACTGTAATAATACCTGAAGGGGCATATGCCGGTCCGGATGGTAAGTTAAACGACAGCTATACCACATATTTTAAAACTCCCGAAAAGCTTAAATTAGATGCAGATATGATTGCTTCTCTGTCTTCATGGGTTAAGGGAAGACCCGTACATTTTGACAGTCAAAAGTTAGACCTTGCACTGACTTCCTCCGGTCATAAGGGACTTTCATATTCATGGACATTTGGAGACGGCAGCAGCAGCAATGAGAAAAACCCGATACATGTATTCAATACTGGGGGAGATTACACAGTAAGGCTTCATGTGGTGGATGACAAGGGTTATCAATACAACTTAGAAAGAAATATCTTCATTTACGGGTTGGAAAATGTAGAGATGACTGTGTCTGCGGACAATCCGGGAATTATGAATTATTTACCGGGTTCAATTTATAAGACGCCTGTGAGAAATTACAATATTCGACTTCAATGTCAAGATGCATTTCTACATGGAGAAGACATAGGAGTAAAGCTATATAAAAGCGGGAAATTATTGAAGGATTATGGAAGTATAACTTCCGGCATCAATGACAAGGCATATAAGTTTACATTTGAACCTGAGCCTGGTTTCAATGGAAATTATGAATTGGTTTTCACCTACCGACGTCCGGACAGAGATATAACACTGCGGCAAGGAGTATCTGTGAGGGATATGTATGACACCAGCTTTCTAAGAGTACAGTTAATTGATCGCTACAAAGGCACTATATTTAGTGAAGCAAGCTATCTGACTTTTGTAATAGACGGTGTTGAGAAAAAGGCCGAAAGAGAATACATTCCATCCCTAGGTGAGTATGTATATACTGTAAAAGAACAGTTTAGAACATTTAGATATTACAATAGGATATTGGTAAAAGAAACAGGCGACGTCATGAGTGTGTATAATGTGGGAGATTTAGGGGATTTTTATGACCGACCTCATACCGAAATAATCAGCGTTTTTTACATTACTCAAAGAAGCATGTCCTTATCCACAATAACAAGTGACCTTGAAACTGATTTGAATTATTACTTAATTGAAGGGGCAGACATAGGCACTGTTACCTATACGGCTACCGGAAATTGGTCTGAATTTGATGCCGGCTATTTTGAAATGAAGACAGATAATGGAAGATACAGTCAAAAATCAGAAAGTGGTAAATTCACCTTTAAACCTGGGGATGTTCTTAAGGCAGGAGAAATGCTTATGTTTCGTATGGTTTCCAAAAACGGCATGTCATCTTCATGGAAGTTCTATGGCAGCAAGGTAATACCAAGACCTGTTATACTTGGAAGGAAGGTTGATATAAAGCTTGTAGACGGAATATATGAGGTTTACTTAAATGCTCCCTTGCCTTCAGTTATAGGTGATACCATAGATGCACTTGATGGTATACCATTCTTGGATGGCGGAAGCTTTGGTGTAGATGGTGGATTACCCCTGTTTGTTGGAGCAATTTTTACAGCTCCAGGGCAATATCCCCTTAGTGCAGAAATGGACTTTAGCGGAACAGCCGGCTTTGAAGGGGTATCTAAATCATCAAAATCTGTAGAAAAAAAGAAGACTGCTGACAAGAAACTATCTAAAGCAAGTAAAAAACCGTCACCCCTTAAAAAAATAAAGTCCGTAGGCTACGACTTTGAAATTGGTATGGACGGTTATATAGGTTATTACTATGATTGGAGAACAGAAACCTGGAACATAGATTACTTTGGTGTTGATGTAGACGGAATGCTTGCAAAAACTAATACCGTTGGATACAGTTTGTATGGCATTATTGGTTTAGAGGCCTATTTTACAATGGAGCTTTCTGCAGGAACCAGGCTAAGATTAAATAATGTTAATACATCAAATGAGGAATATGAAGGTATATTTTTAATAAGACCGGGGGCGAGGGCAGGCATAACAGGCTCATATGGTATAGGCAAAATAAACGGCGAGCTTAATGCCTTTATACCTGCCGAAATACACTATCCAACAGGCTACATAGGTGTAGGACTGGATGTTAATGTAATAGTTACAAATACAATTTACTATTTAGTGGATTCATCTACTTCTACCTTGTATGAAAAGGAATTGTACAGCGTACATTGGGATAATGGCAGGGAAAAAGTAGTCATACGCTCCATGGCTCCTCCTATACTTGATAATGACATAGAAGAAGGCTCCAAAGACGAATACGCCTATAGGCCCATGACAAGGAATTATCTCAACAGGGAATCTGAATGGCTGGCACAAACGGCACCATTGATGAGGTTTAAAACATTGGATGATGATATGTCAAATATAAAAATATCTGATAGGATGCTTAATGTGTATCCTAATGCAGAGGTCAAGCTTGTTGAGAATGGAGATAATAAATGGTTGGTATGGATAGATGACAATTCTCTAAGGGATGATGTAAACAGAACACAGCTTAGATACTCTGCTTTGGAAAATGGTATATGGACAGACCCCCAATGGATTTTTGAAGATGCAACAGCAGATTTAAGCATGTCCGCAGCGGCAGTAACTGATGGAATGTTAATTGCATGGCAGGATGCCGGAGAAAATATTTCCACAGAGGACCCTATTGCCGATATAATATATAATTCTGAAATCTATGTAAGCAAGGACGGATATAATATTTACAACGACCGTTCTGAATATATAAAACTGACTGATGACAGCAAATTGGATCATTCCCCTAAATTGGCAGCAGACGGTGATAAGGCTGTACTTGTATGGACTAAATCAGAGGGTTTAAAAATTCCATTTAACAAAGCACAGGATTATATGGCTCCGCCAAACAGCGACAGTATTCATTACGCAGTATGGGATGGAAACAGCTGGAGTGAGGCAGCTTCTTTACAAGAAAATATGCCAACGGTAATTGATTCCTATGTAGCTATGAATGGTGATGAAACCATACTATTATATACAGTTGATATGGATGATGATTTTAGTACTGCTAATGACAAGGAGGTATTCGCATGTATATATGATGGCAGTAAATGGGGCGAAGCAATACAAGTAACTGATAATAATATTATTGATAAAAGTCCTAAAGTAGTCTACTTGGACGGTGAATGGTTTATTACATGGATTCAGGAGGGCAACCTTGCATATAGAATAGGTCTTAATGGAAAAAATTTGATTAATGATACGATAGAAAATGTACATGAAGATTATGAAATTGCTGTAAACAAGGGATTGGAAAATATGGCAGCAATTGTTTATGCAACATATAGTGCAGATACATCCGGAGGTATAGCAGCTGCATTTTATGATGCATTAAAAGGCGTATGGAGCTGTGAAGTTATAATGTCTGAAGAAGGAGACACAGGCTCTATAAGCTCTGTATTTACAGAAGATGGCAAATTAAATACAGCTTATGTCAGTGCTGAAATCTTTACAGAATCAGTTCCGGTTACAATTGATGGTGTCACTCAATTTTCTGAAATTATAAAAATAAGTGACAAGGCAGACTTAAAAATGTTGGAATATAGGCCTATACATAATTTGTTCCTTGACGAAGAGTATGGTATAGTTATTGAGCCAACCATACCGGTACCTGATACAATGGCAGCAGCCCATGTAGCTGTATTAAATAACGGTGATTTTGCAGAGGATGCTGTGGTGGACCTATATGATGATGACCCGGATAAGGGTGGAAAATTGATAGCTTCATCTACAACCGGCATCATTCCGGGACATTCTTCCATGGCTGTTGAGCTTGAATGGCTGGTAGCAGAGGAAGAAAAAAGCGAATACAATCTATTCGCTGTTGTAAGGCAATATACAAATGATAAAAGAAGTGTGGAATATAGCGGTATAAGTACAAAAGTATCTGCAGCAGATATTTCTTTGACGGCAGTTACTCAAACAAATCTTGCAGGAAATAATTACCTTGTAGCTGCAGAATTGATTAACGATGGAAGCATTGCTTTAGAAAATGTCAATATAAAGCTTGTTAATACCGCAACTGATAAGCTAGTTGATTCAATAAGCTTTAAAAAATTAGAAGCCGGACAAATTCTGCCTGTAAGCTTCTTAATTCAATCAACAGATTTAGCAACATTTAGGATGGAGGCAATTCTTCAGGAAGGTGTGACAGATAATTATCCTGATGACAATTATTATGAATTTGCCTTAGAGCCTAAATATATAAAAGTAGACAGTATTTCACCGGCTAATGGAGAAACACAGGTAGATACTAAAACAGATATAAGCGTGGGATTTAATACTGATGTGAATCAAGGACCGGAATTTGCAGATGTTGAATTAATGGATTTAGAATTTAACAAGATACCAATTAGTAAAAGCATAGTTGAAGGAACTCTTGTTGTGAAACCTCTAAGTTCACTTTCAAAGAATATGGAATATACTCTAATTATTCCTAAGAAAGCAATAACTGATTCTTACGGTCATGGAATGGAAAGCAGTTACACAATGAATTTTACTACTGCTTCCAGCAGTCCTGAGATTATCTTTACTTGGCCGGGTGATGGAATGGAAGAAATAGGAGTAAATGAAGATATCCGTATTAGGTATAATCAGTCAATAACAATAGGACCTGAATATGGAAAAATTGCTTTGCGAGATAGCAGCAATAATGTGATTTCTACCTCAGTTACCATAAATGGAGAGTGGCTGGCTATAAAACCTGCAAGCACATTGAAAGGAAAAATCAGCTATGTTCTTACTGTACCAAGAGGAGCAGTAATGACTTTTGATAATATTGCTCAAAACAATGATTATTTGTTGAATTTTGCAACAGCAGGTACATCAAATCGAGGCGGAAACAGTAATGAAGCAGATAAACAGATAGTGTCCGCTAAGAATGTCAGTATTATGGTTAATGGAAATAAGGTTGATATTCCTAACATAAATACCGGGGATAAAGTTACATTTATGTATACACCTACAGCTGCTGAATTAATTAATCCTGAATCCATAGTGGTTTGGTATACCGATGATGCAGGCAATAGAATCTATATTCCGGATGGACGTTTCGACCCGGAAACGGGTATGATTACTTTTACTGCATCAGATTCAACAAGCTATGAAGTTGGATTTAATAAAATGAATTTTAATGATGTAAAGGAAAATTCATGGTATTATAAAGCAGTAAACTTTATTGCAGCAAGAAATATTACAACAGGTACAGGCAACGGAAATTATAGCCCTATGGATAATATAACTCGCAGTGATTTTCTGGTTCTTATAATGAGAGCTTTTGGTATAGGTCCGGATGAATATCCTGAAAACAACTTTTCAGATGCGGGTAACACATATTATACCGGCTATCTTGCAGCTGCTAAAAGGCTTGGTATAACTGCCGGTATCGGTGGAAATCTTTATGCTCCCGGTAAGGAAATAACCCGTCAAGAGATGTTTACAATGATTTACAATATTTTGCTGAAGTTAAATAAGCTTTCCCAAAGCAATTTGCAACAGGATGTTACAGAATTTGGGGATGCCGATGAAATTAGCAGTTGGGCAAGAGATGCTGTTAGCATGTTGGTAAAAACAGGCGTTGTCAGCGGAAGCGAAGGAATGATAAACCCTAATAACAATGCCTCACGTGCTGAAATGGCACAGCTGTTATATAATCTTCTAAGTAAAAATTAGTAAATTCCCCCTAGATATTCATCAAAGGAGAAGTAATGGAAAAAAAGAAGTTAAGTAAACGAAAAATACAAGCAGCTGAAACAAAGAAGAAAATTTATGAAACAGCTAAACAATTGGTTGTTGAGTATGGAATTGGAAATGTAAGTGTGGATTCCATAGTTAAAGCTGCCGAAGTATCAAAGGGAACTTTTTACGTACACTTTGAATCCAAGGATTCCTTGGTAGCTGATTTGATTAATGATTACACAAATATAGCAGATATGGATTACAAATCATTTTTAATGACAGTTTCTGACCGAGATTCAGTCTTGGATATCCTTGTTTTGTTGGCTGACAAAATCTCTGATTTTATTCAGTCAAATATCGGAGTGGAAAATATGAAAGTGCTCTATAAAGGCCACTTGACAAAGACTATCAATACAGCATATGCAATGGATTATAACAGAGAACTGTATAAATTATTCACTGAAGTGTTGAAAAGAGGAGTTGACCAAGGAGAGTTAAGGGAAGACATACCTGTTGATTCCCTGACAAAGCACTTGATTCTCGGCATTAGAGGAGTCACATTTGAGTGGTGTATTCGTTATCCGGATTTTATTTTAAAAGACCAGGTTCATGACCACTTTAAAATATTGTTGGATGGTTTGAAAAAATAAAAAGACAGCCCGTTTTTTATTCTATGAAGAATGGGCTTTTTTTATTTTTAAAATTTATAAAAAACATTTTTAAAAAATGAAATTTGTGGTATAATTTATGCTATATATTCAAAGAGGAAGAAAATGTATAATCTAAT
>ENA-UOOM01003705-UOOM01003705.1-fermentation-metagenome-genome-assembly--contig:-NODE-3705-length-10749-cov-3.046101_pt1 | contig 10749 bp, 11 predicted proteins | sample MGYA00245781_ERZ724031 | MGnify/ENA primary metagenome ERZ724031 (study PRJEB28704, sample SAMN03018317) | fermentation metagenome | biome: anthropogenic terrestrial biome; feature: soil; material... | reverse complement strand
ACGAGATAAACCGCGCGGGCGGACGCGCACTCGCTTTCAAGGCGGACGTGCGCAAACGGGAGGAAGTAGCTAAGATGGCTGAGGCGGTGCAAGTCTGCCTCGGTAGAATAACCGCGCTTATCTGTTGCGCCGGAGTTTCGAACGGGCAGGCGCTTTTGACCGACGCGACGGAGGAGTGTTGGGACGAGCTTTTTGACGTCAATGCCAAGGGGGTTTTCTTCGCCCTCAAGGCGGTGCTCCCGGGAATGGTCGAGAGAAAGCGCGGTTCCGTGGTGTTGATATCTTCCGTTTGGGGCGTTGCAGGAGGCTCCTGCGAAGCGCCATATTCCGCGAGCAAGGCTTCGCTGGTAGGTCTGGCGAGGGCGCTCTCTAAGGAGCTGGGTCCCACTGGGATACGGGTGAACTGCGTTGCCCCGGGCGTGATAAAAACTGATATGAACGCCCATCTGTCCTCTTGCGATTTAGATGCGCTGCGGGAGGCCACTCCCTTAAGGCGCATAGGCGAACCCGAGGAAGCGGCACAGGCGGCATATTTTCTAGCGTCCGATTCCGCGTCCTTCATTACGGGTCAGGTGCTCGGGGTTGACGGGGGATTCCACGGTTAAAGGGCAAACTTTGGGCTTAATCCGTTTTTTAATAAGCTTTGCTGAACCGGTAAAGAGGTCGCTTGCTAATTCGATATTCAGCTTCATGCAAAAACAGTCGCGCTGATTTTATATAGCGAAGCGGTTTTGCTTTGTAAAGCCTTATTGCATTTGAATATCAGGTATCCGCTTTATCGCCAGTTAAATCTTCACAGTTGTATAATCTGCTGACTTCGCAAACGTGCTCCAGCATGCCTTGGCGCAATTCCTCGGGGGCGAGTATTTCCGCCTTGCTCCCAAGCTGGAACATCCAGCCATAGAAGGTGGGGCTCATAGTTACGTCCACCAGTGTAGTAAATTTATCGCCCTCGGGTCGTATTGGAATATCCGAGCCGAAACGGTCTATGGCAACTCCTATTAGGCTGTTGTCGAATCGGAGGGTGGCGCGACACTCTGTTCCGCCGAACATGCTGAATATTTGGCAGGAGGACTCGGCTATGTCAAAACCCTCCGGAGGCTTGTCCCGAGTTTCGTCGAGTATGGAAACGTTCAGCATCTTGTCCACTCTGAAGTGGGTCAATCCTTCGTGGGCAGGGTAATCGCAGACTAGGTAGTAGTATTCCTCGTCCCAGCATAGGGCGTAGGGGCTCACTTTGTAAAAATCGCCGTTGTTCCTGAGGCGTTGGCTCTTGTTCGGTGCGTACTCAAAATAGTGGAAGCGCACTTTTTTGCGGTCTGCGATGGCGTCGTTTATCGCATCGATAGCGTAATAGATTGTTTCGTTGCCCGCCTTTACCCGGTTGTATATGAACACCTGATCCCCTATGCGATTGGCTTCGTAGACGCTGGCCAGATTCGAGAGCTTTTCAATGAGCTTGCGACTCTTTTTTTCTGTTATGGACTGAACTGCGTCTACAAGCAGCTTCAGCTCGGGCAACTCAAACTCGCGGGACATGAGCGCGTACTTGTTGCCGCGACCCTTTGTCACCTCGATGTCCAAACCGGCGAGCTGAAGACATTCCAAGTCCGAATAGAGCGTCTTGCGCTCGACGGTTATGCCGTAAGCCGCCAACTTTTCTGTAATCTCTGCTATGGTGAGCGAATGGTGCTCGTCGGTATGCTTCCTTAGAATCTTTTCGAGGTAGAAAAGCTTGAGTTTTTGATTTGTTACCCGCATCATGCCACTCCTTATAATGCGTTGTTATGTTATTATACAACATAAAATTCATCCTGTCTGTAATTTGTGGATATAATATTGGCAAAACAGCATAATACATTTGAAATCAACAATGACGCCGAAGGATTGTAACCAGAAAATCATTTATGTAGGAATAAGCAAAAACAGCAGACGGGGGTACATCTGCTGTTCTATTGCAATTCATTCACTTTAAGCGTCGGTTGCCCGCTTGGCAAACCTTCTTATTTGGGTTTTCCCACGTTCCCATCCTCATTATTCTTGCCCTGCGGATCGCATTGTCCTGAGTAGGGGCAGCCTGCACAACCTCCGTGGCAGCCGCCCTGCTTCTTGTTCTTGCGAATGTACACAAAGGCTCCTATTAGAGCAAGGGCGACGGCGGTGAGTATCAAAAAATCGATGAGTTTCATTCAGATCAGACTCCCTATTTGATAGACTATGAAGGACACGACCCACGCCGAGGCGAGCCCATAACCTAGGGTGAACAGCGTCCACTTGAGATTCTTCATCTCTTTAAACAGCGTGGCGATCGCCGCCACGCACGGGATATACAGCAGCACGAAAACCATAAAGGCGTACGCCGCGGCAGGAGACATAACCGCAGCGAGCGGTACCGAGAGGGAGGCGATGCTAGCTTCACCCGCGGCGAACAGTATACCCAAAGTGCCGACGATCGCCTCTTTTGCGATTATGCCCGCAAGAAGCGCCATGGCTATTCGCCAGTCGCCGAAGCCCAGCGGTGCGAAAACTGGCGCGATAAATCTGCCGATATGCCCGAAAATGCTGTCCGCGCTGTTCTCGACCATGTGCAGCGAAAAGTCGAATGTCTGTAAAAACCATATTGCGACAAAGCAGACGAGCAGCAGCGTTCCCGCCTTGACGACAAAGCCCTTCACCTTGTCCCAGGTGTGCAGCCAAAGGTTCTTGGGAACGGGAAAGCGATACTCGGGCAGTTCCAGCAGGAAGGTAGAGCGCTCGCCCTTGAGCACCCGCTTACTCAACAGCATGGCGGAGAGCAAGGAGAATGCGATGCCCAATATGTATATTGAGAATATCACAAGGTAGGTATTCTTCGGGAAGAATATGCCCGCGATTATCGCGTACACTGGCATGCGCGCGCTACATGACATAAAGGGCGTTATCATCATGGTCAACCTTCTGTCCCGATTGTTTTCCAGGGTGCGGGACGCCATGAGCGCGGGGACGGTGCAGCCGAACCCCATGAGCATGGGTATGAAGGATTTGCCGGAAAGCCCGAATCTGCCGAGGAGCCTGTCCATGATGAAAGCGGCTCTCGCCATATAGCCCGAATCCTCTAAAATGGACAGCATCAGGAACAATAGGGCGATTTGCGGCAGGAAGGAGAGTATGGATCCGACTCCCGCCAGCATCCCGTTTACTACAAGGCTGATAACCAAAGGCGAAGCGCCCGCGCTATTGAGCAGCGTGTTTACACCGGCGATGACGACGTCGTTTATTAGATACTCAAATACTCCCTTAAGCCATTCGCCCAAAGGGCCGAAGGCGACGAAAAATACCGTGAACATCACCAGCAGAAAAATGGGTATAGCCAAAACTCGGTTGGTGACTATTCGGTCTATCCTCTCCGTTGTGGAAATCTCGGGAAGCGGCGCCTTTTTGACTGCGCGATGTATGACGGCTTCTATGTAATCGTACTTCCCCGCGGAAATCACCATGTCCCTATCCATGGTTTCGTCCGCCATGTATTCCTCGATAATGGCGTCCATCTCGGCTAGGTTCTCTTCAGGCAGGCTGTGGCTGTGCACAAAGGAGCGACCCTCATCAAAATAGCCCGCAGCGTGCATCATGGGGCAGGGAACGTCGCCAAAAAGCTCCGCCAGCTTTTCCAGCGCGGTTTGGAGCTTGGTGCGGTAAAAGCAGCGGGGCGCAGGACGCTCCTTCTGGGCGATGGCTACGCGCATGAGCTCATCCGTGCCGATTCCTCGGCTGGCGGTTATGGGCACGACGGGAACGCCGAGCTCAGCGGCAAGGGTGGGGATATCCAGCGAATCCCCTCTTGCGGTCAGCACGTCCATCATGTTAAGCGCGACCACCATGGGCCTGTTCATTTCGATGAGCTGCAACGTCAAAAACAAGTTGCGCTCGAGGTGGGAAACATCGATTATGTTTACTATTACCGAAGGTTCATCGCTCTCTATGTAATCTCGGGCGACGTTTTCCTCCATCGTATAGGTGGAAAGCGAATAGATGCCGGGAAGGTCTATCACTTCGACCTTTTGCCCTTCGACAGTGACAATACCCGATTTCTTCTCAACGGTTACGCCCGCCCAGTTGCCAACGTACTGGTTTGAACCGGTGAGTTGATTGAAGAGCGTGGTCTTGCCGCAGTTAGGGTTGCCTGCGAGGGCGATGATTGGGCGGTTCGCTTCGGTTTCTAAGGCAGTGCTATTCTGCAATTTTATACCGCCTTTCTGACTTCGATTCCCTTGGCTTCTTCCTTGCGAAGAGTAAGTTCATACCCTCGGATGGTGATTTCCATCGGATCCCCAAGGGGCGCGAGCTTGCGAACGTATATCGTGGTTCCTGTGGTGATGCCCATATCTAAAACCCGTTTGCGGAGGGAGTTTTTCAATGTGACTCCCGTTACAACGCAGCGCTGCCCCGGGCGGATGTCGTTCAAAGTCATTTCGAGCACCTCTTCAATGTGTTTCCAATCTAGCATACTAATAATAAGTTAGACGTGGCTAATTGTCAATATACCTATGCCAATTGAGTAAATGTAATTTACATCCATTCATTTCCGGCAGAAAATCGGAGCAATAAAAAAGCGCCCCTATGGTGCAGGGACGCTTAATTGTTAATTTCAATGTCAAATTTAGACTTCGGCGAATACCTTCTTGAATGCGGCGACTGCGCGATCCATCTGATCCTTGGTGTGGGTGGCGGTGTAGCTGGTGCGCAGCATGCACTGCTCTTCTGGCACGGCAGGGGGGATGACGGGGTTAACGTAAACGCCGTTCTCAAACAGCATTTTTGTTATTACGAATGTGCGCGTCATATCGTAAGTGAATACGGGTATGATAGCCGTCGTGCCGTCGACTATCGGGATATTCGCTTCATGGAGTTTGGCGCGCATGTAGTTCGCGATGTCTATCAGCGCTTTTTGGCGCTGGGGTTCGGTCTTTAGTATGTTCAGCGCGCAAAGTGCTGCGGCGGCGTTGGCGGGGGGGATGGAGGCGCTGAATATAAACGGTCTGGACTTATGGCGAACGAAATCGACCACCTGCTTGTTCGAGACTATGCAGCCGCCCAAGCTTGCTAGGGATTTTGAGAAGGTGGTCATGATTATATCCACCTCGTCCTCTAGCCCGAAGTGGTTTGCAGTGCCTCTTCCGCAGTCGCCCACCATGCCCACGCCGTGAGCGTCGTCCACCATTATGCGCGCGTTGTATTTCCTTGCGAGGTCGACTATCTCGGGGAGCTTGCAAAGGTCGCCGCTCATGGAGAATACGCCGTCGGTTATGATGAGCTTGCCCGCATCGAGGGGCAGGCGAGAAAGCACGCGCTCAAGGTCATCCATGTCCGAGTGGGCGTACTTCAATGTGTTTTTGGCGTAGGAGAGCTTGCTGCCGTCTATTATGCTGGCGTGATTCTCGTTGTCGTTGATAATATAATCGTGGCGACCTACTATCGCGGAAATGATGCCGAGGTTGGTCTGGAAGCCCGTAGAGAAGGTCACTGCGCCGTCCTTGTGGAAGAAGTCGGCGAGCTCGTCTTCGAGCTGCTCGTGGAGTTTGAGCGTGCCGTTAAGAAAGCGCGAACCCGAGCAACCTGTGCCGTACTGGTCCAGCGCTGAGTGGGCAGCGGCGATGGTCCTCGGGTCGCTGGTCAACCCCATGTAGTTGTTGGAGCCGAGCATTATAATGCGCTTGCCGTCCATCACCACTTCGGTATCCTGGCAGGTTTCAAGGGCGTGAAAATAAGGGTAAAGTCCCGACTGGCGAGCCGCTTCAGCGTCGGTAAAATCGTATGCTTTTTGGAAAAGATCCATATTGTCCCTCCGATATGTTACAGTAATGTTCTAATAATAACAATGGCGCGTTAAAAAGGCGCACTATCCTCAAAATACCGTAACCATTCTAATATGTAATGGAGCTAAAAGTCAAAGCTTCGGAGGGGTTATTGTGAATAATTAAGAAAGCTGTAAGAAACGCTGCTCTAAAAGCCCGGTGAACGGTTAAAAAGGTTTCCGAAGGTGCAAATAAAAAGGTGAATCCGTCGAACTTTGCGCGCCGCGACGTTGCCATGCGCAAACGGATATATTATAATTACTGGCACGGCAAGCGCCGGGGGCATCCTATTTGCGAGTCCCACGGGGCAAACAGCCGAATCCAAAATTCTGATGTCGGGTATCCTGAAAGCTATTCGGAATCCGAACAAAGGAGAAAAAAATGAATATCGCAAAGTCCCCGCAAAAGAACGCGTTCGACGTTCGAGCGCTGGCGCAGTACGGTCTTTTTGCAGCTATAATACTGCTCCTTGGCCTTACTCCGATAGGTTACATCACCCTGCCTATTGCTTCGATTACCACGGTGCACATTCCCGTCATCATCGGCGGTCAGCACTTCGGACCAAAGGGCGGAATACTGCTCGGGTTCTTCTTCGGTCTGACCAGCCTAATCAGGATGTTTATCACCCCTACAGCGGTGGGTGCGGTGGTGCTGGGGACTGCCACGGGGTTCGGACTATTAAACGTGGCGCTTATAATACTCGTAACCTTCCTTCCGAGGGTGCTTACTGGGCTATTTGCGGCGCTGTCCTTCAAACTCATCGCCCGGAGGGATAAATCAAGGGTCGCGGCTTACGGCATTTCTGCCTTCATAGGCTCCATGACCAACACCGTTTTCTTCCTGGGCGGGCTTTATGTGCTCGCCTTCGAGCAGACCGCGCAGGCGTTCGGCGTCGCAGGGGAAGGCCTGATGGCGGCAATATTGGGCATCGTATCGCTGAACGGCATATTGGAAGCCGCAGCCGCAGTGGTGATATGCATAGCCGTAGGCAAGGCGATGGACGCTGTCGCCCGCCGTAACCAAAACACCAACACCTAAACTAAGGAGCTCCGATTATGATTTTAGCCCTCGATCTCGGCAACACCAATATAAAATCCGCTCTATTTGAGGACGGCAAGCTAGCGAATTCCTGGCGTATGTCCTCCGTGCGGCACCGAACTGCGGACGAGCTGGGCATCATGATGGAGTCTTTTTTCGACCATATAGGCAGAAAGGCTTCTGAGGTGGACGGGGTAATCATATCCTCGGTCATCCCGGCAATGAACTTCACCATAGAGCACATGTGCAGTCTGTATTTCTCAAGGGCAGAAGTCATGTTCGTCGGCCCGGGCATAAAGACCGGCATGAACATCCGCTACGACAACCCCAAAGAGCTTGGATCCGACCGAATATGCAACGCAGTCGCGGCTTATAGGCTGTACGGGGGACCGGTGGTCACGGTGGATTTCGGCACAGCGACCACCTTCGGCGTAGTGTCTGAAAAGGGCGACTTTCTCGGCGGCGCAATCTGCCCCGGTATCATCATATCGATGGACGCGCTGACCGAACGCACTGCAAAGCTTCCCAGGGTTGAACTTATTAAACCTAAGTCGGTGATAGGCAAAAACACCGCGAACTGCATCCAGTCGGGCGTGGTCTACGGGTATGTCGGTCAGGTGGATTACATAATCAACAAAATCCAGATGGAGCTGGAGCAGCCGGACATAAAAGTCATAGCCACGGGCGGCATGTCGAAGCTCATCTCCGAATACTCGCATTATGACATCACCATTAACAGCACTCTTACCCTCGAGGGGTTATACATGATTTACCGTTTGAACACCAACCAACAGTGAGCGGCAAAAAGCGAGGGTTTTTTCGCCGGAAAAGGAGAAACAAATGACGAAGCAGGTCAACATAGCGATACTTGGTTTCGGAACCGTGGGCAGCGGCGTTTATCAGGTGCTCACAGAGGGCAAAGAGTCCATCAAGCATCGGGAACTAGTGAATATTGACGTACGCCGCATACTCGTGCGGGATCTGGTGACGGAGAGGAATATCGGCCTAGCGCCCATCGAGACCTTTGCCACCGACTTTGCGGACATTATAAACGACCCCGAAATCTCCATAGTCGTGGAGTGCATGGGTGGAACCGTGCCCGCCAAGGATTACATTCTCGGCGCGTTGGCGGCGGGCAAGACCGTCGTGACCTCCAACAAAGAGGTGCTGGCAAAGCACTGGCCCGAATTCGAGCGCCAGGCAAAGGCGACGGGCGCAGGGCTCTATTTTGAGGCGACGGCGGGCGGCGGCGTGCCGATAATCCGCACACTCCTCGACTCTATGCAGGGCAACAACATCACCCATCTCATGGGCATAGTTAACGGAACGACTAACTACATACTCACCAAGATGGCGGACGAAGGCAGGCCGTATGCCGAAGTGCTCGCCGAAGCGCAAAAGCTGGGCTACGCCGAGGCGAATCCCTCCGCGGACGTCGACGGCTGGGATAGCGTATACAAACTCTCCATACTCGCATCCATCGCATTCCACGCCAGAGTCAATATAGACGACATATACAGGGAGGGCATCTCCCTCGTCAGTGCGGAGGACATCGCGGTCGCCAAAAAACTTGGGTATACCATCAAGTTGCTCGCCATCGGCAAGAAGATGAACAACAATCTCGAGGTGCGCGTCCATCCGACCATGCTGCACAATTCGCACCCCTTGGCAAATGTTTCGGGAGTGTTCAACGGCATCTTCCTGACCGGGGACGCAGTGGACGACATTATGCTCTACGGTCGCGGCGCGGGCAAACTGCCCACCGCGAGTGCCATTGTGTCGGACATAATCTACGCGTCGAATGTCGCGGAGCACAGGTATATGACCTTTGTCAACGAGTTTGACGCTCCCCAGTGGCTAGTCCACCAGAAGGACTGGCTCTCGGGTTATTTCATACGCCTCACCGCTTCAGACGAACTCGGCTCCCTTTCCAAGATTGCGGGCGTGCTGGGCGACTCGGGGGTATCGGTGCACTCGGTAATGCAGTTCAACGAAAACGCGCACAAGAACACTGCCGAACTGGTTTTCATTACCGATACCGCCAGGGAGCTCTCCGTCCAATCCGCGCTGGCGCGACTTAGGGCGCTAAGCTGCGTCATCAGCGTAGACAGCGTGATGCGCGTCGAGGAATAAACATTTTGTGTGCCCGGCTTTGGGCGGAACAATTGAAATAACAAGGAGAGATGAAATGATAATCAAAAAAGAAAACATGCCGATGGAAGATCGCAAAGCTTGGCGCGGCGGCGAGGGCGCCCCGCAAATAACCCACCTTTGCCCCGAGGGAAAACCCAGCAATTGGCGCTTCATGGCGCGGGTGGACTTTAAGCCCGGCGAATCCATAGGCGAGCATGTCCACTCTGGCGAAACCGAGCTCTATTACATTATCGAGGGCGAAGCCACCGTCATAGACAACGGCGAGTCCGTCAAGGTTCCGGCGGGTGACTCGATAGTGACGGGCAACGGCGCGGGTCACAGCATCATTAACACAGGCAGCGGCAGGATGACCATGCTCGCCATAGTGGTAAACGACTGAATTCGGCAATAAGTGTCAAACCAAAAAAACAGGCGGCAAAGCGTGTATTTGCCGCCTTTGGCGTTATGATATCTGCGTGATCAGATTGCTTTATTCCTGCTCAGACAGAGCCTTCGCCTGCTTTGCCTTTTCTTTTTTCTCGTTGTCCACATCTACCCATAGGTTGAAGAGCATGCCCGCCGCGACGAGCACTCCGCCCAGCGTGTTCCCCAGGGAAAAGGCACCGGAAATCATCCAGTCAAGCGCGATGCTCGCAAATATCTGACCGACGAACATCAACAGCGTGAGGTTCAAGGAGGAAACCCTTGTGACGAGATAATTCGAAATGAATATGACTACTGCGCCTACACCGCCCCCAAGGCAAATCCACAACTCAGGAGGCAACCCCTTGGAAAAGGGCAGCGCGCCGCCCACCCCCAGCAATATAAGAAGAACCATGAATATAATACCGGAAATGTAGTTCCACATCGTGCTGTAAAGCAGGCTGGTCCTGACTGCGAGGTTTGCGTTTATCGTGCGGGAGACGACTATTGTTACCCCCGCGAGAAGCGAGACTATTATCGCGACTGTCATGTTTTGCCTCCCTTTATAGCGTGATCATCAGCGCTATGCCCGCTGCAATCAGCGCGACCCCGAACAGTTTTCTGTTGTCCAAAGGGTGCTTTTCCATTTCGAACAAACCGAAAGAATCTATGAAGAAGGATGTTATACTCTGCCCCAGTAGGGTCAACGCTAGTATCGCCGATATGCTTATGTGGCCGAAAGCCATGTTGTTGAACAGTGTGGTCGCTACGCCCACCACGCCGCCTATATAGTACTTGAAAGCGGGGTGATGTTTCGGTCTGAGCGGCTCCCTTTTTGCAGCCATGAAGACGAGGGAAAACAAAAGTCCCACCACGTGGATGAACAATGTAGAAGCGTATACGCCGTAAAAATCCGCCAGCCGTCCGTTCTGGACGACCATTCCGGCGATCAGCACTCCGGCGAGTACGGACAAAAAGTAATACATAGGCACCTCAAAATCAATGCAGTCAGACAAGTATACTATTTTACAGTTCGTTTTGCCATAATGAATGAACAAGGGTTAACCAAAAAGAAAAATACCGCACATCTTAAATTAAATTGCGAACGCTTGACGCGAAGCTATGCATTCTGGTATAATTGCTTTCGCTGATTACAGAACTTTTAGATAGCGGCACTGCCGTTATCGAAAGGAAGGAAAATTATGAAAGAAAACATCCATCCCGCATACGGCGAGAGCATCGTTCGCTGCGCCTGCGGTGAAACATTCAAGACCGGCTCGGTCAAAAACGACCTTAGGGTCGAAATCTGCTCCAAATGCCACCC